>CETH01100215.1_pt1 | contig 14726 bp, 17 predicted proteins | sample 361461 | NCBI WGS metagenome assembly CETH01 (sample SAMEA2622695, study PRJEB7988) | marine metagenome | isolation source: saline water (ENVO:00002010), including
ATTGCAGTTGCCCAAGTTAATCTGCTTTCTAATTTTTTATCTTCTGGTTGGTATTCTGCTCTTCTTTCTTTTTTGTAACTAAATTTCCAAACACAATAAGCAACAAAAAAACATATAGCTACAAAGACAGCGCCTGTTATCCAAAAAGTAAGAAGTATAGTGTCATCCATATTTCCCCAATTTGAAGCAACCTCTGTCCACCACCAAGGAGACCAAAAATGAAAGGCGATTGAACCAACAGTTATCAAAAATATACTAAGCGCTACTATCATTTTATGCGTTTGATATAATAAAAATTCCTATTAAAATTACACCGGCAATAAGAATATGATTTCCTAAATCTATAAAACCCAATTTTTTGTTTTTAGGGTCAATTAAATCTTTCCACCTAAATGGAACTGATTTCCTTTTGACCGCTATTTCCGCTTTGTTTTCGTCTTTCTCAAGTCTCAAAGAAACTGAAAAAAGAACGAAATAAATAAATAAGGCTATAAAAAGCACTAGTCCGAGCAATAAAGCGTATGATGTACTCATAATTAATTATTTATTACTACATATAATAGTTGAATGCATTCTTAATAAGTTTTTGCGACACTTTTTCATGCCTAAATTAGCCTTATATTTGAAGCAAAAATTAAGTTTTGTTTGAATTGTAACTTAAAATTGAAGTAGCAACAATTGCTGCTGTCTCTGCGCGGAGAATATTTGAAGCTAAGGATATAGAAATTGTTTTTTTATGTTGTAGAATTAAGTTTCTTTCGTTTTCCGTGAAGTCCCCTTCTGGTCCTATTATTACACAAATTGGGCCTGTATCAAAATTAATTTTATTAAAATTATTTTTTTTACAATTAATATCACAAAAAATAAGTTGTCCGTTTTCAGGGAAGTTGTTTAAAAAATTTTTTAAATTTATAACTTCAAAAATTTTAGGAATCGAAATTCTATTTGATTGTTCGCTTGCCTCTATTACTATTTTTTTAGCCCTATCAATATTTACATCTCTTGTAATACTTCTATCAAACTTAATTGGTATAAATCTTTGTATGCCTAACTCTGTAGTTTTTTGAAGCATAAAATCTTGTGGAATTTTTTTTATTGGAGAAAATGCTAGCCAGATATTTTTTTCTGTATTTTTTTTCTTAAATAATTTTTCAACTTTAAATTCACTTAAAATTTTTCCATGATTTAAGATAACTGCACTCCACTCACCGTTTTCAGAATTAAAAAGTGAAATTCTTTCTCCTTTTTTAATTCTCATAACATTTTTAATATAATGGGATTGCGATTCTGTAAGATTTGAGGTCATTCCAGGTGTCAGTTTTTCAGAAAAATATAATCTAATTTTTGATTCCATGTGGCTAAAAAAAACTATTTTAATTATTATTTTGTGATAGTCTATTTAAAATGTCTACTATTGAAATTAAAAAAATTATTAAAGCAATTGAAACATCTGATGGTGCTGGGGTAAAACTCAAAAGAAGTATTGGAACACCCGAAGCAGATTATATAGATCCATTTTTAATGTTAGACGAATTTGGGTCTGAGAATAAAGATGACTATGTTGCTGGATTTCCTGCCCATCCACATAGAGGAATAGAGACTGTTACATACATGCTTGAGGGTGAATTTGAACATGAGGATAGTACTGGTTCGAAAGGCGCTATGAAATCAGGAGATGTCCAATGGATGAAAACAGGTAGAGGAATAATTCACTCAGAAATGCCAGCAATGTCAGATGGTAAATTGCTGGGTTTTCAACTTTGGATTAATATGCCAGCAAAATTAAAAAAAAATAAGCCCGAATATCTTTACATTAAAGGGAATGATTTAGGTGTTTATAAAAACGAAGATATGAAAGTAAAAGTTATAGCTGGAAAATTTGGTAACGTAGAAGGTCCTGAAAAAAACCATAACGTTAAACCCATTTACCTTCATGTGATATTAAATGAAAATAAAGAATTTAAATACGATGTACCTTCTGGTCATAATTCTTTTATATACTTATTAAAAGGTGAACTTAAAATTGGGAGTAAAAAACACAATAAAACTTTTAATTCAAATTTGCTCTTACTTGATAAAGGAAAAAAATTATTAGTTAAGGCTGATAAAAAAAGTGAATTTTTATTTATTTCGGGAAAACCAATCGGCGAAGAAATAGCAAGAGGAGGTCCATTTGTGATGAATACTAAAGATGAAATTGTTCAGGCAATTAAGGATTATCAAAATGGGACTTTTGCAAAATATTGATGTCAAAATCAATTATAATTAAAAAACATGGTGGTCCAGAAGTTTTGGAATTACAGGATGTAGATATTGGCAAGCCTGGACCAGGCGAAATTAAAATAACTAATCATGCAATTGGTTTAAATTATATAGACACCTATCATAGGTCAGGTCTTTACAAACTAAAGCTTCCGAGTGGGATTGGTTTGGAAGGTGCTGGAAAAATCGAAGAAATTGGTTCAAATGTTAAAAATTTAAACATCGGTGATAATATTGCTTATGCTTCAGCACCAATTGGTGCCTATTCACACAAAAGAATAATTCCTGCTAAAATTGCAGTTAAAGTCCCCCCAGAAATTTCTTTAAGAACTGCTGCTACACTTATGACAAAAGGACTTACTACAAACTACTTAATTTGCAAAACTTATAATTTAAAAGCCGGGGAAACAGTTTTATTTCATGCAGCAGCTGGTGGTGTTGGACAGATTTTTGCACAATGGGCAAATAGCATTGGTGCCAATGTTATTGGAACAGTTGGATCAGATGATAAAATAAAAATAGCTAAAGAGAATGGTTATTCTCATGTGATAAATTATTCGAAAACAGACTTTGTAAAAGAGGTAATGAAAATTACAAATAATGAAGGTGTTCCAGCCGTCTTTGATGGTGTGGGAAAAAAAACTTACAAGGGATCTTTAGACTGTCTTAAACCAAGAGGTTATATGGTAAGTTTTGGAAATGCATCCGGTCCTTTAGATCCGGTTAATGTGCCAAAAGAAATTCAGTCAAAAAGTCTTTTTCTTACTAGACCAACAATTGGTCATTATTTCACAACTCATGATGAGCTGCAAAAAGGGGCTGATGAAATTTTTGAAAAAGTTAAGTACGGAAAGATAAAAATAAGAATATTTAAAGAATATAAACTTTCAGAAGCTAAACAAGCTCATGAAGATTTAGAATCAAGAAAGATTTTAGGACCTTCTATTCTGGTGCCAGATGAATAAACTACAAAAAATTCTTAGCCCATGTATCAGTATTTGTAAAAGTGATCCATCTACAGGTTATTGCTATGGTTGTGCTAGATCAAATGACGAAAAGAAAATTTGGAAAAACCCAGATACAACAAACCAATGGAAAAAGAACAATTTAAATGAAATTAAAAGTAGAATGAGTGAGTCTCAACTTAAAATATTTGAAAAGTCATATAAAGAAAAAATCGAATTTGGAAAACTAGTTAATTCAAAAAATTTAGAGAAAAAACCATAAAATTAGACCAACAACAGCTAGGATTATTATCAATATTCTTACCCCGAAAAGGTATTTTGATAAACTTTGAGAATCTTGAATATCCTTTCTTTTCCCTGCACCTAACCTAATAACAAGATAAAATACGAGTAATAAAATTAATACTATTATGAGAATGATTGGTTTAGTAAACATATTTAACTTGAGGTCATTATAATAGGCAAAAATAATCCCAATACATACAAAAGAATTATTATAATAGATGCAATTATAAACGCTCTAATAGCATTAATTTTCATATAATCTATTTTCCATCTATTTTCATGTCTGACAAATGCAATTTTAACGCATTTGTAGATAAGAAAATTTCCAACATAAATAGCAAAATTGATATGATCATAGATACACAACAACAAGCAAATATTAACCTGGCGATCAATACTGTATCCATATACAAACCCAATACTGTTAACATATTAAACAAAAATCCTAGGCTTGCTGCTCCAATTGAGTATTTCAAATAATTTATTCTTTGACTTAAATTTTTAAGCTGTCTTTCCCATTCTGGTGGTATGTGTTTTTCAAATACATGTTCGTCATGAAGTTTCCTTATTAAAGCGCTTAATGTGTGAAACCTGTTACTGTAAACTGTCATTATCAAAGGTATAGCGGGAAACATTAATGCAGTAACGGTATAATCTATATTCATATCGAATCAAATTGATTATGTATTTAGTGTTTGATATTTACAAGAACAATAATGTCAATACATCTTAAAAATTTCATTAATGTTACAAGACTAAATAAACCTATTGGTTTTCTTCTATTATTCTGGCCTTGTTCGTGGGGTTTGTCTTTTGCTTTATATTATGAGCAAAACCTTAATAAGTTTTTTTACTTTTTAGTTCTTTTCTTTTTTGGATCTGTATTAATGCGAAGTGCTGGTTGTATTGTAAATGATATAGTAGACGAAAAAATAGATCAGAGAGTATCTAGAACCAAAGACAGACCAATCGCTTCAGGTTTAATAAATAAAAAACTTGCATGGACTTATGTGATAATTCTATGCCTTCTTGCTTTTTTAATATTGATTCAATTTAATTTTTTAACAATTTGCCTTGGAATTTTTTCAATGATCTTTGCGTTTTCTTATCCGTACATGAAAAGATTAACATATTGGCCGCAACTTTTTCTAGGATTTACATTTAATTGGGGGATAATAATGGCTTGGACCGCCATGACAAATAGTGTTTCATACTCAGTTTTATTGCTTTATCTAGGAGCCATATTTTGGACACTAGGTTATGACACTGTTTACGGAGCACAAGATATTTCGGAAGATGAAATAATTGGAATGAAATCTACAGCTATTAAATTTAAAAAAAATATAAATTTTTTTGTGGGATCCTGTTATTCGATTAGTTCTATAATAATACTTTTTGTTTTAATCAATATTGAATTAAGTTATATTCTGCTTTTTTGGGCAATCTTTGTAGCAATTTTATTTTATCAGGTTATTACCTTTAAAAAGGAAATATCTTCAACGTGTCTTAATGCTTTTAGAATAAATAATTTAGCAGGACTATCTATCTTTTTATCTTTTTTATTTTTAACAATAGAAATTTAATGACCTCAGGAAAAGTAATATTTTTTTTGAAAAGACTTTATAAAGATTATGTAAAAAAATATTTGAAAAGAATATTTTTTGCACTTTTCTTATCAGCAGTTGTTGCTGGAACAACTGCATCAATTGCATGGTTGCTTGATCCAGCCGTAAAAAAAATATTTATTGATCAGAATAGAACTTACGCTCTTTTTATACCTGTTCTTATTGTGCTTGCTTTTTCAGCAAAAGGCATATCTCTTTATCTTGCAAGAACTACTGTTATTGTGATGGGCCATAGAATTCAACAGGAAATTCAGAATGAATTAGCTGAAAATATTTTATTATCAGATACACAAACATTAGAAGCGAAACATTCAGGAAAATATTTGTCTCATTTTCTATATGATGTTGGAAGAATACAAACTCTTGTGAGCACCGGCGTATTAAATATAATGAAAGACTCATTAACTTTATCTTGTTTAGTAGCAGTTATGTTTTATCAAAACTGGAAGCTTGCTATGTTTTCACTGATAATGATGCCGATGGCTGCTATTGTGGCAAAATCCTTGGGGAAAAGAATGGGTAAAGCTACAACTAAAGCGGCTATATCATCTGGTAATGTTTCAGCAACGTTATCAGAAATTCTAAGAGGTGCCAAAATAATTAAAATTTACCAAAGAGAAGAGGAGGAAAAAGAGAAAACTTTTAAAGCTATTAAAGATCTAACTGATAAAGATATTAAAATAAATAAAATTTTAATTAGAGCTACACCCATAATGGAAATACTAACAGGGATAATGATAGCTTTATTTATATACTTTTGTGGTTCATTAATAGCTAGTGGTGAAATTGGAATTAATAATTTTTTTTCATTTCTCACAGCAATGATGCTTTCTTACCAACCAATTCGGTCTTTAGCTACAATAAACATGGTAATATATGAAGGAACTGCTGCATCAGAAAGAATCTTTGATGTGATTGATAAAAAAATTCAAATTAAAAACGATAAAAATTTTCCAAAAATAGAAATTAAAAATTCTAATATTAAATTCGAAAATGTGAGCTTTCAGTATGATAAGGGAAGTAAAGATGCAATAAAAAATATAAATTTAGATATTAAGGGAGAAAAAATTACTGCTTTAGTTGGACACAGTGGTGCGGGTAAAAGCACAATATTAAATCTTATACCAAGATTTTATGAACAGCAAAAAGGCAGAATATCTATTGATGATCAAGATATAACAAAAGTGTCACTATATTCTTTAAGAAAAAAAATTTCTTTAGTAAGCCAGGATGTAATTCTTTTTGATGATACCGTAGAAAATAATATTAAGTACGCTAAGTTAGATGCTTCCGAAAGTGAAGTTGTTAATGCATGCAAACTCGCGGCTGCGGATGAATTTATTCAACAATTACCAGAAAAATACAAAACTATAATTGGTGAAAATGGGATAAGACTATCAGGGGGACAAAAGCAGAGGCTCTCAATAGCTAGAGCTATATTGAAAAATTCACCTATAATTCTTCTTGATGAGGCGACTTCATCTTTAGATGCGGACTCAGAGGAAAAAGTACAAAATGCAATATTTAATCTAACAAAAAATAGAACTACACTAGTAATAGCTCATAGACTATCCACAATTAAAAAAGCAGATCACATAATAGTTATGAAAGATGGATCAGTAATTAAATCCGGAACACACAGCGAATTACTTGAAACTTCTAAGGAGTACGGAAATCTTTACCAAAAACAAATTACTCTATAATAATGACAAGAGTATTATATAACTTTTTAATAATATTTTTTTATATACCATTTGTTTTTATAATTTTTTTTAGAAAATTTATAAATAAAGAGGACAAATTTAAATTTAAAGAAAAATTTTTTTTTAGTAATTTTAAAAGACCTTCTGGTTTTTTATTCTGGTTTCATGTTGCAAGTATAGGTGAACTTAATAGTATATTTCCAATAATTGATTTTTATTTAAAAAAAAACAAAAATTATAATTTTATTATAACAACTATTACTTTGAGTTCTTATAATGAGTATAAAAAAAAGTATGGGACTAATAATAGAGTTCAACACCAATTTTTGCCATATGACTTCAAGCCTTTAGTAAATAATTTTTTTAATAATTGGAAACCAAACATAGTTTCGTTTGTGGACTCTGAAATTTGGCCAAATTTTATTCATAAAATTAAAAAAGAGAAACTCCCTTTTATTTTATTAAATGCAAGAATCACAAAAAAGACCTTTGATAGATGGATGATATTTAAAGGCTTTGCGCGAGATTTATTCAGCTCTTTCTCTTTATGTATAGCTTCAAGTAAAGAAACCAGGGATTTTTTAAAAAAACTAAATGCGAATAATGTTAAATATTTTGGTAATATTAAATTTTGTACTCCAGTTTATAAAAAAAAATATTTAGTTGAAGAGTTTGAATCTATTAAAAATAAAGATGTATGGTGTGCTTTAAGTACTCATGAAAATGAAGAATTTCTTTGCGGTTTAGCTCACAAAATAATTAAAAAACATAACAGAAATATTATAACCATCATCATACCAAGACATATTGAAAGGATTAAAACCATCAGATCAAATTTAGAAAAAATGAATTTAAGTACTCAAGTTAAAGGAGAAACTGAACCGATAGGTAAAAATGCAGAAATTATATTAGTCAATTATTATGGCTCTACACAAAAGTATCTTCAAAATTTTAGACAAGTTTTCATTGGTAAATCAATGATAAAAAAACTAGAAAAGGTTGGTGGCCAAAATCCTATTAATGCAGCTAAAATGGGTTGCCGCATATATCATGGACCTTATGTGTATAACTTTAAAGAGATTTATAATTATCTTGGCGAAAAAAAACTTGCAGAAAAGGTTGGGGACTATAAAGATCTAGCAGATAATTTAAGAAAAAACTTTGAGAATAAAATTTCAATCAAAGAAAATGAAGTACAACAATTACATAATTATTCAGAAAAAATATTTGATGAATTAATTAATGAGTATAAAAATTTTATAAATGAAAATATTTAAACCAAAATTCTGGGATGAAAATTATTTAACTTTTTTTTCTCTACTTTTTTTTCCATTTTCTTTTATTTATCAAATAGTTTTAAAATTTAGAAATTCATCTGTTAAAGAGAGAAGTTTTGAAATACCTATTATATGTGTTGGAAATATATACATTGGGGGCACTGGAAAGACACCTTTGTCCATAAAGTTATTCAAACTATTTAGAGATTGGGGCAAGAACCCAATTATTGTAAGAAAAAGTTACAAAGATCACACTGATGAAATATCTTTGATTAAAAAATATTGTAAAATTTTAACTGCTAAAAAAAGAGTTGAGGCTGTAGAAATAGCTATAAGAGAAAAACATGACATTATAATTTTAGATGACGGTTTCCAGGATTTGAGTATAAAAAAAAATTTGAATATCGTGTGTTTTAATAATCAGCAAAAAATAGGTAATGGTTTTACTATTCCATCTGGCCCACTAAGAGAAAGCCTGGGATCATTGATGAGGTCTGATTTAGTATTAATTAATGGAAAAAAAGATTTACAATTTGAACAAAAGCTCAAGACCTACAATGATAAATTAAAGTTTTTTTATTTTGATTATTTTGCAAAAAATTTAAAAGAATTTCAAAACAAAAGAGTTGTGGCATTTGCTGGTATCGGGAATCCAGAAAATTTTTTTCTTTTTTTAAAAAATAATAGAATAAATTTAATTAAAGAGATATCATTTCCTGATCATTATAACTATTCAGAAAAAGATTTAGACTTTTTAGACAAGACTCAAAAAGAAAATAATGCAAAACTCCTTACAACAGAAAAAGATTATCTAAGAATTAATCAAATATTTAGAAAGAAATATAATTCTATTCATATTGATGTGGTTTTAGAAAATGATGATCTTTTTAAGAAAGAAATTAATAAATTTTTAAAATGAAAAAAATTAAATATTTTTTTGAAGCTATTTTTATATACTTTTTATTTTTTATTATAAAAATAGTGGGTTTAAATCTTGGAAGAAAAATTTCATCTTTTCTTTTTCTTCTCATTGGAAATGCTATTAAATCAAAGAAAATTACTGAGAAAAATATATCAATAGCTTTTGGTGACTTAAGTAAAATCAGAAAAGCCAGTATCATAAAGAGTATGTGGTCAAACTATGGAAAAACTTTTGCAGAATACCTTTTTTTAGATAAATTTCGTTATGATAAATTTCAAGAGAAACAAATAAATATTTTAGGTATAGAAAAGATAAATAAAATTGTTTCTTCCAATAGACCGGTTATTTTTATATCAGGTCATTTTGCAAATTTTGAATTAATGGCTATGGAACTAACAAAAAAAAATATTAAACTTGCTGCAATATATAGACGTTTAAACAATTTTTTTTTAAATCCCTTTATGACACATTTGAGAAGAAAATATATTTGTGAAAATCAAATAGAGAAAGGCCTAAAAGGTACTTCAGACGCAATAAAGTTTTTAAAAAAAAATTATAGTATTGCGTTAATGGTAGATCAAAGATTAGGACAATCAGAAAGATATCCATTTTTTAATGTCCCAGCACATACTACTACTCTGCCAGCTCAATTAGCAATTAAATTTAGTTGCGATATTGTTCCAATTTATTTGGAAAGAAAAGAAAACGATTTTTTTAATATGGAGATTTTAGATCCGATAAAAATAAATAAATCAAATAATCCTGAAAATGAAAAAAAAGATATTACTTTGAAAATAAACCAAATTATTGAAAATTTTATCATTAGAAATCCAGGTCAATGGATATGGACACATAATAGGTGGAAGTAGTTAATTTCTCTTTTTAATCTGTTCAAATCTTATCTTTACTTCTTTAGGTGAAAAATATGCCTCTTGTAATTCTACATTCCAATAAACCAGATCGCTAAGAGCTATTTTTTTGCCAGAAACTGCACATATTACATGGTCGCCTTTCTCTACTATATCAAAACTGTTATGTTTAAATTTAAGTTTTGCTTTATTTATGTTCATGCTACTTTAGATAATAAAACCCGATAATATATGAATTTTGCTGTTATAGGAAGTGGTGGCAGAGAACATGCAATCTGTTTTAGGTTAAATCGCTCTAAAAAGATAAAAAAATTAATCTGTATACCTGGAAATGCAGGCACAAAAAAAGTTGCCGAAAACATAAATGCAGATATATCTGATTTTGAAAACGTTTATAGGATAATTATTGAAAATAAAATTGATTTTGTAGTAATTGGTCCAGAACAACCTCTTGTAGATGGAATTGTTGATTATCTATCAAGAAAGAAAATTCGAGTATTTGGTCCCAACAAATTTGCTTCACAATTAGAGGGATCAAAAGCATTTGTAAAAAAATTATGCCAAAACTATAATATTCCTACAGCAAACTTTGGAATATTTGATAATTTTTTGAGTGCTTCAAACTTTATAAAAAAAAATAAACTACCTATAGTGATAAAGGCAGACGGTTTGGCATCTGGTAAAGGAGTCTACATATGTAAATCTGTAGAGGAAGCTGAAAACAAAACAAAAGAAATTTTAGGTGGTAAATTCAAAACTTCAAAAAAAGTTGTTATTGAGGAGTTTCTCGAAGGAGAAGAAATGAGTTATTTTGTTATAGTAGATAAAAATAATTACTGTTTCTTTGGATCTGCACAGGACCACAAAAGAGTTGGTGAGGGTGATACTGGACCAAACACAGGAGGTATGGGAGCATATTCGCCATCAACATTGCTGGATGAAAACTTAGAAAAAAAAATAAAAACAAAGATTATTGAACCAACACTTAAAGCAATGAAGGAGCAAGGAAATCCTTACAAAGGATTTTTGTATGCTGGTCTAATGATTAAAGATGGCGAACCTTTCTTAATTGAGTACAACATTAGGATGGGAGACCCTGAATGTCAGGTTTTGATGAAAAGACTCAAAAGTGATTTAGTTGATATATTAAATCTTGCTGACCAGAATCAATTAAATAATTTAGAAATTCAGTGGGAACGTGATCCATGTATCACAATAGTTTTATGTTCTAACGGCTATCCTAATAATTATATAAAAAATAGTGAAATTCAGAATTTAAGTTCGATTATACTAGATAAAAATAGTGAAATTTTTCATGCCGGTACTTACGAAGAAAATAACATAATTTATTCCAACGGCGGGAGAGTTTTAAATATAACTTGTTTAGGTGAAAACCTAAAAAAAGCTAGAGAAAAATCTTTAAATTATATTGGGAAGATAAAATGGAAAGATGGTTTTTTCAGAAAAGATATAGGATGGAAAGCAATCGATAAAAATGAGGATAATTAGCGGAGATTTAAAAAATAGAAGAATTTATTTTGAAGGTATAAAAAATACAAGACCACTCAAAGATAGAGTTAGAGAAAGTATTTTTAATATATTAATACATTCACATAAAATAAGTTTTATTTTTTCAAAAAATTGTAGTGTTTTAGATTTATATTCTGGAACCGGATCGTTTGGTCTTGAATGTTTATCAAGAAATGTACGAGAAGTATATTTTGTGGAAAAAGATATTAATGCACTAAGCTGTCTGAAAAAAAATATCGAAAATTATAAATTTCAAGAAAAATCTCGCACTTTCAAAGTTGATGTTTCTAAGTATTTAGAGGCTAATATTAAAAAAAAGTTTGATTTAGTATTTTTAGATCCTCCTTTTGCCGATAAGTTTTTTTTAAAAATAATTCCAATTATTAAAAAAAAAAAAATTTTAAAAAAAAATCATCTAATAGTCTTGCATCGTGAAGTCAATTCTAAGGAAAATTTAGAAAAATATTTTAATATAATTTTAAAAAAAACTTATGGAAGATCTCAAATATTTTTTGGAAGATTATTTTGAAGTTAATATCTTTTTTGTTAAAATTTTCACACCTTCAACAGCAGGCTGATCAAAAGGGTTTATATTTCTTGAATAGCCAAGATAAATAGTCTCAAAAATAAAATATAAAAATAACTCTCCTAAAGTTTTTTCATCAAAATCTTCAATTTTAATTTCTCTGAATGGAACCTTGTTTTTTTTTAGTGTCTCTTTAAAAGCATTTTTTTGTGACAAATTTACATTATGGTATTTCTTTTTGTTTAAAAATTCTATTCCTTTACCAAATCCATCGAGTTTTAACTTCTGATTACTTTTGATTGAAGAACTAAAAATATAAAAAATTTTGTCCTTAGGACCATCAAGGTAAAGTTGTAATAAGCTATGATGATCTCTTGGGGCAGAAGAGATAACTGGCAAAAGACCTTTTTGTTTTTTGCCTAGACTCTCTGAGAGTAACTGCTGGTACCAAAATAAAAAGTCTTTGAGTTGAGGTACATAGTTAAATAAAATAATATTTCTATATTTTTTACTAAAAAAAATTGAGTGATTAAAGAGAATTTGTTTTCTAATATTTTTTTTGAAAAAGATTGGTAAAGTTTTTTTAAATTTAACAGGATTAAGCCCCATCAATATAGCTGGTACCATACCTACTTCTGAAAAAACTGAATATCTTCCACCAATACGTTTATTATGCTCTATAAAGTAAAATTTATTTTTTTTTGCGAAACTAAATAATGCATTATTCTTTTTTTCTGAAATAATTATTAGATTCTTTTTATTAAAATATTTTTTAAAAATACTTAGATTTGCTAAAGTTTCTGTTGTATTTCCGGACTTTGAGATAGCTAAAAAAAGTGAATTTTTAGATGCATATTTTTTTTTTATATTATTAATAAGTTCGAGGTCCAGATTGTCAATAAATATCAATTTTTTTTTTATCTTTTTCCTGAGAAAAGAATAAATAGCTTTTGATCCCATGATTGATCCTCCCATTCCAATGAGAATTATTGTTTTGTATTTTTTGAATTTTATTAGATCTCTGTATCTAAAACTATATTTAGTTTTTGGCAAAAAAGATTTATATAAATCTTTTTTATTATTTATTATTATTTCTTTAGTTTTTTTAATAAAAATATTATTTGTTTTTTTTGAGCTCTTTGTGCCTTTATTTTTATTAATTAAAAAATTATCTATTACAAAACCCACAATTACTAATTACTCTTTCTAAGTTCTTCTAAAACCTTATTTTCTATATCTGAAGTACTTGATTGAGACCCGGAACTTTTGGCAGATTTTAAAATTTTCTCTACAGAGTTCTTATTAGTTACGTTTTTATTTTCCTTTGGTAGAGGTAAGGTGTCGTATTTTGGAGGTAAAATTAATGGGTCCTTTTTTTTAATTAAAAACTCATCTGTTGTAGAAACTTTTTTACCTTCCATTGTGTCTTTTACATTTTTCATTGTTTGACAATTATTTAGAAAAAGCAAAAATATAAAAATTATAAATATTTTTTTTTTATTCATTTTTTTCTTTGACTATAATCTCTTTAAGAATAATTGCAAAAATACCAACTGATATTAAAATATCTGCGAAATTGAAAGTAAACCAATGGAAATTTGCAAAGTGTAAATCAATGAAGTCTGGAACTGCAAAATAAGTAAATCTATCAAATAAATTACCAACCGCACCACCTATAACGAGTGCAAATAAAATTTTTCCAAGTGAGTCCGATTTAACCATCAAATAAATTAAATAAATAATTATTGTCAAAATTAAGATTGATATTAAATGGTAAACTATTGTAGCATTAAAGCTTAATAATCCAAATGCTATACCTCTGTTCCAGTTTAAAGTTATATTCAAATAATCATTTATAAAAACTTCGCTTTGATTATTTTCAATAAGATTGATTACATATACTTTTGAAAGTCTATCTAAGCCAAAAGCAATAATTATTATTATAAAACTGTAAATATCAAATTTTTTTACTTTTATTTTATTTTCAAACATCTTGGACATTTATCATCTTTTACACTTGGCACTATTTTCCAACATCTTACACACTTTATACCATCAGCTTTTTTGACTGATATTAATAATTTATCTTTTACATCATCCTTTATAGTTTTTGTAACATTAGATGTAATAAAAAATTCCTCTGCATCTATACTATTTAGAATTTCATGATCTTTTTTAGATAAAGAAATTTTTACATCAGCTTCTAAACTGGAGCCAATTATTTTTTTTGACCTTTTTTCCTCAATAGCGATGTTAACCTCTTGTCTAACAGAAAGTAATTTTTCCCATTTTTTGAATAAAGTTTCGTTTTGCCAATTTTCTGGTAAATCAGAAAAAATTTCCTCATGAATACTTATTTTTTTATTTTTATTTGATAAGTCTGTTATTTCCTCAGTTGTGAACGATAAAACCGGTGCGTACCATTTTAATAAACACTCAAGAATTATATTTAATGAAATTACACATGACTTTCTTTTTTGTGAACTTGCATCATCACAATACAATGTGTCTTTTCTTATATCAAAATAAAAAGAAGATAGATCAAGCGTACAAAAATTTAACAATTCCTTTTGAAGCTTGTGAAAATTATAATCTTTTAAACTCTTTTTAACTTCTAAACTTAAAAGATAAAGTTTATGCAATATTACTTGTTCTAACTCTGGAAATTCTTTCACTTTAATTGACTTGAAATTTTGTGGTGTGAAATTGTCCTTTAAATTTCCCAAAATATATCTGAAAGTATTTCTTATTTTTCTATAAGA
>CETH01175118.1_pt1 | contig 14716 bp, 9 predicted proteins | sample 361461 | NCBI WGS metagenome assembly CETH01 (sample SAMEA2622695, study PRJEB7988) | marine metagenome | isolation source: saline water (ENVO:00002010), including
GCAACTCAATTGATTGATTATGATGGATTTTTGGATAGAAATATTAAAACGCTTGACTCTTTAGTAAAAATTAAAGAGGCTGAAATTACCTTAGTTTATTGGTGTCTAATTAATTGCGGCGAAGAGTTTAATTGATTTTATAGTTATCCACTTGTCCTTTTTATCAACTCCGCAGATAACTTTCCAGAAATAAGAGCAGGAGGCACTCCGGGTCCAGGAACAGTTAATTGTCCTGAGAAATAAAGGTTTTTTATTTTTTTACTTTTTAGCTTTGGCCTTAGAAAAGCTGTTTGCATTAGTGTATTAGATAGCCCATAAGCGTTCCCTTTATAAGAATTATAATCATTAATAAAATCTTTTATACAATATGATTTATAAAATAAAATATCATTTTTTAATGATTGTTCGGTCAGTTTTTCAATTCTTTTAATTATCAATTCAAAGTACGATTTTCTTAATTCTTTTGTGTCGTCTATTCCAGGGGCTATTGGGACAAGAACAGTACAAGCTTCTTTATCTTTTGGCGCCATAGATTTGTCAGTAATTGAAGGGAAATTAGTATATATCAATGGATCAATTGGCCAAGATGGCTCGTCATAAATACTTTTGGCATGTTTATCAAAATCTGAATCAAAGAAAAGAGTGTGATGAGAGACGTTTTTAATTTTTTTATTAAATCCAATAAAAAATAAAAGTGCAGATGGAGCAAAAACTTTTTTCTTCCAATATTTTTCACTGTATACTCTATCTTTAAATTCCAGGAGTGATTCAGAGTGGGCGTAGTCAGCACCACTTAGAACAATATCTGAAAAAAAATCTTTTTCATTAACTCTAACTCCCAAAGCCTTATTTTGTTTTGTTAAAATTTTTTGAACTTCACTATTTAAATGAAACTTAACTCCTAATTCTTTTGCTAATTTCTCAATTCCAATGACTACACTGTACATTCCATTTTTAGGATGCCATGTTCCTAATCCAAAATCTGCATAACTCATAAAATTATAAAATGCTGGAGTAGCAGAGGGTTTTGCTCCTAGAAACAAAACAGGGAATTGTAGAATTTGTCTTAAATGAGGATTTTTAAATTTTTTAATCACTTCCCTTTTAATACTTGTAAAAAAGTATTTAACTTTTTTTATTGTATTAATGGTGATTAATTCAAAAAAAGAGTTACCATACATTTTATAAACTACTTCTCCAATTGCTATTTTGTAATTTGTTTTTGCTTCAGAGATAAATGTTTCTAATTTTTTTTTACTTCCTTTTTCTATAGCTTCAAATTGGTCACATCTCTTTTCAAAAGAATCTTCAAGTTTTATTGAATCTTTTTTGCCAAAATATACCTCATAACTTGGATCTAATCTTTCTAGAGAATAAAAATCTTGAGATGTTTTTGAAAAATCTGAAAAAAATTTTTCAAATATATCAGGCATCCAATACCAAGTTGGACCTATATCAAAAGTGAACCCCTTTATTTTTAATCTCGCAGCTCTTCCTCCAACCATTGAATTTTTTTCAAAAACATGAACTTCAAAACCAAATTTTGACAAATAACATGCAGCTGCTAATGCAGAGAATCCAGAACCAATTATTGAAACCTTTTTTTTCATACCGAAACAAATATACCTTAATAATATTGTAAATTTTTAAGTATAAAAAAATCTAATGGGCAATTATCTTTTTAAATAGAAATTATTAATAAAATCTTAGTCAATTTTATTTTAGAGGATGTTTTTTCTTTCTGTTTTGAGCAATTATTTCCTCTACAAAAGAGGCGCTAATTATTCCAGTTGGAATTGCTACTACACCAATTCCAACTAATGAAATTATTGAGGCAAAAATTTTACCACCTACAGTTACGGGATAAACATCACCATATCCAACTGTGGCCAGTGATACAGTTGCCCACCATATTGATTCGGTAATACTAGAAAACTTTTCGGGTTGAGCCTCATTTTCAAGGTAGTATATAGCAGAAGCAGAAAATAGAATGGTTAATATTGATAAAAAAAGTGTAAATTTTAATTCTCCTTTAACTGCAGATAATGCTTTTATAAATAGTTTTAAAGATTTACTTTCCCGACCAAGTTTAAAAATCCTTGTCAATCTAAATAACCTAAGAATTCTTAGGAAACGACCATCAACTTTAACGAATTGATTTAGATAAAAAGGAAGAATGGAGAAAAGGTCAATTAAACCAAAAAAACTGAAAATATAATTGATAGCACCTTTGAATTTTTGCTGTTTATAGGCTGAATATACCCTAAACAAATATTCAAAAGAAAAGATAATTATCGAAACAAATTCGAATTGATAAAATAAATTCCCATAAGCTTCATGAATATTTTGATGGGAATCTAAAATCATTGCAATAACATTTGCTACGATTAGCAAATAAATAAACTTATCAAATGAATTTAGAGATTTCATAAGGCTACTTTTTTAGCATGTCCTTGAAAATAGCAAACAAGACAATTGCAGTAGTTACTATAACAACTCCGACTACAAAACCTTCTGACATTATTATTAATTAATATGATCAAATATAAATATTTTTGAGCAAAGTTTTTATTTTTGGATAATGACCAGACGCATATTTATTTTTTGCCTATTTATTGTTTTTTTTTCATGTGATCTTTCTAAAGAAGAGAATAAGGTTGAAAATCTAAATAATGAATCAGAATTAATTACAAAACTTCCAAAAGTTAATTTTTTAAAAGATTTTTCTATTAAGTTCATTGAAAATAATGAAATAGATCAGTGGACTAAATTCATTTCATTTAAGGAATCTATTGAAAGTATTTCAAATTTAGATCCTCAGGGGATTACATTTTATCTTGATGAACTTGAAAAAAAAATTGAGGAATTATTATCTTCATCAATGCCTGAAAAATTTAATTCCCCTCCTATAATAAGTAGGATTAAATTAATTCAAATGCAAGTGATGAAGTGTAGATTTTATTCAGAAAATCAACAAAACAATAAATTAGAGCCAGCATTAAGTGAAATGTATAAATATTATAATTCGTTGCTTAAAAGAATGATTTCATTAGTAGAGGAGGAAAGTGTTTTGCCGGGAGTGGATAAAAATCAGTGATGGAATACGAGTTCTTTGTCCTTAATTTTATTTTTATTAATTTTTATACAATCAAGAATCTGATCAAGATGGAGACTTAAAATTTCTGAAACTTCATACTTCTCAATTATTTCTTTATATAATTCAACAAGCTTAAGATCTAGATTTATAATTATCACTGAAGGATTTTCTTTTAAGTTTTTATTTGGATTGGCAGCTATTTTTTTATAATCAATTTTGTTTAAAACTAGATTTTCGGATGAACTATAATAAATCCTATAAACAGCCATTAAATCTTGATAGAATCTATTTCTAGTTGTTGCAGTTTTATTTAAAAAACGTTTGTATTCTGGATAAGGACTTTTATCAGCAGCTTTTATATATTCTAGTCTAGAATTGTTTAGCGCATTTAAAATTTTCTCTAAAAGAATAAAAATTTTGAATTCTTTTTTCACTTTTTTTGTCTATAAAACAAATCTAGCTATTTATTGAAGCGTTTTATATTAGCTGTAAATCTTCTATTAACAATTTATTCACATCGTGTTTAAAATATAAGGACATACGGTTGATTAAAAAAAAAATGTTATATTTAAGTAAAGCGGAATTAAAAATGGGCATAAAAAGTTTTCAAGGACAGCAAGTAAAACAGTCAAGAAAGATTGATAAAAATATCACAGTTGGTGATGTTATGTCTCGTGATTTGGTGACATTTTCTCCTGATGATTCCATTCACCATGTAATGTCCTATTTTGTCAAATACAAGATCTCTGGAGGCCCTATTGTTGATAAAACAGGAAGGCTTGTTGGCATTATTTCTGAGGCAGATTGTATGAGAGAAATATCAGACAGCAGATATTTTAATATGCCAATTTTAGATAAATCAGTTAAAAGCTTTATGAGCTTCCCAGTAGAAACGATTCAAGCTTCAACAAATATTTTTGATGCAGCTTCAAAGTTCTTTAAGACAAGTAAACGAAGGTTCCCCGTAATGGATAAAGGGCGTTTAGTTGGTCAAATTAGCAGGAAAGATGTTGTGCTTTGTGCTCTAAAGATGAAGAGTCAAACTTGGAGATAGATTATTTAATGAATTTTAGATCCAATTTCGACTTCTTGATTATCAGGAAAAATAAAGGAAGAATTCCCATTTTCATCTTTAGCTAAAAGAATAACCCCTTCTGAGTAGAACCCATCTATTTTAAATGGTTTAATATTAACTAGTACTACTACTTTTTGCCCCAAAACACTTTTCAAGTCCATTTTATAATTTCCCCTAGAAACAACATTTAATATTTGATGTTTTACATCAACTTTTACTGATAGTGAATTTTTATTTTTATTCTTTTTTATGGAAATAATTTTTCCAATTAAAAAATCTAGACTTTTAAAATTTTCAAATGAAATATCTTCTTTTAGTGAGTTATTTTTTTTCACTTTTTCAACTTTTTTAGTTGTTGCATAATCTTTTCATCTTCAATTTTTTCAAACAATAATTCGGGTTGATTTATTTCATGTCCACTTTCAATAATAATAGAATTTATACTTACTTTATCCCAATCAGAATTTAGATTTAATATTTTTTTCATTTTAACTGAAGTGAAAGGTAAAAGAGGTTCAGATAAGATTGCAAGCCCAGCTGAAATTTGAACTGCAGTGAAGATTATTTCCTTTACTCTTTCAGGATTATCTTTCATTAGCTTCCAAGGTTCTTGTTTTGCAAGATATTTATTTCCAAGCCTAGCAAGGTTCATTAATAGAGCACTAAATTCTCTGAAACTATATTTTTCTATTGCTGCCTCAAGTTTAGACGGATAAAGTTTAAGCTCATTTAATAAAGTTTCATCTTCTTTTTTAAGATTCTTCGCAAAGGGGACCTTTCCAGAGTAGTATTTATGAGTTAGAACTAAAATTCTGTTAAAAAAGTTTCCGAAAATTGAGACAAGTTCATTATTGTTCCTAGATTGATATTCTCTCCATGTGAAATCATTATCTTTATTTTCAGGAGTGTTACAAGCTAGAGCGTAACGTAATTCGTCTTGTTTATTAGGGAATTCTTCAAGGTATTCATGTAGCCATATTGCCCAGTTTTTTGAAGTAGATATTTTAGCCCCTTCTAAATTTAGAAACTCATTTGCTGGAACATTTTCTGGGAGAATATACTCGCTAGAGCTATGCAGCATAATTGGGAAAATGATACAATGAAATACAATATTATCTTTCCCTATAAAATGAACCAATTTTGTTTCTTTCGACTTCCAGTATGGCTCCCAATCAACATTTTTATTTTCCGCCCACTCCTTTGTAGATGATATGTATCCTATTGGCGCTTCAAACCATACATAAAGAACTTTTTTATCTTTTGTATTAAGAGGTATGCCCCAATCTAGGTCTCTAGTTACAGCCCTTGGTTTTAATCCATGATCAATCCATGATTTAACTTGACCATAAACATTGGGTTTCCAATCATTTTTATGATCTTTTAAAATCCATTTTTTGATAAAATCTTCATACTCATTAAGGGGTATATACCAGTGCTTTGTTTTTCTTTTCACTGGCTTACTTCCCGACAGAGTAGATTTGGGATTTATCAGTTCATCAGGACTTAATGAAGTACCGCATGATTCACATTGATCCCCATAGGCATCTTTTTCATTGCATATCGGACAGGTTCCTGTAACAAAACGATCAGCTAAAAACTGAGATTCTTCAACATCAAAAAGCTGATCAGATTCTTTTTCAAAAAATTTATTTTTCGACTTTAATAGATTGAAAAAATCTTTCGCTGTTTTATGATGAATAGGAAGAGATGTTCTTGAATAATTATCAAAAGAAATACCAAAATTTTTAAATGAATTACGAATTAATTTATCGTAATGGTCAACAATTTCCTGTGGAGATTTATTTTCTTTTTTTGCTTTTATTGAAATAGCCACTCCATGCTCATCACTTCCACAGATAAATATTACGTCTCTTTTTTTGCATCTTAAAAAACGACAATAAATATCAGCAGGGATGTAAACCCCAGCTAAATGCCCGATATGTATAGGTCCATTAGTATATGGAAGAGCAGCAGTTACAGTATATCTTTTGGGTAATTTTTTCATTTTTACTTTCTGCTAAAGTAAAGAATTTAATTTTCTGAATTAAAGAACAAGTATTGTTATAAAAATAACAAATTGTTTAATTTTACTAAATTCAGTAAAATTTAAATATAATGAAAACAATTGCCTCTCAAGTTTCTGAGTATATAAAAACAAAGCCCTACTTGTCAACAGCCTTATCTCAGGGTATTATTAATTTAACCTCACTTGCAAGAATAATTCAACCTGACATAGAAAATTCATTAAAAAAACCAGCTAAGAGTGGAGCAATTGTTATGGCTCTTAAACGTATCTCAGACACTGAGGAATTCCTTTCTACTCATAAAATAATAAATGTTTTAAAAAATTTAGGAGAAATTACCGTTCGTTCTTCACTAAATGATTATTGTTTTAAGCTTTCAGAATCATTACTTTTTGCTCAGTCAAAGTTTTTATCAGAAATAGAGAACAGAAAAGATGTTTTTTATACATCTTCCAGAGGAGTTGGAGAATCTAATATAGTAGTTAGTGACAATGTTTCTAATTTAATAGATTCGTTATTTAAAAATGAGGAGTGTATTGATAAGTTGGAAAATTTATCAGCAATAACAGTTAAATTACCTAATGAAAATGTAACTATTCCTGGAGTATATTATTTTATTTTTCAGAGATTATCCTGGGAGGGTGTGAATATAAACGAAGTGATTTCAACTTCTAATGAATTTACTATTTTGATGAATGATGATTCAGTTAATGTTGCATTTGAAGTTATAAAGAATTTAAAATCTCTCTAAATCAGGTTAATGAAGTTAAAATTGAATAAATTTCATTGATTGAACTTATATTTTTTACTTTCATTATAAGTCTCTTCCCTGAGCGTGTTTCTTTTTCAATCATTACTATATTACTAGAAAGCGTTTTTACTTTTGTCAAAATAGTTGAAAATATTTCGGATTTATAAAAAATAGATTTTTTATCCCTAATGAAGAATGCTAAACATTCATTATTTTTAATTACTATTCTTTCTATACCTAATTTTGATGCAATCCATTTTAATCTTACAGTGTTTATAAGTTCTTTCCCTTGTTTTGGTATTTTACCAAATCTATCCTCCAGTTCTTTTTTGAAATTTATAAGACCATTTTCATGATTGATCATATTTAATTTTTTATAAATTTCAAGTCTTTCAGTTGTCACGCTTATGTATTCATTTGGAAAGAGTAATTCTAAATCTGAATCAATATGAACATCATTTACTAGAAAATTATTTTGTTCTTTATCTTCCGTTTTGAAAACGGATTTAAATTTTTCCTCTTTTATTTCTTCGATTGCCTCATCTAAAATTTTCTTATAGGTTTCAAATCCCATTTGATTTATAAAACCACTTTGTTCAGCACCCAAGAGATCTCCAGAGCCTCTTATTTCAAGGTCTTTTATGGCTATTTGAACCCCGGAACCCAATTCAGAAAATTCTTCAATTGCCTTGATTCTTTTTTTGGACATATTTGTGAGGTTACTTATCTCAGGCGTTATAAAAAAACAAAAAGCTTTTTTGTTACTTCTTCCCACTCTTCCACGCATTTGATGCAAATCACTTAGACCAAAATTTTGGGCGTCATTAATAAAAATGGTATTTGCATTAGGTACATCTAACCCATTTTCTATTATTGTTGTTGCAATTAAAATATCAAACTCTCCATTTATAAATGATAAGAAATTTTTTTCAATTTCTTTTCCATTCATTCGGCCATGACTAATAATTATTCTTGAATCAGGGACAAGTCTTTTCAGGAAATCAGAAATTTCAGAGATATTTTGAATTCGATTATGAATAAAAAATATTTGCCCTCCCCTTGAAATCTCAAAATTAATTGCATCTCTAATAAACTCTTCGTTAAACCTTATGACGTCACTTTCTATGGGATATCGATTTGGAGGAGGAGTAGAAATAATTGATAAATCTCTTGCTTTCATTAAACTGAATTGTAATGTTCTTGGGATGGGAGTCGCGGTTAATGTAAGTACATCAACATTATTCTTTATATCTCTTAATTTTTCTTTAACCGAAACACCAAATTTTTGTTCCTCATCAACAATTAAAAGTCCTAAATCTTTAAATTTAATAGATTTATTTACGAGCTGATGAGTGCCAATAATGATATCAATGCCCCCATCTTCAAGTTGATTTAAAATTTCATTTTTTTCTTTTTTAGATTTAAATCTATTTAAATAATTTACTCTTACAGGAAATTTCTTTAATCTTTCTGAAAATGTATTAAAGTGTTGGAGAGCTAATATGGTAGTTGGCACTAGAACAGCAACTTGTTTACTATCATCAACACATTTAAAAGCTGCCCTTATCGCTATTTCTGTCTTTCCAAAACCAACATCTCCACAAACTAAACGATCCATTGGGCGATTATTTTCCATGTCTGATTTAATTTCCTCAAGTGTTTTGATTTGATCTGGTGTGTCTTCATAAATAAATGAAGCTTCTAGCTCATTTTGAATGTAGCTATCTTCTGGAAATGCATGGCCTATTTTCTGTATCCTTTTTGCATAAAGATGAATAAGATTAAAAGCAATATTTTTTATTTTCTTTTTGGTCTTCTCTTTAAGGTTTTTCCAAGCTTTGGAACCTAATTTATATATCTTAGGATGTTGTCCATCTGCACTATTATATTTAGTTATTTTACGCAGGGAGTGAATACTTAAATATAATATATCTCCATCTCCATATATTAATTTTACAGTTTCTTGCTCTTTTTTATTTAGAGTTATTTTTTTTAGCCCACCAAATTTTCCTATCCCATGATCTATGTGAGTAACAAAATCACCAAATTTTAAACTAGTTAACTCTTTTAATTTGAGCGAATTTTTACGAAAAGAAATAGATTTATTTGAATACCTGTAATATCTTTCAAAGATCTGATGGTCAGAAAAGCAAGCGATCTTAGATTCCCTATCAATGAAACCTCTGTAAAGAGGTAAAACTTGAGTTTTATAATTAACAGGTACTTTTATTTCTTCAAAAATTTCATTAAGTCTACTTTGCTGTTGAGAATTAACACAAAAAATATAATTCAAGTACCCCGAGGTATGATTTTGATTTAAAATTTCAATTAACTTATTGAAATCTTTATTTATTGGAGGCTGAGGAACTTGTTCAAAATCTATAATTTTCTTTGGTGTTTCAATTTGAGAATTATTTATCAAAAAAAGATTTCTAAGTTTTAAGTCATTGACCAAATCTGATTTTATAACTAGATTTTCAGTAGAATTAAACTCTAAATTTTGTGTTTTTATTTTTGTGTAAAGCTTTTCAAGCTTGTTAATAATACCATCGAGATCATCGCAAATAACAGATGTCTTTTTAGGGATTAATTTTAGAATTGATTTAGTGTTTTTAGGTGTAGAGATTTTTGAGATATTAGGTACTAATACTATTTTTTCTATATTTTGAATTGAAAGTTGTGAAGTTGTATCAAAACTTCTAATACTTTCAATTTTATTTCCACTAAATTCAATTCTATATGGATATTGAAATGAAAAAGAAAAAATATCAACAATCCCCCCTCTTATAGAAAATTCTCCTGGCTCACAAACAAAGTCAACTTTTTCGAAATCTTGATCAAATAAAAATTGATTTAAATTTTCTAGGTCAATTTCCTGTCCTTTTTTAATCTTAAGGCTCTTATTTTTAAGTGTTTGCTGAGTAACTATTTTTTCATATAAGGCATCTGGATAAGTAACAATTATATTGGGTTCACTATCAGTTGTAATTTTCTCTAAAACTCTTGATCGCATTAAAAGTTTTGAATTATCTGGAGAACTATCCTCAGAATACGATTTATTATAGGATGAAGGAAACAATAAAATATTTTTACTTTCAAGGAAGCTTTCTAAATCATTTAGACAATACATAGCTTCTTCAGAATCTCCCATAATTAAAAGCATATTTATTTTTAATTCTAAGAAAGCAGATGCAATTCTAATATTTAAACCAGATCCAGCTATTCCTTTGATTTGAGAAATAGAATTCTTTGAGAGCAATTTTATCAAATCCCTTTGAGAGTGAGTTTTATTTATTGCATTAAATAGTTTTTCGATAGTATACTTTTTTGCAAATATAAATTCTAATTAGAATAAAATTTGATTCATTTCAAATGATATTAACTAAAGGTTGATAATTAGTTAAAGATAGTTTTCAAATTAAATCTTCAATAGTTTATTTTAGTCAAACAAATTCTTTCAATGTTTTTAATTTTCGATACAGAAACAACTGGATTGCCTAAGCGGTGGGATGCTCCACTTACGGATTCAGATAACTGGCCAAGATGTATTCAGATTGCATGGCAAGTTCATGATTCCAATGGTCAATGTTTGTCTCATGAAGATTTTTTGATAAAACCAGCTGGCTTTAAAATCCCTTATGACTCTGAAAAAATTCATGGTATCTCTACTGAATTAGCTGAAAAAGATGGCACACCGCTTAAAGAAGTATTATTGAAATTTAAATCTATTTTAAAGGATTGTAAATTTATTTGCGGACACAATGTAAAATTTGATCTAAATATTCTAGGGGCAGAATTTTATAGGATAGAGTCTAATAATCCCATTGAAGGATTTCCTGTTATTGATACCTGTACTGAAGAAACAGCTTTATTTTGTTCAATACCTGGAGGCAGAGGAGGTAAGTATAAACTGCCAACACTTTCAGAATTGCATAAATCTCTTTTTGATTCAGAATTCAATGAAGCTCATAATGCAACAGCTGATGTAGAAGCAACATCAAGGTGTCTTTTCGAATTATTTAGACTCAAAATTATTAACCCCGATTCCCTTAGAGGCTTTGAAGACATTAAAATTAATTTAAGTGAATCCTTAACTAGTCAAATAAAACCAATAGGGATTGAACACAGAGATTTAAAAAAGGCTTCATCAAAATTAATTAAAAAACAACCCCATCAGAGAGTAGAATCAACTCCTATTGATATTGCTGAAAGTAATTTAAAAGATGTTCCTTATATACATCTTCATATACATTCACAATTTTCAGTTCTGCAATCTACATCTGGGTTGAGTGAACTTGTAAAATCAGCTTCTGAAGATAAAATGTTAGCAGTTGCGCTAACTGATCATTCTAATTTAATGGGAGCATTTAATTTTATAAAGGAAGTAAACAATCATAATTCATCTATTGATGACTCTCGGGTTCCAATTAAGCCAATTATTGGCTGTGAATTTTTTGTGTGTGAAGACCATTTAGATAAATCCCGCAGAGATGATGGTTTTCAAATAGTTTTCTTGGCTAAAAATAAAAAGGGATATAAAAATCTTTCAATTATGAGTTCTATAGCTTACACAGAGGGATTTTATTATGTGCCAAGGATTGATAAAGAAATTATTAAAAAGTATAAATCTGATTTGATTGTTCTAACTGGAAACCTTTATGGGGAAATCCCTTCAAAGATTCTAAATATTAGTGAAGAACAAGCAGAAGATTCTCTATTGTGGTGGCAGAAAGGATTTGGAACAGATTTATATATTGAGATTATGAGGCATGGTCAAGAAAATGAGAATAGAGCTAATGAAATACTTATTGAATTTTCAAAAAAACATAAAATTAAATTAGTAGCTACAAATAATTCCTACTATACAAATAAAAGAGAAGCAAACGCACATGACATTTTATTATGTGTTAAAGATGGTGAAAAACAAAGTACTCCCATAGGAAAAGGAAGAGGATATCGTTATGGGCTTCCAAATCAAGAATATTATTTTAAATCCCAGAATGAGATGAAGGAATTATTCTCTGATTTACCTGAAGCTATTATAAACTTAAAAGAGATATATGAAAAAGTTGAGGTTTATGATTTAAATAGAGAGGTTTTACTGCCAAAATTTGACATTCCTGTTAACTTTAAAAGTGAAGATAATTCAGCAGGTAAAAAAGGAGAGAATACTTATCTAAGGCATTTGACCAATATTGGTGCTAAAAAAAGATATGGTAAAATTTCTAATGATATAAAAGAACGCCTAGATTTTGAACTTGAAGTAATTGCTAATACGGGTTATCCTGGGTATTTTTTGATTGTTCAAGACTTGATTGCAGCTGCAAGAGATCTTGGAGTTTCTGTTGGTCCAGGTAGGGGATCTGCAGCTGGATCTGTTGTTGCTTACTGTCTGGGAATAACTAGCCTAGATCCTATAAAATATAATCTTCTTTTTGAAAGATTTCTCAATCCAGATAGGGTTAGTATGCCAGATATAGATATTGATTTTGATGATGAGGGAAGAGGGAAGGTATTAGATTATGTAATTAAAAAATATGGAACTGATCAAGTTGCTCAAATAATTACTTATGGGACAATGGCAGCGAAGTCATCAATTCGAGACACTGGAAGAGTTTTGGATCTTTCTCTTGGCGAAACTGATAGAATAGCCAAATTGGTTCCAAACATGAAATTAAATTCAATATTTCAGATGAAAAATGATGAAATGAAACAGAATTTAAGAGGAGAAGAATATTCTAATGTAAAGCAATTAAAGGAATTATATTCTTTAAATAATTTAGCTGGTGAAACACTAAAGCAAGCAGAAATACTTGAGGGGTCAGTTCGTAATACTGGGACCCATGCATGTGGAGTAATTATTACACCTGATGATATTAGAGAGTTTGTACCAATTACCGTTGCAAAAGATTCTGATTTATATGTTACTCAATATGATAACTCAGTAGTAGAACAAGCAGGTCTTTTAAAAATAGATTTTTTAGGTTTAAAAACTCTAACGCTTATAAAGGAGACAGTTAAACTTATTAAGTATAATCACAAAATAGATTTAGATCCAGATAAATTCCCTTTGGATGATCAGAAAACATTCAACTTATTTCAAAAAGGTGATACAGTTGGAATTTTTCAATATGAATCGCTCGGAATGAGAAGATATCTAAAGGATTTAAAACCTAATGTTTTTGATGATTTAATTGCTATGAATGCACTTTATAGGCCTGGTCCTTTAGAGTATATTCCAAGTTTTATAAACAGGAAAAATGGAACTGAAGAAATTAGATATGATTTACCTGAGATGGAGGAGTTTCTTAAAGAAACATATGGAATAACAGTTTATCAAGAGCAGGTAATGTTACTATCTCAAAAATTAGCTGGATTTAGTAAAGGTGATGCAGATTTGCTCAGAAAGGCAATGGGTAAAAAAATATTTGATCTACTAGAAAAATTAAAGCCCAAATTCATAGAAGGAGGTGTCAAAAACAATCATGCACCAGAGATTCTTGGCAAAATATGGAAGGATTGGGAAGCTTTCGCATCATATGCATTTAATAAATCCCACTCAACTTGTTATGCATGGATAGGATATCAAACGGCATATTTAAAAGCACATTATCCCGCAGAGTATATGGCTGCAGTTTTATCCAATAATATGAATGATATTAAGCAGGTATCATTTTTTATGGAAGAGTGTAGAAGAATGGGAGTAAATGTTTTAGGACCTGATGTAAATGAATCTTTTTACAAATTTGCTGTAAATGAGAGTGGAGCCATTCGCTTTGGCATGGGAGCAATAAAAGGTGTTGGTAAGACAGCTGTAGAAACTATCATTGAAAACAGAAAAGATACAAAGTATGAATCTGTTTTTGATTTGGTTAAAAAAGTTGATTTAAGACTAGCTAATAAAAAAACATTTGAAAATTTGGCTTATGCTGGAGGATTTGATTCTTTTAAGAATTCACACCGAGCGCAGTATTTTAATATAGATAGCGAAGGGACACCTTTTATTGAAAGAGTTTTAAGATTTGGTTCAAAGTATCAAGAAAACATGAAATCTGCTCAAATGAATTTATTTGGAGAAAAAAGTGACAATGTTTATCAAGTTTTAAAGTTGCCTGATTGTGAAGAATTTGGAAATTTAGAGAGATTAAAAAATGAAAAAGAGGTTGTAGGAATATATATATCTGCTCATCCTTTGGATGATTTTAAAAAAGAAATAGAACTATTTAAAACATTAGAATTAAATTTTTTAAAAGATTTAAAGCCGCTACTGAAAAAGAGTTTTTTTGTTGCAGGGATAGTAAATTCTGTTGAACATTTGGAGGCTAAAAATGGAAATCTTTGGGGTAAATTTGTAATTGAAGATTTCAAAGATCAATATGAATTCAAAATTTTTGGTGAAGAATATTTGAAGTTTAGACATTTTCTAATCGAAGATCAATTTGTTAGAGTTAAAATATTGATAAGGGATGGATGGATAAATAGAGAGACAGGTAAAGTAGGAGAGCCAAGAATTCAATTTATAAAATTCGAAATGCTTCAAAACACAATAAGAGATAACTCAGAAAAAATAACATTAACAATTGATGTCAATAAAATAAATAATAATTTAATAGGACAATTAAAAAAAGATTTGAAACCATTTAAGGGAGAAAAACCATTATTCTTTGATGTAATGGATCATAAGAAATCAATACGGTTATCTCTTGAGAGTCAAACAGGAGGGGTTGAAATTTCAACTGAATTTTTAACTCATTTAGAAAAAAATAATT
>CETH01443728.1_pt1 | contig 14710 bp, 12 predicted proteins | sample 361461 | NCBI WGS metagenome assembly CETH01 (sample SAMEA2622695, study PRJEB7988) | marine metagenome | isolation source: saline water (ENVO:00002010), including
ACAACAGGAAATAAAGATATCATTACATTAAAACACATGAGAAAAATGAAAGATCAGGCTATTGTTTGTAATATTGGACACTTCGATAATGAAATTCAAGTTGATGCGCTAAATAAATCAAATGCAAAAAGAGATCAAATAAAACCTCAGCTTGATAGATATACTTTCAAAAATGGCAAGCAAATATTCATATTAGCAGAAGGTAGATTAGTAAATTTAGGATGTGCAACAGGGCATGCTAGTTTTGTAATGTCTACTTCGTTTTCTAATCAAGTATTAGCCCAAGTATTTTTAGCAAAGAATAAACCTTCAACAGGAATTTATGACTTACCTAGAAAATTAGATGAAGAAGTTGCAAGAATTCATTTAAAACATTTAGATGCTGATTTGACAAAACTAACAAATTCTCAAGCAAAATACATTGGTGTTAAAGTTGGTGGACCTTATAAAAAAGATGAATATCGTTATTAAGATTCGTTTATAAATCCATCAACTAATAAAAGTAAAATAATATGATGAGTCATTTCTACGATATTATATTCGTCTGAATCAATCCAAAAGTTAATTCTACCTAGATTATTGAGCTTATTATTTTTTGAAAAACCAGTTAAGGTAATGACATCCATATTGACTTTCTTACAGTAATTTGCAGCATTTACCATATTCATTGAATTTCCGCTAGAACTAATAAGTATAACCAAATCATTTTCTTCTGCATAAAATTTTAGAGCTTGTTCTACCCAGTTTTCGTAGCCATAATCATTAGCGAAACAAGTAATTAAATCAGCTTCATTAAAATTAATTGCTTTAATAGATGCATTTTTAGTGAAGTCTACAGCAACATGACTTGCCATTGCTGCGCTTCCTCCGTTTCCAGCTAAAATAATTTTACCGCCTTTATTTTTTGTTTCTTTAATTAAATCGGCTGACTTTGATAATAAGTCTAAATCAATATCATTATTTATTGCATCAATATATTGCATTATAAATTCTTTAAATATTTTATCCATTATCCCTCAACAAAGATTATTTTTGAGCCATGAGATTCAAAGTTAAAGTCTAAAAAAGTATTTTTATACATTTTATCTTCAAAGGCTTTTTGGTTATTTCTTGGGACATAAAATAGAATGAACCCTCCACCTCCTGCACCTGAAACTTTTCCTCCAAGAGCACCTGCATTAATTCCTTTTTGATATAGTTTTTCAATACTATCATTTGAAATTCCTTCAGCCATTTCTTTTTTTATCTTCCACATTTTATCTAAAAAATTTCCTATCTTGTCGAAAGAACCAGAAATAAGTATTTCTTCTAATTCATCAACACTACTTACAAGCATTGAATTTTTTAATTTATTTTTTTTGCTTGATTTTGATTGCTTTGATAGAATAGTATTAGCGTTTCTTGTAATATCAGTATAGCAGAGGTATAAATTTCTATCTAATTCTGAGAAATTAGAATCAATAAGTTCAAATTCAACCTTTCCATCAGTGTTAAATTTAATCTTTTTTACTCCTCCTAAAGCACAACCATATTGATCTTGCTTTCCGATTGGATTTTTGCAAATATTAATTTCTATATGACAAGCCTCTTCAGCTAATTCTTGCTGAGATTTTATAATATTTTTGTAGTTATACATCGCGTTAAGCAAGCCTACAGTTATGGCACTTGAAGAGCCCAAACCAGAACCTGAGGATGGGATATCTGATAGTGTAGTAATTTCTATACCATTTCTAATACCAGTTTTTTTCATTGCTTCTCTTACCAATGCATGTTCAATATTTTCAACACTGCTTACAATTTCTTTCTTTGAATAGTTAATATATATCATGTTGTCAAATCTTTCCTTAATTATTACATATACATATTTGTTTATTGAAGATGATAGAACTTTGCCAGGCTCTTTCTCGAAATAACTTGGCAAATCTGACCCTCCACCTGCAAATGAAATTCTTAAGGGTGTTTTTGATATAATCATTTAGCCTCTCTAACTACATTTAATTTTTTCATTGTCTTAATTGACTCCTCTAAAATACCTTCATCAATATCTGAATTCATCATATAGTCATAATAAGATTGAACACTATATTCTGCGGTTCTTTTAGGTTGCCAACCAAGTTTTTGAATTTTTGAAATATCAGAGAATGCATGCCGTGTATCTCCAAACCTATATAGTTTTGGAATATTAAGAGGTATGCTTTCTTTGTTAAATACTTTTGCTACAACCTTACAGAATTCTTTAATAGTAATGGCTTTACCACCACCAATATTATATGTATTAAAATCTGAACTTGAATCTTCTAACACTAACATGTTTGCATCAACAACATCATGAATGTTAACAAAGTCTCTAATCATATTTCCATCTTCATAAATTATAGGAGCCTTATTAAAATTATAAAACATAGAGAAAATTCTTAAAGCACCGCTGTATGTATTATAAAATGATTGCCTTTCACCTTGAACAATCGAGTATCTTAAAGTTGTAGTTGGAATATTATATCTTTTACCAAGATTTAAAGACATTATTTCCTGAGCATATTTCGATATAGCATATTGATTTGGAGGATTCGAATGACTTTCACTTGTCTTACACCAATGTAATTTATCACCATTTGAATCTAGATGTGACCATATTCCTTTCTTCAAATTTTTCTCATCTCTCATGTTCGGAAAAAATAAATTGCCATCTTTGTCTTTATAAGCTCCTTCACCATTAACAAATTGGCTAGATGCAACAATGATTTTTTTGATTTTCAATTTATTTTTTACAACAATTTCATATACCAATGCATTGCCAGTACAATTGGTTTGGAAGAAACTAGAAAAGTAAGGTAAGTAATCCTGATATGCAGCAAAGTTAAATACTATATCAATATCATTTAGTGATGATTCAAGAATATTATAATCACATATGTCTCCAATAACTAGCTCTGCTTTTGGATTAATATATTTAGGAATACCTTTAGTATGTACAGGCTTTTGTAATTTATCTAAAACTCTAACTTCAAAGCCTTTTTTAATTAATGCATCCACAGTATGTGATCCGATAAATCCTGCTCCACCGATTACTAGTGCTTTCATTTTCCAGTCCCTTTAAAAACAACCAAAATAGTTTGAAAAATTATCTTACAATCTAATAAGAAACTTTGATTTTCAATATATTCTAAATCTTTTTTTATCCATGAATCTGGTTCTGATATCTCATTTCTTCCTTCAACTTGCCATAAGCAAGTTAATCCCGGTTTTATAGATAATTTTTTCTTTTCAAATTCTGAAAATAATTCATATTCTGTTTGAAGCGGCGGTCTTGGACCAACTATACTCATTTTGCCTTCCAGAACCGAAAAAAATTGTGGAAGCTCATCTAGACTATATTTTCTTAAAAATACACCAATTTTTGTGATTCTGGGATCATTTGTAATTTTAAAAAATGGACCTTTCATTTCATTTTTAGATATTAAATTTTTCTTAATTAAATCGGCATCTTCAATCATAGTTCTAAATTTGTATGATTTAAAATATTTTCCATTTTTTCCAACGACTTTCCAGCTATAAATTAATGGTCCTCTTGAAGAAAATTTTATCATAATTCCAATTACGAAAAAAACAGGTATAAGAAAAATTAAAATTGTAAAAGAAAAAACTATATCGAAGAGACGTTTAATTATTTTATATATCATGTCGGAATATATGTTTTAAAAATATCAAAAAAACTATTATATAATAAAATCATAAACTTCATCTATAAAATAATTTTTGAAATTTTCTCAGCTATAGATAAACTTGATGTAAGCCCTGGGGACTCAATTCCTACAAGATTTAAAAAATTATCTTGGTAATCAATTACAAAATCTTCAAAAGTAAGATCTTTCGAAAAGATTTTTGGTCGAATTCCTGAAAAATTTAATGTTAAATCTTTATATTCAATGTCTACATACTTGTTAATACTTTTAAAAAAATCTATTTTAAAATAATCATTATTCGAATAATCAATTTCAGTTACAGGATAAGCATTTGGCCCAAAACCAACATTCCCCTCTAAATCCAAAACAGCATGAATGCCAAGTGATGTTTTAGTTGGTAAAGGATAAATCAAATGTGAAAAAATATTTTTATGTTTTGAAGATGAGTAATAGTCACCCTTATAAAACATTAACTTATGTTTCTTTTTAGAAAACATGTTAGCAATTTTATCTGACCACAATCCTGCAGAATTTATCAAGATTTTGCACTCAACTTTTTCATTATTGTTAAAAAAAACCGAGATGTCTTTATTCTTTCTTTGAATGTTCTTTACTTCATAATTGTATAAAAAATCTACACCATCTTTTTTGCTCAAATATTCAAGTCTACTCATAAATTTATGTGCATCAAAAATTCCGGTTGATGGTGTATAAAGTCCAAATTCAGCTTTTAAATGAGGCTCTAACTTAAATAATTGATTTTTATCTACTATCTTTAACCCTTTTAACCCATTTTTGATCCCATTATCCATTAATTTTTTAATTTGCCTGAGTTCATTTTCGTTATGAGCTATAATAATTTTGCCAGTTTTTTTGTACGGAATAGCATTTTTAATGCAAAAATTATATAACAAGGTGTTACCATTTAAACAGTGGATAGCTTTATTTGATTTTTGAGGATAATATATTCCTGAATGAATTATTTGGCTATTCCTTGATGAAGTATGTTGTCCAAAGTGCTTTTCTTTGTCAACAACTAATATATCTTTATTACTTTTTCTAAGAGAATGTGCTATTGCAAGCCCAATTGCTCCAGCACCAACAATAACTATATCATATTTCATAGATTAATTTATGGTAATTTTATTAATCATTTAATATTTAAAAAAAAATTGTTATCTTTTTTTTCATAAAATAAGGATTAATAATGGTTATTAACGAAAAAATAGGAATCATCGGTTCAGGGTTTGTTGGAAGCTCCGTTAAATTTGGTTTTTCTGCACAAACTAACTGTGAAGCTGAAGTTTTCATTTATGATAAAGATAAAAATCTAGCTACTCACACATTAAACGAAGTAGTGCAAAATAGTGATATTATTTTCATTTCTGTACCTACTCCGTCAAATACTGATGGTAGTATTAGTCTTGATATTATTAATAATCTTTTTGAAGATTTAGTTAAAATTAAAGGGCATGACAAACCAATTTTTTTGCTGAGATCAACAGTTACTCCAGGGACTTGTGCAAGTTTTCAAGAAAAATATCCATCAATACAACTAGTATTTAATCCTGAATTTCTAACTGAACGAAGTGCAAGATTAGATTTTATAAATCAATCTAGATACATTTTAGGATCTAATAGCGAGGAAGCAACTAATAAAGTTGCAAAACTTTACCAAAATAGATTTGGATCAACAATTTCTATCATTAGAACTAATTTTCAAACTGCTGAATTAATCAAATATATGAACAATTGCTTTTTTGCAACCAAAGTTTCTTTTATGAATGAGATGTATTTAATTAGTGAAAAATGTGGAGCGGACTGGGAAATGGCAGTTGAAGGATTTGTTCGTGACGGACGAATTGGTCATAGTCATCTTGCTGTTCCTGGCCCAGATGGAAAGATGGGATTTGGTGGAAGTTGTTTCCCAAAAGACATTAGAGCTATTATTGATTTTGCAAAAAAACTTGGTATTAGCACTAACACATTGATTGGTGCATGGGAAACAAATTTGAAAGTGCGACCTGAAAAAGACTGGGAAGAATTAAAAGGTAGATCTATAGTTTAGTCTAGTTACCTTTATAATCATTTACTAAATCAATAATTCTTTTCAATTCATTATTTTTAATCCCCTGAAATAGTGGAAGCCTTACTAAACCATTGGTAAATCTATCTGAATTTTTACATTCAATTATATTTTTTGATATTTTTTTATAATATGGTGAAATATGTAAAGACTGATAATGTGAAACGACTTGCACATCGTTTTTGTGCATATAATTAATAAAATTATCTCTGTTAGTTTTTTTATCAAAAGTTATGCTAAAAATATGACCATTATGATTTACGTCATCTAAATATTCATTTATTTTAAACTGTGAATTAGTTTTATTAATAATTTCAGAATTATATTTTTCCCATGAATTAACCCTATGATTATGAATTTTTTCTAACTCTTCAAGCTGTCCATATAAAATTGCAGCCAATATATCAGATGGTAAATATGATGAACCAATATCAACCCATTTATACTTATCTACATTTCCTTTAATAAATTCTTTTCTGTTGGTTCCCTTTTCTCTAATAATCTCAGCTCTTTCTACAAAATCAATGTTATTTATTGCTAATAAACCGCCTTCTCCGCATGATATATTTTTTGTGCCATGAAAAGAAAAAGTAGATAAATCTCCAAAGGATCCCAGGGGCTTATCATTATAAAAACTATTAATTGCTTGAGCTGCATCTTCTATTAAAAGCAAATTATTGTCTGAAACAACTTTAGTTAATCTTTCCATATTGCACGATGACCCGCCATAATGTACAGCAAGAACAGCTTTAGTTTTTGGAGTTATAAGATTTTCTAAATGGTTTAAATCCATATTAGGAGAATCTTTCTCGCTGTCACAAAATATTACTTGAGCCCCTTCCCTGATAAAAGCATTAGCGCAAGAAACAAACGTATAACTTGGCATTATAATTTCATCACCTTTTTTGAAATCTATTAGAAGAGCACACATTTCTAAAGCATGAGTACAGCTTGTAGTTAATAAAGTGTGCTTAAAACCATATTTATCTTTGAAAAAATTTTGACAAAGATCTGTAAATGGACCGTCGCCAACATGAAAATTTGATTTCATAGATTGCGAAGCATATTTATGGCTTTTGACAGTAAGATAAGACTTATTAAATGGTATCATCATAAATTTTTAAATATTTATCTATCATAGTTTCTCTTGAAAATTGTTGTACAAATGTTTCTGAATGTATTTCTAAGTTGTGCACGTCATTATCAATATATTCTTCAAGCTCGAATGCCCTCTTATATGTAGACCTTGAAGTAAGTATTTTCCCTCTATCAATTGAAACAAAATCCTTAGCTCCTCTAAAGTCTTTTGTAATAATTTTTGTATTATTATATATAGATTCAATCATAATTAATGGCAATCCCTCATTGTTGGATGTAAAAAGAGTATAATCAAATAAATCATAAAATGATGAATAGTTCTCTTTAAATCCAGCAAGAAATACATTGCTCAACGAATGCTCATTAATAAAATTTTTACATTCAGTCATTAATGAACCATCTCCAATTATATAGAAATATAAATTATTATTAGTTCTTAAAAATTTTGCATATTCAAGTATTTCCAAAGGATTTTTTTGGTTATCCAATCTAATAATGCTTCCAATAATTTTTTTATGATTTTTTAACTTTTGCAGATTATAGTAATCATTATCATGCAATGATGATTTATTCAAAGAATTGAAATCAATTCCATCTGGAATAATTTTTACATTTAATCGTTTATTAATTTTTGAAAAAATCATATTTTTTTCACTTTCAGTTACAGCAACTATAGTTTGCTTTGGAATGAAAGATAAAAATTTTTCAATTGATAAAAATAAAAGCTTTTTAAAACCTTTCTGCCCTTCAAAGTACCAATTGTTTGGGGTATAAATAACTTTGATTGGAGAAAAAATTGATGCGACTCTTGCAATCATACCCGGCTTTGCAGCATGAGCATGAACAATATCAATTTTATATTTGTAAGAAATAAAAATTAACTTAATAATATTATATAAGTCGCTCATTATACTAACATCTCTCTTAATATTAAAATGGATAAGAGAATTTTTGTTTTTAATAGATTTAGTTAACGGGCCTGATTGCTGCATGCCGTAATAAAATATTTTTCTGCTGTCATCATTGCAAAGATCAATAAATGATAAAATAATTTTTTTTAATCCATTAACTGCTAATGAATTATGTCTATTTAAAATGAGTATTTTCATTGAGTCTAATTATTTTTTTTGCGTTTGAGAGCCATGATTTTTCTGATGCATTCTTAAAATTATTTTTTAAATCACTTTTTGTTAATAAAGATGCATTTTTAAATGCTTTACTATCTTCTAAAAAAAAGAGTTTTGAATCACTTTTTTTAGCTTCAGAATAACTTGTAGTGACAACAGGCATACCTAATGAAAGATATTCATATAATTTTAAAGAAGTAACTGAATCTGTTAATTTATCAACCTTATATGGTATGAACCCAATATCGAATTGAGAAATCATACTTCCAACATCAGAATATGGAATTGGATCATAATATTGAACATTTTTATTTGATAAAATTTTATTTATCAATGGATTAGAGTCTTTAATACTCCCAAGAAAGTTAAATTTAATTCTCGGGTTACTTTTAACTAGTTCCAAAATTAATTCGTAGTCTAAAGCAACATTAAATGTTCCATGGTAGATGACATTAATATTTTTTGGGTCTATATCTTTAAATCTAAATCGAAACTTATCAAGCTCTACACCGCCAAAAAGCAATAAATGATATTTACCATATTTAGATAGATTTGGATTTGATACTATAATTTTAATATTTTTATAATTATACATTTTTGAAAGGGATTTTGAACGAATTTGTTTTAAAAAATTTGGTTGGGGTGTTTCAAGGAAATCTTGGGTGTTATAAAATAGTATTGAAGATTTTTTATAAAATTTACTACAAAGATCAATAAAATAATCACCCAAGGGGTCATAGTTTATAATAAAATCAAAATTATTATATTGTAATTTTCTTAATTTTTTATTTTCATATTCTTTTCTAAAATAATCAAAAAAATATCCTAATATTGGAAATATCCCAGGGTTATATATAACTAAATTATTTTGCAATGAATTACTTTTTTTTGAAAAAATTCTATTAAAAAGAGTAAAAATAATTTTCCAATTTCTAGCAAGATTAAGAAATGATAAGGGCTTCTCAATATATATAACTTTGTATCCTAATTGAACAAAACTTCTAGCAATTTTTTGCATACTACCATCATCATCCAAAAAGTTAGATATTGAATTTATTAGTATAGTTTTATTATTAACATTCTGTTTCATGATTTTTCAGATTGGTCATTTGAAATTAAGAAACTAAATATTAAAAAAAATGGAGTTAAAACTATCTGTGAATCCCAAACTGAATAGCTCGATAAAAGTGCACATAGTAAAATAAAGATAAAAATATATAATAATGGTTTTCTTAAAACATTATCATTTGGTTTTAATAAATAAAATAAAATATTTTTTAATAATAATATGAAAATTAAGAAAACTATAATTCCAAATTCTCCAAGAATTGTTAAATAAAATGAACTTTTACTAAAAAAACCAGATAATGGTAGAAAATTAAATTGACCAAATGCCTCAACATAAAAAATATCAGCAATGTAATTAGGTGCCATAAAGTTTTGAATTAGAGAAATTGATGAAGGTCCTCCAAAAAGAGATGGTCCAATACCAAAAAAGATATTCTTGAAAGACATAGAAAATTGTTCAAATAATATTAAAAGCATTTGAAAAGGACCTGAATAATATAACAGTTCAATAAAAGAAAAATTATCTGAATATTCAAGAATTCTTGGAGAAAATATATATATAAAAAAGTTTATGTTGATTAAAATAAATATCATGACTAAAAATGAAATAAATATATTCCTTCTGCTAAGTTTTGAAAATATTATTAACAGACAAACTATTAGAAAAAAAATTGACGCCTTTTCATTTGATGATAAAAATGCACAAAAAATATTAATTGGAATAATATAGAAGAATTTTTTTAAGTAATTTTCATTTGAAATAATAAATAATGCACTTGAATAAGAAAAAATTGCTTGAACGTGTGCATCTGAAAAAATCCCTCTAAAATAGTCCCCATCAACAAATACTCCATTAAATAAAAATAAAAATTGATGAAATATGCTAATGCAATTAATAATCATAACAGCAAATAGAACTTTTATAAAATTATCTATTGTTTTCTGATCTAAATTTAATTTTGAAGCAATATTGAATACTAAAAAAGGGCATAAAAGTTCATAAGAAGCTCTAAAAATATATGTAGTTGGTACTAATCCTTCAGCTATTGATACTATAGATACCAAAATGACACAAAAAAAGAGTAAAAAAATATTTGTGGCAAGTTGATTGACTTTATTTTTTGAAAACGTAAATAATATATAAATATAGACGTTTAGAACAATAAATAAAAAAGCCTCTAAATACCTAATCTCTGGTCCAATAAAACTAAAAATTGAATAAATTTCAGTTCCACCATCTTGCGAAATTAATCTTGCATTAGAATAAATAAATGGCCAAATCAGTAAAAAATATGTAAATAAAGATTTAATATTTTACCTCATTTTTGTATATCCTATATTGACCATTGGTTGAAATAAAATTTATGGATAAAAGATTATCTATTATTTGCAAAACATCATCAGGTAAGCTTTCAAAACAATCTTTAGTTAAAATAACTAAATCAATATTGTATTCTCTAATTATAAAATCTAAGTTTTTCAAATTTACAATTGGATACTCTTTTAAGATTATTTTAATATTTGGTAAATCTTTTCTAAATCCAACTGATGAATTGAAAATATTGTGGTGAGTCCGAGCTGCTAATTCAAAACCTGATAATGTGTTCAGTGGATTCAATAAAATATTTTGTGGATGTTTGATACTTTCAAGATATTTATAAGATTCATCGTAATCAAAAAACGTATCTTCTTTATATGTTTTGTAAATATAAATTAATTCAATTATATATATCAAAAAATAAAAGCACAAAAAATATATTATAACTTGATTAGAAAAAGTGTGCGCCATGACTATAAATATAGGCAAAGCTGCATGAACAATATAACGCTCTGCTTCTCCAAGAAAAATCAAATATTTACTGTTTATTAATATAAAAAGGGCAAGGCTCACCAAAACCATATTAATAAAAAAAATGTTTTCCGAATAATCAACATAATAAAGCATAACAAAGAAAGGTAGAAATTTGATTATAGTGCTTGTAAAGCTATTATTTTTATAAATAGATCTGATAAATGATTTTAAATTTTTTGACATTATAATCAGTTTCAAAGAATTTCTATTTGTTAAATAAAGCTTATCTTTTATCATACCAAAATACCATCTTAGATGATGATATTGTCCTATCATAGAAATTTTTAACGTTTTGCTAAAGTATATATTTAAGGATAATGTTAAAATAGACAAAAATAAAACTTCATATGAATTGTTTAATATGAGAGAAGGAAATAGTAATAGAAATATTGCTTGAAGAGTAAATTTAGAAACATATAAAATGAAAGAAAAAAATATTAAATATAAAATTATAAAGTATATATTTAAAAATTCAAAAGCATAATATGTACAAACTAAATAAGTAAAAAGTATCTCCGATACAAGCCTTGGTGTTATCGCATATAATCTTGGACCAATATTTGTAACGCTATAAAAAATTGGTGATAAAACATACAAGCCTAGTATTAAATAAATTGTTAATTGAGAAAACTCAAAATGATTTAAAATTAAATAAAGTGAAAAAATAAATAATATATCCAGTGATACATTAAAAAAATTTTTCAAAGTAGCTACTTTGAAAAAAGATAAAAATAAGCTTAAAAAATAAGGATAGAGAGATGGATTCTCAATATTACTATATATTAACAACTTATCTTTTAAAATATTTTTACCAAATTTTCTTCTTTGATAAAAATATTTTGAAAATAAAAAATACCAACCACTGTCATATGAATACCTATGTAGATATCCTTTACCAAAAAAGATTGGCAATAATCTTAAAATTAATATGCATATTATAAAAATTATAAAATGAGTATCATACATAGCTTATATAAACAAATATGGTGAGAATCAACAAAGATATAAATACATTAGTAAAATTATATTTTAGATCGTATGATTTTTTCGATAAATAAAATATCGTAATCAAGGTAGTTAAGTAAAATATCAGAAATGAAACTAATATATTTATCATACTAAATTTCAAATAAAAAATCGTAACCATAAAAGATAATGCACCAAGAAAATATGAAATGAAATTATAATATGTTTTATAGCTGAGATTATTAAGTAAAACAAAATAATTAATAAGCAAATTAAGAAAATTTGATAAAAATAGAAAAGGTACTAAAGTCGAAAGACTTTCAAACTTGCTTTCAAGGAAAAGATAATTCATAACATAAAAAATAAAAATCATTAAAATATTAAATAGCACAAGAATTTTTGAATAACGATTAAAAATATTTAATAATAATTGATCAATATTTTCTGTTCTTTCCTTTTTGATAACTATTGGATCAATCATAAATCTAAATACTTCATTTAAAAATAAATAAGCCATTGAAATTCTTAATGCCATACTATAATTACTTAATTGAATTGAATCAAAATTACTTAAAACCAATAACCTAGTAACTAAAATAATACCAAAACTGATTGCAACTACAGGAACAATATTTATAGAATACTTAACATATTTTGTAATCTTACCATAAGAAAATTTTGGAAGATTATAATCAGCACTAGAAAAGAACTGATAAATAATTAAAATTAACTTAGGTAACGAAAATAAAAGCAGTAGATAAGGTTGAGACAGAGTAAAGTTGAAATAAAATAAATACAATAATGCAAAAAAAATCAAAATTTCGGCTATAATAAACGTTAAATACTTTCTTAGATAAGATTCAAACCTGAAATGAATTAAAATTAATCCATAGAGTAAATTTGATATTAAAAAAATTGATAGATATAATGATAAGCTTGAAAATTCTAAATTGAAAATTTCAATCTTCAAAACAGAAAAAAATAATAATGTTCCAAAAATGTATATTAACAATATATTAAAAACTGAAGATTGAATGTCTTTATTATCCTTTTCAATATAATAAAATCTTGAAAAAGCAGATTCGGCTTGTAATCCAAAAACTAGAACCCCAAAAGTGCCAACAGAAAAAATCGTCTCAAATAATCCATAAGTTTCATGACTAAGAATCATCGCTAAAACAAAAAAAATTCCATAAGAGAATAACTTTTGAAGGATATTAATTATTAATACTAAAGATAATGAATTAGTAATTTGCGTAAGCACTATACTACTTTACCTTTAAATAAATGTTTAACCAATATTCAAAATTTATAAGTGACCAAATAAGTAAACGTTTATTTTCCTTTCCCTCTAAGTGCAAGTTCACTTGATCTAAAACACCTTTATAGTCAAGATATTCATACATAGATGCATTTTTATCTTTAATAATACGTTCAATAAAATTTATACTCTGTCCTTTAAACCAAGATCCATCAGGACCTGAAAATCCTTGTTTTTTGTTTTTTGAATACTCTTTAGTAACATATTTTTCAAAAACCTTTCTTAAAACAATTTTTCCATCATTAGTTGTGCTATAAAATTTATTTTTGATTGGTGAACGATTATTTTTTAACGCCGTAACATCATGAACAAGATTATTTAACTTAAATTTGATTGGAATGTTCATGGCAAAATCAACTAAATCATTATCAAGAAATGGTACTCTTGATTCAAGACCAAATGACATACTAATTTTATCCTCTAATATTAATAAACCTTGCAAAAAAGTTTCACATTCAAATTTTAAAGATTTATTAATATAGTCCTCATGAGAATTAGAAAAATCATTATAGTTAAATTTATCTTTGAACGATTCAAATGAATTGCAGTTAACAGAATTATAAAATGAATTATTATAGAAAGTTTTTTTATCTTTATCTTGCAAGATTCTTGACCAATAACCGTAATATTTTTCAATAAAATTTTCTGGGGATTTATTATCACTAGAATATTGATATCTCCAAGGATATCCCGCGAATATTTCATCACCTCCAGCACCAGAAAAAACTACTGTTACATGCTTTTTTGCTAATTGGGCAGCATAATAATTTGGATATGATTGTCCAACAACAGGATTTTCAATTATATTAACTAGGTTAGATAAACATGACTCCATATCATCATTATCTAAAATTGCTTCGTAATGATCAGTATTATTTAGATCTGATAAATATTTGGCTTTTTTTCTTTCATCATAAGCTAATTCTAAACCAGATATGGATGACATATTATATCCAATCGTAAATGTTTTTAAATTAGATATCTTTTTGGAAGCTATAGCTGTAATTGCTCCAGAATCCATTCCTCCGCTTAAATATGAACCAAGTTCTACATCGGACATGAGCTGACTTTCAACAGAAATATTAAAAAGCCTGTCAACTTCTTCAACTGCCTCTTCTCTTGAAATTGAATGATCTTCGCAAAAATTATAATCCCAAAACTTTTTCTTTTTAATATCTTTACTTTGATTATTATAAATCAAGTATGATCCCTGCTCTAACATGCAAATACCTTCAAATAATGTTTCATTTTTTAAGTTATTTTGAAATGTAAAATATTCGTCTAAAGCATTAAAATTTATTTTTTTTTCAAAATAAGGGTGATTAATTATTGGCTTTATTTCAGATGAAAACATCATAATTTTTTCATTTTTAAAATAGTATAGAGGTTTAATTCCATACCTATCTCTTGAGACTATAAACTCATTTTTTAACTGATCCCAAATTATAAATGCAAACATCCCATTAAACATTTTTAAAGAATCAAGACCCCACTCTTGAAAGGAATTTA
>CETH01106982.1_pt1 | contig 14702 bp, 15 predicted proteins | sample 361461 | NCBI WGS metagenome assembly CETH01 (sample SAMEA2622695, study PRJEB7988) | marine metagenome | isolation source: saline water (ENVO:00002010), including
TTAAGCTTCTGCTAGAGCTGCATTAACCATCTCCTTATCATGAGGAGATTCTGACAATACAATATTTTTAAAACCATGCCCCATAGCAAATTCTTCAATCCTTCTTGATGCAACAACTAAAATTACATTTTGATTTGGATCAAGTGGGACTTCTTTCATTAATACTTTCAAACTCTGATGAGTGAAGATTAAGATGACTAATTTATCTCTATCCCTAATTTTTGAAAAATCAATACTCATTTCATCATGCGATGCGTAACAGGGAAATGTGTCTATGTCTGCATCAGTTAAGGTTAGTATGCGAGGATCTTTCTCTCCACAAAAGACAAGACATTTTTTGTAATCCATTTCTTTAATTACAGTTGCTATACCAATAGAATCAAAAGTTGGCGGAATTGATGACTCAAGATTAAATTTCTGTAGTGCTTTTTGGGTCGCCAACCCAATTGCAATAATGGGAACATTGTTATTAGTAAATGAAGTTTCTTGTAAAAATTTATGGCCATAGGTCACCGATGATTGGCTGGTAAATATCAAAGCATCATAATCTTGAAGATTATCTATGTGTTGTAAGGCCTCACTAGGAGGATCAGTTTTGACGATCTTGGTAAGCGGTATGTGAATAAAATTTTGTTTGGATTTTTCAAGTAAAGAATTAGTATTTTGACTTAGATCTGAAGGTCTTGTATTTACAATCATTTATTGTTGAATGATGTCTTTGGCACCATTGCTAATTAATGTTTCAATAAAATTTTGTAAAACATCAGTTTTATTGTCTAGATTGAATGTGATAGCTTCATTGTAAACTTTAGTTCCATCTTGATTGGAGACTCTTACTTTCAGCTCTGCATCTTTGTTATTAATTCTACATAGAGCAGAGATGGGTGACAAACAATTGCCTTCAAGAGAAGCAACAACTTTTCTTTCTATTTTTGTAGCTTGATATGTTGATTGATCATTGATCAATTTTAATAAGTTACCGATATCAGATTCGAGTTCCGCTGAATTAATCTCTATGCCAATTGCTCCCTGAGCTGCTGCCGGCAACATCTGATCTTCTGAAAATAGATAAGTGTTTGGATACAGGATTTCCAATCTATTTAATGCAGCTTTAGCCACAATCAAACCATCAAAGTTCTCAGCATTCATTTTGTTAATCCTGGTTTGAATGTTTCCCCTGATCGGCACTATGTTTAATTTAGGGTTGATGGCAAGAAGTTGAGATTTTCTTCTTGGTCCAGATGTTGCAATTTTAAGATTTTTTGACAAGTCATTAATTTTTAAACCATCTTTTAATAACAGAGCATCTCGTTCATCCTCCCTCGGTAAAGTTGCTGCAATGCTAAATTGAGAATCTAATGCTGCTGGCACATCCTTTAGGCTATGAACTGCGATGTCAGCAACTCCATTAGATAAGGCTGTCTCTAACTTAGATACAAATAATCCCTTTCCTCCAATAGTGTGCAAGGGTGCTTCTGTAAGATCACCCTCTGATTCCATTTCAACAATCTCACAATTGCATTCAGGATTGCATAATTTAATGCGCTTTAAAACTTCATTGGTTTGGAGCAATGCAAGCGGAGAACGTCTAGTTGCTATTCTAATTTTCACTGTAAAATCATGAGCCTCACATCTCCTATAGTTTTATCTTTTAGAATATTCTGCGTTTTATTCAATTCGAGCGCAGTATGTTTATTTGTTTCGAGAAAGATTTTACCGTCTTTTTTTAGAACATTGCTTTGAAAAATTGCTCCAATCAGAATTTTATAGTCAATTCGGTCGAATGGAGGATCTAAAAAGATTAAATCAAATTTTTGCTTATTTGTTTTAAGCCACTTGAAGGAATCACTGCACACAGCCTGAGTTTTATTTTCATAACCAAGATTACTAATATTCTTGATGATATTTTTATACAAACTTTTTTCTCTTTCCACAAATGTGACATGTTTAGCGCCTCTTGATAATGCCTCTAGACCTAAGCTACCTGTCCCAGCAAATAAATCGAGACAAGATTTATTTTCTAATTCAAATTGAAGCCAGCTAAATAAAGTTTCTTTTGCTCGATCGGTGGTTGGCCTTAAGGCTAGGGTAGATTTAAAAACTATTCGATAGCTCTTGTTTCTACCTCCAATTATTCTTATGCTTGAAGTGTTCAATTTTTAAATTTTTACAGAGTATAAATTATAACGTCTATGTCTAAAGAACAATTTATAATTGCAATGAGATTTTTAGCTTCTTCTGTTAGCGTTATCTCAACAAAAGATCAATCCGGAAATCTATATGCTATGACAGCATCATCTGTTACTTCTTTAACCATTGATCCGCCATCTGTTTTAGTGTGTGTGAACAACGAAGCTAGTATTTATGATGCTCTGATTCCCAGAGCCGACTTATGCATCAATATTCTTCAAAAAAATCAGCAAGAGATCTCTAATTTATGTAGCTCCAAGAAACTTGAGTCTCAAAGATTTGATAATGATTTTTGGGATTCCAGTCAAACTCCTTTCATACAAAATGCTCAATCAAATATATTTTGTAAAGTTGATGAAACGATTGCTTATCATACTCATAAAATTGTTATCGCAAGCGTAGAAAGTTCACAAAGCGCAGAGACATTTAATACCTTGATGTATGCAGATGGAGGATACCTAGATTAAATGAGATATTTATTTATTTTTTTGCTTTCATGCTCATTGCATGCAATAGAATTATCACCTAGTACTAATAATGCTTCTGTGTATTTCATTTCTCCAAATAATGGAGAGTCTATTTCAGGGAAAATTAAAGTTCAATTTGGTTTAGAGAACTTTGGTGTTGCTCCAGCTGGAACTCAAGTTATGCATACAGGCCATCACCATTTAATTATCGACACCGATCTGCCTCCACTAAACCTTCCAATACCAGCTGATAAAAATCATGTTCATTTTGGGAAGGGGCAAACAGAAGTAGAAATCGAGTTAAGCCCGGGAACTCACACACTTCAATTGTTATTGGGTGATTTTCGTCACATCCCTCATGATCCACCAATTTTTTCAAAAAAAATTACGGTTAAAGTTGATTAGATCTCCAGGGATTCCTCTAGGAATGATCGAAAGTCATCTTTTACAACTGACATAGCTGAACCTGCTTTGGTATCAGTCTCTGGTTCTATCTTCATGTCCAGCAATCCAACTAGGCCATGCATCATTGCCCAAAATTTTATGCATTTTTTTCCAAGTGAATTCTCAGATATTCCTGGAAATAGCTCTTTAAGAATTTGAACTAATTCTTCAAATGCACCTGTGGCTGCATCTAACAACTCTGGAAATTCAACTTTATCAATGACAGGGCTGTGCATTAGATCATAGGTTTTTCTTTTTTCGAGCCCGAATTCGAGATAGGCAAGACCCATTTCAAGAAATCTATCTTTTGCGTTTGCTTTATTTGTTTTGTTAGTTGCTGCTCTTAATCTTTCAGTTAACTCTTCAAAACCTCTCCTAGATACTTCTGCAAGAAGACATTCTTTTGTTTTAAAGTGTCTGTAAGGGGCTGTTTGAGAGACGTTTGCCTCTTTTGCAATAGATCTTAAACTCATGTGATCATGACCGCTCAATTCACATATCCTGCAAGCGCTTGAGATTAATTCTTCTTTTAGATTTCCGTGATGATATTTCATAATCAATATAATGTTGACAGTGAATACATTAGATATATACTATGTTTACGCTGCTAACATTATCAGCATAGCATACTAAATTTTATGAATAAATTTTTGAAACTCTCATTTTTGTTATTTTTAGCTTTCGATCTTTCCTCGAATTCATCCCTAGAAATCACAACGATTGAAATTCAAGATTCTTTCAACATAATCCAGAGATTTCCTGGAAAGATTCTGCCATTAAATTATTCTAAATTAGCTTTTGAAGTTCCTGGAAAAATTTCTGAAGTGAGTGTTGATATAGGCGATGCTGTTAAAAAGAATGAAATATTAGCTACCTTAGACCCTTCAGAAATGCAGGCAAATTTAAATCAAGCCCAGGCAAGGTTTGATCTTGCAGATCAAGCTTTGAATAGGTTTAAAGATTTAAAGTCAAAAGGGTTTATCTCTAATCAGGAATTGGATCGAGCTAATTCAGAGTTTCTCATTGCTAAAGCGCAGGTAGATTTATACTCAGTCAAATTAGAACAAACATTTATTCGGGCACCATTTGAGGGGTATATTCAAAATAGATTTCTTGATTCCGGCACTGTAATTAGTCCGGGACTTCCAATCATAGAAATTATAGATTCCACTAATGTTGAGGCACATGTCTCAGTTCCCAGCAATGTTATAGAGGGTTTGGTTGTAGGAGAGCCTTATGATTTTTTAATAGACAATAAAATTTATCCAGCTACTCTTAAGCGCTTTGCAAGAATGAGCAGCCAAGGAACTGACAATAGATTATGTATCTTTGAATTTAATATATTTATAAATCCAGGATCTATTTCCTACCTTCAACTTCAACAAAAAAAATTAATGACTGGTGCCTGGGTGCCACTTAAATCTCTTTCCCAAGGAACTCAGGGATTGTGGAATCTCTATACGGTTTCTAAAGATCCAAATAATAAACATCAAGTCTCTAAAGAAATTGTAGAGTTAATTCATGTTGAGGGTGATAACGCATTTATATCTGGAACAGTATCAACTGGAGATATGGTTGTTGCCGGAGGAGCAGAGAGGGTAATAGAGAGCGAGATACTGAAATCTCAATAGATCATGTTGCTACTAAAGATTTTATTTAATAGGCCAAGGGTGTTTGCCTTACTTTTAATATTTATTTTCTTATCAGGTATTTTTTCTTTAGCGACTATTGCAAGACAAGAGAATCCGGAGCTTGCTCAGCGCTGGTCATCTGTTCAAACCATTTATTTGGGGGCATCTCCAACACGAATTGAAACACAGATTCTAGAGCCCATGGAGGCGAAGTTGAGAGAAATATACGAGCTGGATGATATTATTTCTTTTGCTTCACAAGGTTTTGGGACAACAGTTCTAGAAATAAAAGATGAGGTTGCTCCAGATTTAATAGAGCAAGTTTGGTCAGAAGTTCAGGATAAGTTAGATCAATCATCATTTTTATTGCCAACCGGTGTTAAACCTCAACTGATAAGAAGTAGCGGACCTCCTACCACTTTGTTATATGCATTAACTTGGAATGGAGATGGTAAAATACCTTTAATACTTCTTTCCCGAATAGCCGAGGATCTGCGTCAAAAGCTTGCATATGCAGGAGGTTCAGATAGAACTATTCTATATGGAGCAGCTGATGAGGAAGTATTGGTTGAAATAGATAATGCAAAACTCTCTGCTTTAGGCTTAACTTTTCAAGAAGTCGTCCAAGTCCTATCAGCGCTTGATACAAAAAAACCGATCGGACAAATTTCTCAGGGTGGGAGAGAACTTCTGGTTAAATCAAAAGACAATCTAACAAATATTTCCGAGGTTGCTAATTTGCCAATAAAGGTCTTTAACGACTATGAGATAATTCGTTTGAGGGATATTGCAAATTTATCTAAAAATCCCAGAGACCCACCAGAAGAAGTAATTATCTTTAATGGAGAGAGATCAGTCATAGTTGATGTAAGAGGTGCTTTTTCTCAAAGAATAGATGCATACGTTGAGACCATTGAAGCATTGGTCGATGAATTCAAAGAACAGTTGCCTGCAGAGATATCAATTGAAAAGATTTATGATGAATCTTATTACTTTAAGGATAAATTCAATAACCTGTATTTAAGTATTGTATTTGCAATATTCATAGTTATTGGGATTAGTTACTTCTTACTAGGTTTCAAATCAGCCTTAATCGTTGGATCAGTAATACCATTTACTATTTTTCTTGTTTTGTTTGGTTGCAAGATGCTTGGATTGCCACTTCATCAAACTTCAATGACGGGAATTATCATTGCGCTTGGCTTGCTAATTGACAATGCAATCATTGTTGTTGAAGACTATAAATATAGGCGTAATTTAGGCTACGCTCGTGAAAAAGCTTCTCAAGAAACATTCCATCATCTATGGATACCTCTTGCTGCAGCAACTGCCACAACCGCATTATCATTTTTTCCAATTGCAGCTGGGCAGGGGCCCAGCTCAGAATTTGTTGGCGGTATGGCGAAAACAGTTATTTTATCAATTACCTCATCATTGTTTCTTGCTTTATATGTTGTTCCAGTTCTCTTAAATTATATGGATCAAATTAAGTTATTTGAAAAAGAGATTTTTTCTGGAAATGGATTCTCAAATAAAAAACTCCTAAGAAGATATAGAGAATTTCTTACTTGGTCATATGCTGCTCCTAAAAGAGCAATAATGATTGCAATGGTTCTTCCATTCATCGGTTTTTTATCTTTTCCATTTCTAAAAGCAGATTTTTTTCCAGAGCTTGATAGAAATATGTTTAAGGTTTCGATTGAGTTGCATCCAAATTCAAATGTTTATAGAACAGAGAAAGCAGTATTGAAATTGAGAGAGTCTATATCTAAGAGCGGTATTGTAAAAAATGATTTTTGGTTTGTTGGGAGAAGCTTACCAAGGATCCTTTATAACGTTGTTGGAGGCGATTCCCCTTTAGGAGCCAACAATTTTGCTGAAGGAGTATATATAGCAACTTCATACAATGATATGGTCAAGGCTTTGCCTGCACTTGCAAAACGTCTTACTGCTGAGAATCCCGATTTAAAAATTATTATAGATAAGTTTGATTCAGGTCCTCCGGTTGAAGCTGCTGTCGAATATAGTATTGATGGCCCAGACCTATCTGTTCTAAGGGCTCTAGGTAATAAGCTAGAGTTAATTATTAGAGATGCCCCTAATGTTTTTCTAACAAATAATGAGCTATCAGGCGGAGCAATGAATTTAGAATTTAAATTTAATGAATCGAACCTTATTATGAATTCTATTTCAGGAGAATTTTTTATTAATGAGCTTGCAATTGCCAGTGAAGGAGTAACGTTTGGAACAATGGTTGATGGTAATAAAGAGATACCAATAAAATTAAGAGGCGCATCAATTGATTCCATTGAATCAACTCAATTTTTATCAGTTCCTTCAGTCGAAGGTTTTGACTATTCTTCAAATTATGGTGAATTTGAAATTACAAACCAACGAAATTTTGTTTCTCGTGATGCTGGCACGCGGCAAAATCAAATTAAAGCCTGGATTTGGCCTGGAATTCTTCCTTCAGATACTGAAAAATACTTAAAAGAGAAAATAAAAGATTTTGAGGCAGAACTACCTCCTGGGTATATTCTTGAAGTAGGGGGAGAGGCAGAGGCAAGAGGGGACTCTCAATCTCAAATATTCACCTCTGCAATTTTGTTCTTTGTTCTTATTGTCGTTGCTTTAGTTTCTGCATTAAATTCATTTAGGCAAGCAGCCTTAATACTAAGTGTTGCTTTTTGGTGTACAGGCTTAGCATTTTTAGGGTTGACAATAGGCCAAGCCAATTTTGGATTTATTGGGTTAGTTGGCGCCATTGGTCTAGCAGGGTTATCTATAAATGATTCAATAGTTGTTTTGTCTCATATAAAAGAGGCAAATGCTAATTCACCAATAAACAAAGAAGACCTTGTTGAAGTTATTATTCGATCAACTCGTCATGTTATTACTACATCAGCAACTACTATAGGAGGATTTTTACCTCTTTTAATTACAAGCATCTTTTTTGGGCCTTTAGCATGGGCAATGGCAGGAGGTGTTATTGGATCCGCAATAATTGCTTTGTTTTATATTCCTGCATGCTACTCAATTTCAAAAAAGCTTTAAATAAAGATATAGATGTTAAAATTAATGAAATTGGAGAAATGCTATGAGAAGAATAGTCACTGGTCATAATGAATCTGGTAAATCTGTGATTACAATTGATGGTCCGCCTGCACGCACAATTGGTGAGGATGTTGGCGGTCTGTTTGAGATTTGGAACACCGATGGCATGCCAATTGATACAACGGATAATGTTGATAGAGCAGACTCAGAAATAATTTTATCGCCTCCTGCCAATGGGACTAAGTTCAGATATTTTCAAATTAACCCTACGCCTGAAGGGGTTCCTTGGGACGTTTTGCAAGATCTTGCAGCTGAGGCCTTTCATCGAATAGGCGCAGCACACCACAGGATTGATACCACTAAGCATCCTGCAATGCACAAAACTGAGACTATTGACTATATTATTTTATTAAAAGGAGACGTTAGTCTCTTGCTTGATGAAGAAGAGGTCAGACTGGAACCATTTGATACTGTGGTGCAAAGAGGCACAAATCATGCATGGGTTAATCATGGAGATGAACCAGCATTGCTAATTGCAGTCTTGATTGATAGTGAGCTAAAAGAGTAAACTGAAAAAGAGTTAGAATTTAGATTGCCTATGTTTGAAGTAAAGCCAATTGCGGCAGCCTTGGGTGCAGAATTGCATGGTGTAGATTTATGCCAAGATCTTTCCTCAGAGGTTTATGCTGAAATTAGAAGATTGCTCATAGAACACCAAGTAATTTTTTTTAGAGATCAAGATATATCTTCTGCACAGCATAAAGCACTTGCTGAGTCTTTTGGTCCAGTGCAAACTCATCCAGCGTATGAAACTGTAGAAGGGTTTCCAGAAATTACCATCTTGGAGAGTACACCTGAAAAGCCTTCCAAAATAGAGGTTTGGCACTCAGATATGACCTTCCGTAAACATCCTCCTCTTGGCTCTGTTTTAAGATCAAAAATTTGTCCGCCAAAGGGTGGCGACACTATGTGGGCAAGTATGACAGCTGCATATGATGGTTTATCAAAAAATATGCAGAGATTTCTTTCAAATTTAGAGGCAGAGCATGATTTTAGCTATGGTTTTAAAGAAAGCTTAGCTGAGCCAGGTGGAAAAGAGCGTTTGGCTAAGGCTGTAGAAGACAACCCTCCTGTAAGGCATCCCATTATCAGAGTTCATCCTGAAAGCAATCAAAAAGTTATTTTTGTTAATGCATTATTTACTACAAAAATAATTGGACTGCCTGAAAAAGAAAGCTCCGCAATATTACAATTTCTCTATGATCATGTAATTACTGCTGAGTATACTTGTCGTTTTAAATGGGAGCCTAATTCAATTGCTATTTGGGACAATCGAAGCACACAACACAAGCCAATCAATGATTACTTTCCATCTCACAGATTATTGCAGCGAGTGGCAATTGATGGCGACAAACCATATTAAGTTATTTTTTAAGAAATTCTAAAAGGCTTTTTGCAACTTCATATTCATCAGTTTGCATGTCTAGTGTTTTACACGCATTCTGATACTTGGAATCTCCAATTTGTTTTTTTCTGAAATCATATATCATTCTTGCAAATTTTTTATCCAATTCAATATGTCCCTGGGTACAAAAAATATGATTATTAATTAAAAACATTCCATTTTGGCATGTTGATGATCCTGCAATTAAAGTTGCATTTTTTGGAAGTTTTTGAACTTCATCTTGATGGCTAAATACCAGGTTATATTTTTTACCCTCTTCTCCATATTCATAAGCGTTAATATTGAGAGAAATTGAATCAACGCCAGCATGCCAGCCATTTGGAGATTTTCTTACTACACCACCTAGAGCCTCAGCAATAATCTGATGGCCAAAACATATGCCCACTAATTTTTTTTTATTTTGATCTAATCTTTGAATGAATTTTTTGAGATCATGAATCCATTGCACATCATCATAGGAACTTGCCTTACTACCAGTAATTAAATAGGCATCACATTCATTTATATCTAAAGGGTAGTTATTGAATTGAACTTCATATGTTTTGAACTGAAGATTTGGATCAACTGCCCAGAATATCTTAGAGAACATTTCAGGATATTGACCAAATTCTGAAGCGCCATCTATTTGGACGGTATCTGAGTTCAGGATTCCAATTTTCATAAGTATTATTTTTTCTTAATGTAGTATATTCAATTCATGAAAAGCAATAGACTTATCATTTGTATAACTGCAATAGTCTCGATACCTTTATCAGCAACTGGCATTGATGCTTCGATTAACGCCGCTGTCCAACCTTTAACAAACATCTTATCTTCTTTTATTTTTTATGAGATCAAAATTTTTGGAGCTTCAATGCCGCTGATAGTTTTGTGGTTAATTGGAGCAGCCATTTTTTTTACATGTTACTTTAAGTTTTTAAATCTGCGTGGATTTAAACATGCTTTTCAATTACTAAGAGGCGATTATTCAAGACCAGATAATGAGGGCGAGTTAACTCATTTTCAGGCATTATCAACAGCTGTTTCTGGGACCGTAGGCATTGGAAATATTGCTGGTGTTGCAATTGTAATTTCTATCGGTGGTCCGGGAGCTACATTTTGGCTAATTGTTGCTGGCTTTTTAGGCATGTCTACAAAATTTGCTGAATGTGTAGCAGGTGTTATGTATAGAAAAGTGAACCCTGATGGAAGTATTTCTGGGGGGCCTATGTATTATTTAGAAGCCGGGTTGCATCAAAAAAATTTAGCTTGGCTTGCAAAACCAATGGGGGCATTTTATGCAATCGCTATTGTTGTTGGATGTTTAGGTATAGGCAATATGTTTCAATCCAACCAAGCCTTTCAGCAATTTATCTTTATTACAGGTGGAGAGACCAGCTATTTTTTAGATAAAGGATGGCTTTTTGGCTCTATTTTGGCCGGGATAGTTGGATTGGTAGTAATTGGTGGCATCAAGGGAATTGCAAGGGTCACATCAAAATTAGTTCCATTTATGACACTCACTTATGTTGTTGGAGCGCTGCTTGTGGTTGTCATGAATGCTGAAAAAGTTCCTTGGGCCTTCTCAGCAATCCTAACAGAAGCATTTAACCCAAGCGCTATGAGCGGCGGAATGTTAGGGATTATGATTTTAGGTTTCCAACGAGCAGCTTTTTCTAATGAAGCTGGAATTGGCTCCGCTGCAATAGCCCATGCAACCGTTAAAACCCAAGAACCGGTAACCGAGGGTTATGTTGGGTTAATGGAACCATTTATAGATACCGTTGTTATTTGCACCCTTACAGCATTAGTAATTTTAACAACGGTTTACGAACCCGCAATGGCAAGTCAAGGAATCCAGGGTATCGCATTAACCTCCCAAGCTTTTAGCAGCACTTTGAGTTGGTCGGTTCTTCCCTTATCATTTATTGCAATATTATTTGCCTTTTCAACAATCTTATCTTGGTCCTACTATGGTTTGAAAGGCTGGACATATATTGTTGGTGAATCTGCATGGGCGGAAAATATCTTTAGGGTATTTTTTTGTATTTTTATAGCCCTGGGCTGTACGATTAATCTAACAGCAGTTTTAGATTTTTCTGATGCTGTAATTTTTGTGGTAGCCCTTCCAAATATATTGGGACTTTATATTTTAGCTCCTTCAATTAAAAAAGAGCTTGCAAATTATCACAGAAGGTTGAAAAGAGGGGAAATAAAAAATTTCAGAGAAATATGATTAAAGGTTACTGTGATCCTAAATTCCAAAAAGTTTATGATGTTTTTTCAGATGCTATAACTAGTGGATTTGAGACTGGAGCAGCACTTGCAATTGAGCGTCAAGGGAAAATGATTGTTAATCTCTGGGGTGGCTATCAAGATGCACGTAAAACAAAAGTCTGGGAAGAAAACACTTTAATTAATGTTTTTTCAGTTACCAAAGGAGTAACAGCAACATGCATCTCAAGGCTAATCGATCAAGGTAAGTTAGATCCAAGTAAAAGAGTTGGTGATTATTGGCCTGAATATAGTTGTAATGGTAAAGAAGATACCAAGGTAAGTGATTTGTTATGTCATAGAGCTGGAATGTTTGGATTCAAAGAAGGTATTCCTAGTGGATCATTTCAAGATTGGGATAAATTCACTCAGTCACTTCAGTTACAAGCTCCTTACAGAAAACCTGGAAAATCTCAGGGATATCATGCATTAACATTTGGCTGGTTAGTTGGCGAGTTACTCCGAAGAGTAGATGGTCGTTCCGTTGGCAAATATTTTAAAGAAGAAATAGCAGATCCGTTGAATATTGATTTCCATATTGGCCTTGCTGAGAGTGAATTTATTCGATGTGCAGACATGTTAATGATAGCTAGAGATGGCATAAAGCTTCCAGGAGAGTTTCTGAGATATGTCCCAAACTTTTTCTTGCCAGAAAAACTTCGAAATTTTAAACAAGCTTTAATAAGTGGAGATTTTCAACAAGCTTTTCAAGAAAGAGAGGATGATGAAGATAATTATGTCAATTCTCCTGATTGGCGAATGGCAGAAATTCCTTCAGCAAACGGACATGGAACTGCTAAAAGTTTGGCAATTTTATATGGAATTTTGAGTAATGGCTGCTCTAGAAATGGAGTCTCTATTATGAGCGAAGCTTCACTTCAGCAAGCCATTGCTCCTCATTCTAGCGGCCCAGATTCAGTGTTGTTTGGTGCTCCAATAAAATTTGGACTTGGTTATGAGTTGGCTCAAGGAATCTCTAATGTAGGGAATATTTCTCCAACTTTTAACAATAAAATGTTTGGTCATGCCGGAGTTGGAGGTGCAGTTGCATTTGGTGATCCTGATAAAGGCATAGGGTATGGCTTTATTTGTAATCAGCAGCATGACCCGAAGCAATTATACCGAACCAGCAATTTACTTACGGCGGCACTATATTCAATAATTTCTTAGCGCAAATTAGTTTTGGTTAGGTTGAGGCGCTTTCCTTGAGAAGAAATTCCAAGAGGATGACTCTGTGCTCTCAATTAGTGAACCCCCATTAACCTCGATAACATCCTCTATGTCTTCCATTAATTCAAAGTACCCAAGGGCTTGATAGCATTCTCGAATAATCTTTAAGGCTCGCATAGTTTCAGAAGTGTTGGGAATATTTTCGATAACATACTTTGCTCTTCGCAGGGCGGCCACATAAGCTTTTCTCTTCATATAATACTCAGCAGCAACCAACTCACTTTTAGCAATTAAAGTTCTTAAATATATTAGTCTTTGAGAGGCATATGGAGCATATTGGCTTTGTGGAAATCGGGTTAAAAATTCAGATAATTCACCAAAAGCTTGCTTTGCTCCTGAAATATCTCTGTTAGAAAGATCTGATTTGAATATTCTGGCAAACATCCCTTTGTCTCTAGTGTAGCTAGCTATGCCTCTCATAAAATACGCATAATCAATATTAGGGTGTCTTGGATTTAGTCGAATAAATTTTTCTGCAGCCTCATGCGCAGCTTCATCTTCACCATTCATATAGTATGCATAAATCAATTCTGATTGTGCTTGCTCAGCATATCTGCCAAAGGGGTATCTTGCTTCAATAGCTTCGAGAGACTCAATTGCAGAGAAGAAATTGTTAGCCTTCATTCTTCTTTGAGCAGTATCGTAATAAACCTTCTCAGGTCTTTCCATGACCGGAGCATCGGAATTACAACTCATTATTAGTAAAGGAAGAATAATTGCAGCTACTAAATTAGATCGTAAATGTCTTCTTATTTCAAACATCGGTATGTATTTTACATTTATTAAAGCATTTGGGTTAATTCAATTGCTTTAGATTGTAAGATAGTAAGAAAGTTTTTGTTTTAGAAAGATGATTCATAAAAATGTTAATGAAAAGCAAAATAATTCTAGGCTAGATCAAGCTGCTACTTCATTATTTGAAGACTTTTCAAGAAGCCAAATTCAAAGATGGATATCACAAGGCAATCTTTTGGTAAATGGAGAAATCCTCAGAGCAAAAGATAAAGTTCATACTGGCGATGAAATGTCATTAGATCCAATTTTTGAAAACAGAGTTTCTTGGGAAGGTGAAGACATCCCTGTAAACATTTTACACGAGGAAGAAGATTTTTTAATTATTAACAAACCTTCTGGATTGGTAATGCATCCAGGGGCAGGATGCCATAACGGAACCCTGGCAAATGCCTTAGCATTTCATTTTCCTCAACTAAAACAACTGCCTAGATGTGGGATAGTTCATAGGTTAGATAAAGATACCTCTGGATTATTAGTTGTAGCAAAAAATGAAAAATTTAGAAATTTTTTTGTTTCAAAGCTTCAAGATAGGTCGGTTTACAAGCAATATGAGGCAATTGTGGTCGGGCAGGTGATAGGAAGTTTTTCAATAGAGCACCCATTGGAAAGAGATCCAAGAAATAGGATAAAAATGAGGGTGTCAGATTATGGTAGAGATGCCATTTCTCATGTTTCTTTGATCAAGTTTTATGAGGGTTATTCTCATATTTCCATTGAGATAGAAACAGGTAGAACACACCAAATAAGAGTTCATTTAAGCCACCAAAAATTTCCAATAATTGGCGATAGTTTGTACAACTCTAGAAATCTTATTGCCAAAAATACTCCTAAACAGTTAATAAGTTATATACAGAATTTTCCTAGACAAGCATTGCATGCTTCAAAAATAAGATTTCCATCTATAAAAAAAGAATATATTTTCTGTGAATTCCAGGCAAACATTCCTGCGGATATGCAATCTTTAATAAAAGAAATGGAATGATTGCCATTGCCTTTCAGATCGGCCAAAAAAACTTGTTTTTCATCATAATTGATGTATAAAACCAATACTTTAAAGTAAATATTTTGAACAAATGAAACTGTCAGGCGGAGATCTGCTATTGCGTGCCCTCAAAGATGAGGGGGTCAAGTTTATATTTGGCTACCCCGGTGGAGCAGCATTGCACATCTATG
>CETH01138398.1_pt1 | contig 14702 bp, 16 predicted proteins | sample 361461 | NCBI WGS metagenome assembly CETH01 (sample SAMEA2622695, study PRJEB7988) | marine metagenome | isolation source: saline water (ENVO:00002010), including
TCGAAATCAAATGGCTCTGCTTTTTCGGTCTGACGCGGCAGGGACACTAGGAAATCAAGTGTGGAAAAGGCTGCGAGCGCCAACAGCGCAGATGGCCACTCCTCGCGAAGCATAGGTACCAGGAAGAGTGCGGCTGATATTGCGGCTAGCATTATCGCCGCAGCTTTTAAGTGAGAAGCAAGAAGATAAGAGTGGTAGCGGTATGGGTACTTGTGCGAGTATTTGTCAGTCGCGAATAAAGAAAAACTCCATATGGATGCGAACAGTAGGACCCAAATTAAGACGTTCTCGGATTCGGTCCCTACTAGGTTTATGACAACCGAGGTGGTTAGTGCTATAAGTCCCAAAACGGACCGTGTCGACCGACTTCGGATGGCTGGGACGTATCGAGGTCTCTCAACCTGAAGCATGTGGTTCTGTCGCGAATTATGATGAATTTTGGGGCAATATAGACAAACGGGGGCCTTACCGTATACAGGGGATGGTCATTATCTGGAGAAGCAGATGGGATTCGGTGATATTGCGCTTGGATGCGAACAGTTGGGGGGAAGTGATTGGGGTGATTACGACCTCTCAGGTCCGCGTGAGGCAGTTCGTTGTGCACTGGATCTCGGGGTCACTGTTTTTGACACGGCAGACGTCTACGGTCTCGGTCAGGGAGAGGAGGAGCTGTCGAAGGCCCTGGGAAGCCACAGGCACGATGTCACCGTTATAACCAAGGGAGGTGTGCGCTGGTCTGAATCGGGGCACCGATCCAGGGCTCGCACTTGGCGTGACAGTAGCGCCAAGTACCTGAGTTCTGCTATTGATGCCAGCTTACGCAGGCTTCGACTAGACGTGATTCCTCTGTATTTGGTTCACTGGCCGGATATGAATACGACCTTAGACGAGACGTTGGACTGTCTTGCGATGGCTCGTGATTCAGGAAAGGTGCGTCACTACGGATTGTCCAATTTTAGCGCGTCTTTGGTAAAGAGCGCTCTGCATCTGGGAGGGATATCTGCTGTAGAGACTGAGCTCAATTTACTCTCTCGATCTGATGAGATAATCGAACTGAGGAATCATAAAGATGCGGGCTTAGAAACACTCTCATATGGAGTGCTTGCTCAGGGGCTTCTTACTGGAAAGTACTTTGCAGAATCATCTTTCGGGACAAAGGACAGGCGGCATCGTCTGGAGCATTTTCGCCCTGAAGCTTTTGTAAGGAACGAGCCAGTCTACAATGCTCTTCGTGATATTGCGCTCGAGACGGGACGAACTCAAGCGCAGGTTGCCATCAGATGGATTTTGGAGTCTGGGGCGGTGAGTTGTGCGATCCTTGGAGCCAAGAGTCCTAAGCAGCTAGAGTCCAATTTAGACATCAAAGATTGGCGTCTTGATGAGGATATGTTGGGCCTACTGAGAGCCGCAAGAGAGAAGATGGAGTCTGATCAAGAGGTGCAGAAATCATAGACGAGATGCAATGCCTGCAATAACTTTCGGCCGTCTAGGGGCTGGCTGGGTTAGCTCCAACACTCCACTACTCCATTGAGTGGTCGGCGCGGACGAGTATATGAAACTCGAAAATGCAAGCCTTGGATCCTTAGGACATTTGGCTGACCCCCAATCCTTTCATGGAGCGCTGAACTTAGGTGAATATGATCCTAAGATTCTTCTGGGATATCTGCGTCGCATGCTGGTTATACGTCGCACTGAGGAAGTGATTGGCATTGGGATTGAAAATGGTCAGGTGCGAGGTCCTGCTCATCTTGCGATTGGTCAAGAAGCCGTTGCAGTTGGGGTTTGCGAAAATCTTCGGGCTAGTGATCGAATCTTTGGAGCCCACCGATCCCACGCCCACTACCTAGGTCTGGGTGGCGATCTCTACAGACTGCTCGCAGAGGTTTTGGGTCGTGATGAGGGCTGTTCACGTGGCATGGGTGGATCGATGCATCTCCAAGCAGAGGATGTGGGATTGCTGGGGACCGTCCCAATCGTCGCCGGTACTATTGGCTTGGCTGTGGGTGCGGCTCTTGCTGCACAGAAAGACGGACGGGGGGATGTCGCCGTTGCGTTTTTTGGTGACGGAGCTTGTGAGGAGGGAGCTCTGCACGAGAGCCTAAATTTAGCATCTGCTTGGCATCTCCCAATCGTTTTTGTGTGCGAGAACAACCTATTTTCAAGTCACATGCACATTTCACTTCGCCAGCCAAACGATCGAATCGCCAGGTACGCTGACGCGCACCGCATACCAAGTGCTACGATTGATGGAAACGATCTGCCGTTGGTCTTGGATACAGCTCGTGAGATGGTAGCCGTTGGAAGAGATCAAAAAGGACCAACTTTTTTGGAGGCGGTTACGTACCGATGGAGAGGACACGTAGGCCCTCGAGAGGATGAAGATGTGGGAGTCCGCAGAGGTACAGATCTTCCAGACTGGAAAAAACGCGATCCCGTACGTCGTTTAGCTGAGGGTCTCGAAAACATAGGTGCATTAGATCAGAAGGCACTGAAGGTCATGGAAGATGAGGTCACCCAAGAGGTGGAGGCCAGTTGGGCGAAAGCCCTAGAGGCCGACTACCCAGAGGAGTCTGCTTTACTGGATCGTGTGTACGCCAGGCCAAGCTCGTGAGCGTTCTCAATTATGGAGCAGCAATAAGAGCAGGGTTCGAGTACCTGTTAGAAAATCATCCGGAGGTCTTTGTCATTGGCCAAGGGTTGTGGGCTAAGTGGTATGTTGGGAACTCCATGACGGATTTGGATAAGGTTTTCGGCCGGGAGCGCGTTATGGATTCTCCGGTATCAGAATTGGCTTGCACAGGTGCAGCTGTGGGAGCTTCTCTATGCGGCTACCGACCTGTGGTTGTTCACCCCCGAATTGATTTCATGCTATACGCGATGGATGCGGTGGTAAATCAGGCAGCGAAGTGGTCTCATATGCTAGGGGGCCAAGCCCATCCAGCGGTGACGATTCGGGGCATCATCAACCGAGGCGGGGAACAGGGAGCTCAGCATTCACAAGCTCTTCACTCTTGGTTCGCGCATATCCCAGGCCTTCGAGTCGTGATGCCTGCGACACCAACGGATGCCCGCGACTTGCTGATTTCCTCGGTGCTCTGCGATGACCCGGTGGTCTACATTGATGATCGTTGGCTCTATGAGTGGGAAGAGGATCTCCCGGAAATCCAGGTTCTATCCCTAGACCGAGAGGGCCCTCGAGTGCTTGCTCAAGGTGATCAAGTGACTTTGGTCGGCTCCGGCTACTCAACTCGTTTGTGCCTGGATGCCAGAGCAGCTCTAGGGAGCTACGGAGTCTCAGCTGAAGTCGTTGATCTAAGGGTGATAAACCCGCTTAACGTAGATCCGGTAATCGAGTCCGTTCGGAAAACCGGGAGACTCACAGTCGTGGACGGAGGCTGGCGCACATGTGGCCTAGCTGGGGAGGTGATTGCCAGAGTCGTAGAAGAAGTAGGCACTGATCTCTTTTCCAGTTCTCCACGCCGGTTGACACTGCCGGACGCTCCTGCTCCAACGAGTGCTCCGCTAGAGGCCCTCTATTATGTCAGTGTCGACCAGATAGTTGGTTCGGTCAGGACAGTGATGGATGGGTAATGTGGGTAAGCGTGCGCTGGATGTGGCGGCATCGGTCATTGGTTTAGTTTCGCTCACACCGTTAATCAGCTTAGCCTTGATCGTCATCTGGCTAGAAGACAAAGGGAATCCGTTTTACGTCGCACCACGTGTTGGCCTAGGGGGCAAGAGCTTCCACATGCTGAAGCTACGTACGATGGTCGTTGGCGCCGACAAGACCGGCTGGGATTCGACAAAAGCAGATGATCCACGCCTTACACGAGTGGGTACCTGGTTGCGTGCGTTGAAGCTCGATGAGCTTCCACAATTATGGAATGTGCTCAAGGGAGAGATGAGCCTTGTAGGCCCGCGGCCTAATGTGGCAAGGGAAATTTCACTTTACACGGATTTTGAGAAGAGATTGCTTGAGGTGAAGCCGGGAATCACAGATCTCTCATCCATAGTCTTCTCAGACCTAGCAACAATTATCGCGGGGTACGCTGATCCGAATCAGGCTTACCGTGTTCTGGTGCGGCCGGGGAAGAGTCGCTTAGGTGTGTTCTACGTCGATCATCGGTCGTTTTTAGGGGACGTTGAGATAATTCTTCTAACTATCTTGGGTATGTTCAGTCGTGAATCGTCTCTTCGCGGCGTAGGGCGGTATCTGTCACGACACGGGGCCGAGAACGATCTGATCGAACTCGCTATTACCAAGGAACAAGGTCTATCTCATCCTGATCCGAAGAGTTTTCCTCATTTGCTTGAAGACTCCTAAAACCGCTCAATATGGAATTTAACTGCCATAGGATGCGACGGAGAAACCAAAGGATTGATGGGTAATGACTGTACCTTTTCTTGATTTGACGGAGCAGTACCGGACGATAGAGGACGAGCTTACCGAGGCTATCCGCTGCGTCGTTGAGAGTCAGAGCTTTATTCTAGGGCCTGAAGTAGCTGAATTGGAGCAGGAAGTGGCTGAGTACGTCGGAGCCCGTTACGCTGTCGGTGTCGCATCTGGCACTGACGCACTGCTCCTCCCACTCAAAGCATTAGATGCGGAGCCTGGGTCGGAAGTCATTGTTCCGTCCTTCACATTCTTCGCGACTGCAGGCGCTGTCTGGAATGCTGGGCTGAAGCCCGTGTTTTGTGATGTAGACCCTGAGACCTTTAATGTGACTGCCGAGTCCCTGGAGAGGGTTTGGACGGACAAGACTGTAGCCATAGTTCCTGTGCATTTATTCGGGCAGATGGCTCCGATGAAAGAAGTCATGGCTGTTGCTAAAGCCAGAGGAGTATTTGTGATCGAGGACGGTGCTCAAGCTTTTGGGGCGTCATCTCCTCTGGGCTCAGCGGGTGCAGTGGGGGATGTGGGTACTTACAGCTTCTTCCCCACTAAGAATCTAGGGGGCTTTGGTGACGGAGGAATGATAGTCACTGACGACGAAGGCCTCGCGGAAGCACTGGGCAAGACACGGGTGCACGGAGGTCGCAAGATGTACCATCACGAGACTGTTGGCACTAATTCTCGGCTAGATGCGATACAGGCAGCAGTTCTTAGAGTCAAGCTCAGGTACCTGGATATGTGGGCAGAAAAACGTAGAAAAAACGCCTCATATTACACAGATACCCTCTCGGGGATCGATGGTCTCACAACACCCAAGAGCTTAGACGGATTCAAACACGTCTATAATCAGTACACTATGAAAGTCGATCGTCGTGATGAGCTCAAAGAACACTTAAAGAGCAGGGGTATTGGGAGTGGTATCTACTATCCGGTTCCACTTCATCTGCAGCAGTGCTTCCATCAATTGGGAGGTGGAAAGGGTGATTGCCCGGTGACGGAAGAGCTGTGCCAAAAAGTTCTGAGCCTACCGATCTATCCCGAGCTAGGCGAAGAGCGACGAGGCCTAGTTACGCAAGAAATCAAAAGATTTTACGGGTAGGGAACTAGAGGGTTTGCAGCTGATATTTACAAATGACCTTTAGCCTAATGAGGAGAGTTTAGTGGAGATCCCATTTTCCTCTTTTTTTCAGTGCTTCAGGACGTAGCGTTCTTCCATTGCATAACTGAGAGAACATTTCGATGAATGTCGGTATCATCGGCTCTGGATATGTTGGCCTTGTCCTCGGAGGATGCCTCGCCGAAGCTGGAAATGACGTTGTTTCTGTGGACTTGGACAAATCCAAGATCAATCAACTAAAGAATGCTGAAATCCCTATTTATGAGCCGGGGCTGCAGCTCCTCATAGATAGGAATCTCAAGGCGAGACGTCTCCGCTACACAACGGACGTTACTGAGGCCGTGGGAGTCTCAGACGTCATTTTTATTGCTGTTGGAACTCCTCCGGGCGAGGATGGCTCGGCGGACCTTCAAAATGTTCTAGACGCTGCCCGTGCTATCGGGCAGTCAATGCAGGATGAGAAGATCGTAGTCATCAAGAGCACGGTCCCAGTAGGCACGGCTCGTCTCGTCCGCGATTTGATCACGACTAAAACAAAAGCGCCTGTGCATGTGTGTTCAAACCCTGAGTTTCTTAAGGAAGGGTTTGCAGTAGGCGATTTCATGAAGCCGGATAGGGTCGTGATCGGGGTGGATTCGCAACACGCAGCAGATGTGTTAGAGGAACTTTACTCCCCATTCCTGAGGGTGGAGAATGGTATCGGACGATTGATAATCATGAATGTTCCTGATGCAGAGGTCACCAAGTACGCGGCGAACGCGATGCTCGCGACTCGGATCAGCTTTATGAATTCGATTGCGCGATTGTGTGACGTCACAGGCGCTGACGTTGATGCAGTGAGGAGAGGAGTGGGCGCTGACTCCAGGATCGGGTCTAGCTTCCTTTCCCCAGGGGCGGGATATGGAGGATCCTGCCTCCCAAAAGATGTCGAGGCTCTCGCGAAGACGATGCGCGATTTCGGAGTCGACGGCTCCATCATGGAGTCTGTAGCCGCCGTAAATGAGTCACAAAAAAAGATGCTATTAAATAAGTTGGTTGATCGGTTAGGTGAGGATTTGACTGGCTTGACCGTAGCCGTCTGGGGGCTCGCGTTTAAGCCGAACACTGACGATATGAGAGAGGCTGTAAGTCTCGTAACAGTTCAGGGACTTCTAGATCGACGCGCGCGCGTGGTGGTGCATGATCCGGTAGCCTTTAAAGCGGCACAGAACCATTTCGGTGATCGAATCGAGTATGCTTCCTCAAACCTTGATGCGCTGGAAGGAGCATCTGCTCTAATAATACATACCGAATGGCAGCTGTACCGAAGTCCGGACTTCAATAGGATGATTGAACTAATGAAGAGGCCACTCGTTTTGGATGGAAGGAATGTGTATTCTCCTGCGAGTATGGCAAGAATGGGATTCGAATACGTTTCGATTGGGAGACCCGCTCTAGCCTCAAAAAATCAGATACACTCTGTAATCGGACTGGACCAGTAGTTGAGGATCGTAGTTACTGGCGTTGCTGGTTTTCTGGGGTCTCATCTAGCAGAGCGCCTATTGCTCGATGGCCACTCGGTCATAGGTGTCGACAACTACGTAACTGGCTTGCCAAGGAATGTTGGGCACCTCAGTGTCTTTGATAGCTTCAGTTTTGTAGAGCATGACGTAACCCTTCCGCTGTATTTCGATGAAAAAATAGATGGGATACTCCACTTCGCATCTCCGGCCAGCCCGGTCGACTATCTTGAGCTACCGATCCAGACCTTAAAGGTTGGTTCGCTCGGAACACACAACATGCTCGGTATGGCCAGGGAGAAGGGTGCTCGTTTCCTGCTCGCTTCAACTTCAGAGGTGTATGGTGACCCCCATGTCCACCCGCAGCCCGAAACTTATTGGGGTAACGTGAATCCTGTCGGTCCACGAGGGGTGTATGATGAGGCTAAGCGCTTTGCCGAAGCGATAACAATGGCATACCAAAGATACCACGGTGTGGAAACAGGTATTGCTAGAATCTTCAACACGTACGGACCGCGCATGAGACCAGGTGACGGTCGAGTTGTTTCAAACTTTATCGTTCAAGCGCTGCAGGGAGATCCGATCACGGTATATGGGAAAGGAGAACAGACTCGTTCATTCTGTCATGTGCATGATGCTGTTGAAGGAATCGTCCGACTGTTCTACTCGGACTACGTTGGACCAGTCAATATTGGAAATCAGAACGAATATACGATTCTACAGCTTGCGGAGATGGTGCTTGAGGAGACCAAGAGTACGTCGCCACTGAATATGTTGCGTATGCCCGTCGATGATCCCAAGGTGCGCCGGCCCGACATCTCTTTGGCGCGCGAGCTTTTTGGGTGGGAAGCGACCGTGAGCCTCCGAGAGGGCATTCGAAAGACTTTGCCTTATTTCAAGAGAGAAGTCGAGAGCCGGAATGCACGCGCGCGAACTATTCTGGATCAATTGTAGACAATTAGCCTGCTTGTCTCGGAACCCGACGGAGAATTGCAGAAGACGAGTGAGTGCGAACTCCGCACAGTTCCAGATACCTTCAGGTTCTTTTCTTAATGGAAGACTATGTCGACTTTGGAGTATTAATTTTTTCAGCTTGAAGTGGTTTTTTTCTTGTTGCATCAACATATTGCCCAGCTGGGTACGATCCGATCCGTGTTTATCCGTTTAGCCATGAACCTGAAAACAAAAAGTATTTCAGGCCTTCTAATTACAGGATTTGTGATTTGTGTTGGGGTGGGGTGTTTCCCCCAAGACACTGAAATGGGTGCAGTACAAAGAGGTGACGAGGCATTCGCACAGGCGAACTACGAAGAAGCACTTGCCGAGTATCGTCTCGCTATCCGTCAAGGTGCTGACGACCCATTTGTGACGGCGCGTGTGGCCCATACCTATGCCAGGATGGGGAGGGTAGATGATGCGGGTGCTTATTATGCCGATGCGGCCGCTCGTGATTCGGACTTGATTGACCAAGCGATTTCCGATCTTATGCACTTGGCTAGGATCGCTAGAAACGAGAATGATCACTTTGCGATGGCGACAGCGGTTGAAAGTGCTCTGCAGCTTCGACCCGGAGTTGGTGTAGGGGGTATGTCACTTTCCTTGGCTCGCCACTATTACAGAAGCGGCGAGTACGGTCGGGCTATCCCTTTTTATCAGATGGCGCTGACTGATGCTGTGGATGATTCCGAGCCAGACGTAGTTTTTGAGGTGGGCGTCGCGCACGATGAAATAGGTGATTGTGAAAATGCGCTTCTCTTCTTCGAGCGTTTTGTGACTATGGTGCGCCCGTGGGAGCGCAGTGAGGCAGAGTGGCACATCGGTTCGTGTGCTCACACACTCGCGGAGGGATTACTCGATCAGGTTTTAGCAGAAGATTCTCAGCAGATTCAAGCCGACCTAGAGCGCGCCCTAGAACTAGTCAACCGTGTCGTCGAGGTGGGTCAGCCTCAAACGATTCAGGCACAGGCCCTTTTCGAGAAAGGAGAAATTCTAGGTCGATTGGGAAGGTGTCAGGAAGCGATGGACGCATACTCCCAGGTCCGCTTTGTCGATCAGGCGGGGACTCTCCAAGCGCTGGCCCAGGATAGATTCGACGAGATCCGGTTTGGACGGGGGGGAGAACAGGTGCGCGCGAGTCGTTGCCGTTAGATTGTGGATATGGATACTGAACAACTCCGATCGTTGCGACTGCTCGCACGCGGGATCTACACAGCTGTTGGACTCCTTGTATTGACCGCCTGTGGAGGAGGAACGGCGAACCAATACGCGGAATTCAATGCCGAAGAATTGTTTGGCATGGCATCGGCACGGTATGAGTCTGAGGACTATGGTGAAGCGATCCAGATGCTTGATCACATCCTCATTTCTTATGGGGATTGGAGCAAGATCCCAGAAGCTCGGATGATGCTTGGGGACGTCTATTTTGAGCGCGGGGATTATCTGACTGCAAGGTCGGAGTATACGCGCTTTCTCGACCGGTATGCTGGCCATGCGAGATCTCCCGAGGCTGGCTTGGGAATCTGCAAGTCCTTGGCGGCGATAGCCCCGAATCCGAATCGTGATCAGGCTTACACGCAGGAGGCGATAACCAGTTGTCGCAACGTCGTGATCGACTTCTCAGGGAACTCAGCTTCTGCGGAAGCTGCAAGGATCTCCAATGAGCTGAGGCACAAACTCGCGGAAAAAGAATTTCTAACAGGCGAATTCTACTTCCGCCGAAATCTGTGGGATGCGTCGATCAAGTATTATGAGTTTGTGACGAACCTCTATCCGGAGTCTGACTTCGCTCCACTCGCCCTCCTTGGTGTTTATCGCGCGAATCTTGAGATTGGGTACGATGACCTTGCAGAGGCAGCTCGGGACCTTTTACTGCAGCGTTATCCAGACTCTGAAGCGGCGGCCCAAATCGAATCCGAGACAGGCAGCGAAACGGACGGTGAACGGGGCTGAGACCACCTCTGATCGAGTTTTGAACGACGCCAAGAAGTCACGGCGTCGTGTGGGCATTTTCGGAGGCTCATTCGACCCGCCGCACATGGGCCATATTTCGGTAGCGAGAGAAGTTTTAGAGGTACTGGCGCTCGATGAGCTCGTGTGGGTGCCAGCTTTCCGTTCGCCACATAAGCTGGAGGCGGAGCAGGCCGCTCCTCTAATTCGCCTTCACATGGTTAGAACGGCCACTCAGTCTGAGCCACGGTTTCGTGTCGATGATTGTGAGATTCTGCGAGAGGGCTTGTCGTATACGGTCAACACTCTGCGTGAGATCAAGGCGGATGCGGGAGGAGAATCGAGTGAAATTTTTCTTATCATGGGAGCAGACCAATACGCTTTTTTTGATCGTTGGCGTGAGCCTCATTCAATCCGGGAGCTAGCGAAAATCGTAGTATTGGATAGGGAAGGAAGCACTGGAGCTGAGGAAGTGGGCGTGATTCGGGTGCCCATGGAGAGAGTTGATATCTCCTCAACGGAGGTGCGTGCTAGGATAGCCTGTGGTGATTCGATCAAGGGTTGGGTCCCGAATGGAGTGTCTCTCCTCATTGAGCGTGAAGGCCTATACCGATCATGAGGCTGGATGAACTGGAAATTGAAAGCTGGGGTGAGAGGATCGGCAGTAGGATCAAAACCCCTGTAGTGATCGCGTTGCAGGGGCGGTTGGGGGCGGGAAAGTCCGTGTTAGCGCGTGCGATAGGGAGAGGTGCGGGTGTAACTGCTGATATGCCTTCACCGTCTTTCAATCTGCTCTTGCGTTATAGTACGTCGTCAGGTGGAGAGGTTGTCCATGTCGATTTATATCGTCTCCGGTCTCCGGATGAATTGTGGGAACTTGGGTGGTCAGCGATCGGTCAGGGGAATGAGATTCTAATGGTCGAGTGGGCAGATCGTGCGGGTCCGTTTATGCCTCCAGACTACTGGATCATTGGGTTAAGCGTCCCACATGATGACCGCTCGCTTAGAGATATAGACATCAGGCGAATCGGAAGTCCTCCGGAACTCCCTTCGTTCCATACGTCGAGTCTGAGCAAATGATTCTTGCTTTTGATACGTCGGGGTCGGTGGGGTCTGTAGCGATAGCGAGAGAGGGGCGCGTGCTAGCGCGAAAGGACATGTCTGAACAGGCGGGGCATGCATCCGATTTGCTCCCGACCATCACCGCAGTTCTAGATGAAGCAGACATAAGCCGGGAACAGTTGACCGATTTAGTAGTTGGAGAAGGTCCTGGCTCGTTTACGGGTGTCAGGGTTGCAGCAGCTACTGCAAAAGGACTCAGTAGAGGATTGAGCGTTCCACTCTGGGCCGTTTCGAGCTTAGCTGCGGCGGCAATGATGGCAGAGGTGGGTGCGGTACGCTACGCTCTTTTCGATGCAAGAGCTGAGCGCGTCTACGGTGCGTGTTACAGTGTGGACGGTAATAGTGTTCGAACCATGATCTGCCCCCATGGCGGTCAATTAGGCGACGTCCTCAGTGGAGATGTTCCACATGGAGCGGTTTTTGTCGGTGACGCGTCTCGGAAACATCGAAAGATTATCGAGGATAAGGGTTTTTCTGTCGTTGACCCAGATCCGGAGGCTTCTATGGCAGACGGCTTGCTCCGTTATTGGATAGCGCAACCGAGTGGCTTAAGGCCGGTGACGGACACAGGTAGTTGGGAGCCCAAATACATCCGTCCGTCGAGTGCGGAACGACTGTGGGGATGAGCAGAACGACCCATCTTCCAGGGGGGCTAGAGATCCGGACTCTTATGGCAGAAGATGTTGCCGCCGTCGTAGAGATAGAGAAGGAGGCGTTTACTAAACCTTGGAGGGCCGAAACGTTCGATAACATGATCGATCGGGAGGGCGTCGAACTGATGGTGATGGTCGACAAAATCGATAGGGTGATTGGTTATGCAGTTCTGTGGTGCATATTGGATCAGGGTGAGTTAGCCAATTTGGCACTGGTTCCTGCTCGCCGAGGTAGTGGTTTAGGTGCTCATCTCCTCCGTCACGTACTGGATGTCTCTAGGGACCGTGATTTGAAAAAGCTGTTCCTAGAAGTGAGGTCTTCAAACACAAAGGCGATTGATTTGTATGCCCGGTTTGGGTTCAAAGACGCAGGAGTACGTCTAGGATACTATGAAAGTCCGAGGGAAGATGCTCGAGTGATGGTACTCCATATCAAATAGCATGGGCGACCAATTGAGAAATTATAGAAATGGTACATAACAATCGGAGAGTGCTTGTCACAGGAGGGGCCGGCTTCATTGCCAGTCACGTCTCTGAGGCCTATCTGGCGCGTGGAGACGAGGTATGGATTGTGGATGATCTCTCGTCAGGAAAACGTGTCAACATTCCAGATGGTGCAACGTTCATTGAGATGGATGTTCGTGATCCGAAAATCCGTGGTCTCTTCGAAGAAGTCCGCTTCGACCTCGTGAATCATCACGCAGCACAAATCGACGTCCGATCCTCAGTTTTGGATCCTATCAACGACGCCAGCATAAATCTTCTCGGACTCCTCAACATTGCTGAGGCTGCGGTAGAGGTCGGCACGCAGAAGTTATTGTTTGTCAGTTCTGGTGGTGTTGTCTACGGTGAACCAAGACAGATCCCAACGCCGGAGATTGCGGAAAAGAGGCCGCTTTCGCCTTATGGAGTCACAAAGCTCTGTGGGGAACTCTATTTGGATTACTACCTCCACCTTTATGGATTGGAGTACGTAGCTTTACGGTACTCAAATGTATTCGGCCCAAGGCAAGACCCTCATGGCGAAGCTGGTGTTGTGGCCATTTTCTGCACAAGGATTCTGAATGGGCAGGAGCTGACAATTTTCGGTGACGGAGAGCAAACTCGCGACTACGTATACGTGAAGGATGTAGTTGCGGCGAACATGCTGGCCTCAAAAGCCGATATGGGAGATGGAACAGGGCTGGACTCTAGGGCGTTTAATGTCGGCAGCGGTGTTGGTACAAGCGTGTTGAAGCTTGCCGACGCACTCGAGCGGGTAGCCCAAGTCACCTGTTCACGGAGTCACCTTCCGGAACGTGAAGGAGAACTAAAAAACAGCACTCTCGATTCAGGGCTGATCCAGTCCCGAGGGTGGAGTCCTGCGTATACTCTGGAAGAGGGTTTGCGTGAGACTTACAACCACATTGTGAAAGAGAGAGCCAGGTCCACAGCATGACTTTTACAACACTGCTTCTTCAGGCTGCGCCTCCTACGACGGCTTTGTCGATGCTTACCGGCGCAACGATACCTACGAAGATCGTCCTCGCCGTGCTTGGTGCAGCTTCTTTGTTCAGTTGGTGGTTGATCTTTGCCAAGTCTCGTCAGTTTAGTGACTTGCGTGAGCAGGGTGACGCGTTCCTCTACTGTATTGAAAGGGCAGATCGCCTTCAGGATGCTTATAAGGCCATAATATCGCTTCCTGACTCTCCATACGGTCGTGTATTCCGCCATGGTGTGAATTTTTTCAGCGAACTCCGTCCTGGTGCTCTGCTTGAAGACGAAAGGCCTACACAGGGACTATCACTGACCCAGCTCGAAGCACTGCGCTTGGTCTTAGAGAAAGAAGAAGCCGAGGAGCGTGATGAGCTGGCGCAGGGTCTTGGCTGGCTTGCGGTAATAGGTTCCGTATCGCCGCTAATGGGTCTGATGGGCACCGTTATAGGGATTATGAATGCCTTCCTAGGGATAACGTCGTCAGGTTCCAGCAATATCATGGCAGTAGCTCCAGGTGTTGCCGAAGCGCTCCTAACGACGGTTGCTGGATTGGCTGTAGCGATCCCCTCGGTGATTGCATACAACCACTTCGTTGGTAAGCTCAACCTCGTAAGCGGTGAACTAGAAGGTTTCTCGAGCGAGTTCATCGGTACACTCGCCAGGGAAGGCCTTGTTTAGATGAGCTCGATGGGAAGACAGAGACGGGGAGGCGTTAGGAGGAGTCGAGTTGATCTCCCGTTAAACGCGGAGATCAACGTAACGAGTCTCGTCGATGTGGCGTTCACGCTCTTGATCATATTCATCATTACGGCACCGATCCTACAAGGTGGTATTGAAGTTGCAGTCCCGAGGGCGGACGTACAGGCGCTTTCGGCGCAAGAGCAGCCGATCTTCGTAACGGTTTTGCGGGACGGTTCGGTCCTTCTCGAAGAGACGGCGATACCGGAGGACCAGTTGGAGGCAGCTCTCAGTCAGATTGTTGCCGCGGGCAATTTAGAGAGGGTGTATCTAAGAGCTGACTCGCTGGCACCGTATGCCCCAGTCCTGCGAGCGATGGCTGCAGCCGTTAATAGTGGCGTAGGCTGGTCCGCTATTGCCGAGCCGTGGACAGGCAACTGACCTGTGCGTCAAGGGCCTCGCCGTTATCCGGATGCATTTGATCGGCGTTCGGCCGCTCTTTCAGGAACGATGCATGTGTCGATAATTGTTGTGGCTTGGCTCAGCACTTTTTATGCGCCAGAAAGGATGGAATTTATCACATATGAGATTGAGTTGGTCTCGCCTCCTCCGGCGCTCGCGGCAGAAGAACCTGAGGAGGCTACTCAGGAGTTAGTAGTTGAGCGTCCGGATCCTGAGCCGGTACAGCAGGAGCCCGAAGCGGAGGAGCTCTCACCGCTAGAGGAAATTGAGTTGGACCCGGAGCCAGTTCGAGAGGAGCCCGTGACGGAGGATGAGTCGGACGTTGCAGACCGGGAGGTCGAAACAGCTGTCGTGGA
>CETH01151449.1_pt1 | contig 14698 bp, 16 predicted proteins | sample 361461 | NCBI WGS metagenome assembly CETH01 (sample SAMEA2622695, study PRJEB7988) | marine metagenome | isolation source: saline water (ENVO:00002010), including
AATCCTAGAAACTTAAGAAAAACAGAAAATTTTAATAAAGATGCAAAAGGAAATAATCCCTTATGTGGAGATAATGTTCATGTATATTTGAAACTAAATGACCAAAGAAAAGTAGAAGATATATCATTTGAAGGAAGTGGTTGTGCTATTTCAATGGCATCAGCTTCAATAATGACTGATTTAATCAAAGGGAAAAGTGATAATGAAGCTAGAGAAATTATTGAAGATTTTTTGGGTATGATAAAAGAAAATCCAGAATTAAAAACAAATTTATTAAAAGAGGACGATAAAACAAAATTAATGTGTTTATCAGGAGTAAAACAATATCCAATGAGAGTTAAATGTGCTACTTTATCATGGCATACACTAATCTCTGCTATGGAAAATGATGGGAAAGAAATAAGCACAGAAAATTAATTATGGAAGTAAAAAATAAAATTATTGAAGAAATTAGAAAAATCTATGATCCAGAACTGCCAGTAAATATTTACGAGCTAGGTTTAATATATGATATCAAAGTAGAGGGAAGAAAAGCTGAAATTAAAATGACTTTAACTACACCAAATTGTCCGGTTGCAGAAAGCTTACCAAAAGAAGTTAAAGAAGGAGCTATGCAAGTAGAAGGAATTGACGATGTTGATCTTCAGTTAGTTTGGGATCCACCCTGGACAAAAGATATGATGTCAGATGCTGCAAAATTGGAGCTAAATTTATAATGAACCCAATAATAAAATTAAGTGATAACGCTGCCATAAGAATTAAAGAAATAATGTCTGGTGCACAAAAAGATTCAGTTGGAGTAAGAGTTTCGGTAAAATCTGGTGGATGCGCAGGTATGTCATATGTAATGGAATATTCTAAAGAAATTAATCCAAATGATGAAGTTATAGAGGACAAAGGTGTAAAAGTTTTTATAGACTCAGCCGCGGTAATGTATCTATTGGGAACAGAAATGGACTACAAAAAAGAGGAATTTTCTTCATCTTTTGTTTTTAATAATCCCAATGAAACTGAAAGATGCGGATGTGGAGAATCATTTAAAATTGATTAAATTACAGTATCCTGTAAGTTGCATAGCAGTATTGCATTATACGCATAACTAGTGTATGATTCTTTTATGAATAAATTTGAATTTAAAAATCTTGTTAAAAACCTAAAAAATTCTTTGAAAGAAAAGACTTTTTTTAAAGACTTGCGTAAAGAGGTTAATACTGGTGCAAATGGCACTCAGGATTACGTTGTTAAAAAAGGGGCTAACAAAGATACTGTAGCAACTACAAGACAGTAATTAGCTACTGTAATACATCTCAAACTCTACTGGATGAGGTGCATGTTCAAATTTGTGAATTTCTTCAAACTTTAGTGCAATGTAAGCATCTATCTGATCATCTGTAAAAACACCACCTTGAGTTAAAAACTCTCTATCCTTATCTAAAGACTCCATTGCTTCTCTTAATGATCCACAAACAGTTGGAATAGCTTTAACTTCTTCTGGTGGCAACTCGTATAAGTCTTTATCAAATGACTCACCTGGATGAATTTTATTTTTTATACCATCAAGGCCTGCCATTAACATTGCAGCAAATGTAAGATATGGATTACCTGATGCATCAGGAAATCTGATCTCACATCTTGCACCTTTTTTACTTAATGTAATAGGTATACGACATGATGCAGATCTGTTTCTTGCTGAGTAGGCTAAGAGAACAGGGGCTTCAAATCCAGGAACTAATCTTTTATAACTATTCGTTGTAGAATTAGCGAAAGCATTAATTGCTTTTGCATGTTTTAATATTCCACCAATGTAGTGTAAAGCAGTCTCTGAAAGTCCTGCATATGCGTCCCCTGAAAAAACTGGTTTATCACCCTTCCAAATAGATTGATGAATATGCATACCTGATCCATTATCCCCAGCGACTGGTTTAGGCATAAAAGTTGCAGTTTTTCCAAAAGAGTGAGTTACCATTTGAACTACATATTTATAGAGCTGAACATTATCTGCTTGATTTACCAATGTGCTAAAATACATACCAAGCTCATGTTGACTAGGTGCAACTTCATGATGATGTTTCTCAACTTTAATTCCAACCTCTTTTAAATTTTTTAAATATTCACCTCGCATGTCTTGTTCACTGTCAACTGGGGGAACTGGAAAATATCCACCCTTAATTGGTGGTCTGTGACCCATATTTCCATTTTCATATTCTTTGCCAGAGTTATATGGACCCTCTTTACTATCAATCTTAAATCCACATTCATTCATGTCATTTTTAATTCTTACGTCGTCAAAAACAAAAAATTCTGGTTCGGGGCCAAAAAATGCCTTATCTCCGATACCAGATGCTTTTAAATAAGCCTCAGCTTTTTTTGCAACACCTCTTGGATCCCTTTCATATGGTGTCTTCTTTACTGCGTCTAGAATATCACAAAATAAGACTGCAGTATTATGAGAAGTAAATGGGTCTAGAAAAAATCTCTCAGTGTCAGGCAATAAAATCATATCTGACTCGTTAATAGCTTTCCAACCAGCAATTGATGAACCATCAAAAAATACTCCATCTTTAAGCATATCTTCATCAACCACAGAAGCATCCATCGTGAGATGTTGTAACTTACCTCTAGGATCGGTAAATCTTAAATCTACAAACTCGACCTCTTTATCTTTGATAAATTTTAAAACATCTTTAGTGCTCATTTTATCTCCTGAATAATTCTTCAAGTTGTATTACCAAAAAAAGACTGATAGATAATGCTCATTTACTTAATAACACCTATGCAAATTTTACATAAGTGTATTATTAATATTGGTTAAAAACTAACAATTTAAAGTTGAATAATGAGTTTATTAGATAAAGAGCCCGTTAAAAGAGTAGAGAAATCATTAAAAGAATTTGACCCAAATATTAATATTATATCATTAAATTCATCTGCAAGAACTGCACAAGAAGCTGCCTCATCTTTAGGTTGTGAGGAAGGTGCAATTGTAAAAAGCTTGCTTTTTAAGGCTGACAATACTTTTATTTTAAATCTAGTAGCGGGAGATCGAAAAGCATCTCTCAATAAGATTAAAAAAATATTAAAAAAAAAGGATGTTTCAATGGCCTCTGCAGACGATGTTAAAAACATTACTGGCTACACTATTGGTGGCGTTTCACCAGTAGGGCATTTAAATAAAATAAACATATTAATTGATAATTCTTTGGATAGGTTTGATGATTTATATGCTTCTGCAGGACATCCTAACTGCATTTTTAAAATTAATTTTAAAGATTTACAAAGTATAACTGGTGGATTGATTGAGGATATTACCGAATGAAACAACCAAAATTATTTGACTATTTATTGTTAACTATTCTAGCTTTAATTTGGGCTTCTGCTTTCTTTAATATAAAAATAGCAACTTATTCTTTTGGACCTGTGACAATAGCTTTTTTAAGAGTTTTTTTTGGAGCAATTCCTGTTTTATTACTATGTTATTTTAAGAAAATTAAAATAGAGGCATTTTCAAAAGATTGGCATTGGTTTGCTCTTATAGGTTTTGTAAATTTAGTTGCTCCTTTTTTTTTAATTGCATATGGAGTAAAATCTGTTCAGAGTAATTTAGCTGCAATTCTAATGTCAACAACACCATTAAGCTCAACTGTACTAGGACACTTTTATACAAAAAATGAAAAGTTTAACTTTATTAAAACTATAGGAATATTAATTGGATTCTCTGGTATAGTTTTTTTATTTTCAGATAATTTATTAATAGATGAAAATAACTTTTATTCAGCATTATTGATTTTATTAGGTTCTACTTGTTATGTTATTGGGGGAGTTTTAACTTTAAAAATAAGTAAAAAAAAAAATGAAAATGTAACAGGCTCAATATTAATTTGGGCTACACTTATTTTAATACCTCTTGTTAGTTTCATAGAGCAACCATGGGAAACAATTCCAAGACTAGACTCAACAATTTCAGTCATTTATCTTGGATTATTTTCAACTGGAATTGCTTGGCTATTAAGATTTAGAATTTTAGTAAATAATGGTCTAATTTTTCAATCCCAAGTTTCTTATTTAATTCCTATTTTTGGAACAATATTAAGTTATATATTTTTAAAAGAACTCATTACTTTAAAAGTTTTAATTTCTTTAATAGCCGTTGTAGTTGGAATCTATTTTGTAAAAAAAGCTGATTAGGACTAGTTTCTAAATTTTGAGGGTTTTCCCAAAATTGAATTCAATAATCCTAAAAATCTATAAAGATATTTATTTTTATTTTCTTTTTGAAAAGTAGCTGAATAAAATAGCATTTTAAAAAAAGATTTAACAAATTTTCCTGAAAGTTTAAAAAATGCATATGAAAAATTATAATTTTTTTTGTAAAAATAAAAACTTGACCACATATAATGCCAATTTTTCATATTAATCTTTTTTAAATTTTCCTCATGATCTTCACTAAGGGAGCTCTGAAAACCTAAATGATGTACTTTTAATTTGTCGGATGTGTATACTTTTTTGTTAATCATAGATAACGATTTACACAAATCAAATTCCTCAAAATAAAGAAAAAAGTTTTCGTCAAATATTTTTTTTTCCACAAATTGTTTTAAATTTATCAAAATTGAGCAACCCGTTACCCACTCAACTTTTGAGAGATTTTTTATTTCTTTGTTTTTAAATCTTTTTGAAAATTCCTTATTTTTTGCTCTATTAAAAAAACCAGCTGGCATAAAAACTTTATCTTTTGAATATTGACAACCTATTATTGAAAAGTCTTCCACCTCATTTGTTACTTCTAGAATATTTGAAAAAAAATTATGATCACAAGTTACATCTGGATTAAGTATTAGCACATAATCAGTTGTTGAGTGTCTAATACCAAAATTATTACCTTTTCCATATCCTAAATTTTCACCAGTACACACGATTTCAATATTAGAAAAATTTTTTATAATAAAGTCTTCATGCTTAAAATGGTTTGAATTTTCAACTATCAAAATTTTGACGTTTTTATCTATAGTCTTCAAACAATCAGAAAGAATCTTTTTTGATGTATTATAGGTTAAAATAATTACGGTCAGATCATTAAGGTTTTTCATTTATAATTATTTTACTTTAAATTAATTTAATTTCTTTAAAATACTATATCAACTCTGACATTTTTTTTATGTGATCAGGTCTAGTTTCACAACATCCACCTAGAATAGTAGCTCCGGCATCCTTAAATTTTTTAGCAAATTCAGCCATTTTTTCAGGAGTGAGATCTTTTCTTTGTCCTAAAAATTCGTTTGGATTTCCCGTTTTGCTTTTTTTATAAGCACCAGTGTAATTTGGTTTTGGATTAGTTTTTATAAATGCATTAAGCTTAAAACCAAAAGGAATATTTAAGCTTTTGATTTCATCCAAATTAAGATCATAATTTTCAGGAGAAATACAAGATAATATCATACCTAGTAATTTATCATGTTTAATATTTGTTATAATTTCTGAAATTTTTTCACCACTCGGTAAATTAGTTCCTTCTGATATATGGGCTCCAATCAAGTATGGTTTGTCAAATTCTTGAATACAATCTAAAGCAATTTTAAATTCTCTCACACTACTTAAAACATCAAAGTAAAAAAAATCTACGTAAGAATTTAATATTTTTGCTTGGCTATAAAAATTATCTTTAATTTCTTGTTCGGATCTTGTATCTGCTTCGTAAGTTAAGTATTGAGGTGGCAAACCTCCCGCAATAAGAACATTAGGATAAAGGTGTTTGGCTTTCTGAGCTATTTCACCAGCTTTTTTATTTAGATATTCAAATTTATCCTCAACTTTATTATCCTTTAATCTCATTTTTCTTGTAGTAAAAGTATTGGTTACAATTATTTCAGCACCAGCTTTAATAAAATCTATGTGAGTGTTAAGTAAAAGTTCATGATATTTTTCATGAAGCAAAGCATTTGCACTCCATAAAGTTCCATTTGGCTCCATTCCTCTTGCAAGAAGCTCTTGACCCATACCACCATCTAATATTCTTATTTTTTTAAAAAAATTTAAGTCCATTTTTATCCTTACTTTTTTAGTGCTTGAGCTTTATGCCAGGTGCACAATATAGTTCAAATACCTGCAGATTGATTATTATGAGACTCCATTTTAGCTGTCGTGCCCGCAATAGGATCAAATCGGCTAGCTCTTATAACTAAAAATTTTGATATAATCAATTTTAATTATTGAAAAATTTTTATACCCATTCTTATGGCAACAAAAATAACCAATAATGATGTCATTACGGTTAAGCTCCTATTAGAAAAAATCTTTATATTCATATAATTTCCAATAAAACCTCCTACAAAGACACACAAAAAAAGAAACCAATAATCAAATATATTAGTGACTACGTTTTCTTTAGAAAATTGTCCAAAGATACCCGATATAGAATTTATTAAAATGAATAACGACGCAGTTGTAGCTATAACTTTTGGTTTTTCTGCTTTTAATAAAAACAGAATAGGACTTAAAAAAATCCCACCACCAATTCCAACAATACCTGAAATTAAACCGAGAGCAGACCCAATTACTAATGAAAAAAAGAAACTTAATTTTTTGATTATAGAATTATTGTTTTCATAAGATTTATTGTTTAATAATAATAATATTCCCGCGATTGAAAGAACTAAGAATAAAAGAATTTCAAATATTTCTTTTTCAATTTTTAAAGATCCACCAAAAAAGGCAAATGGAATAGACCCAACTAAAAATGGATATAATAACTTAAAATTTTGGTTCCCAGCCCTTATGTAGTTTATAGAGTTTCCCGAAACGACAATAATATTGCACAATAGGGCGATAACTGGAAAAATGTAATATGGAATTTCCCAAATTAATAAAAGAGCTAAATAAGTAGAACCACCACCAAATCCAACACTAGAGTATAAAATAGCAGTTACAAAAAATAATATTGATAATATAATCATAGTAAATTTTTTTTATGAAAGTAAATATTGCATTATTAACTGTAACAGATACTAGAACTTTTGATAACGATAAATCTGGCAAAATACTTGTAGATAAAATTAAAGTTGCAAATCACAATTTGATTGATAGAAAAATTTGTAAAGATAATAAGAATGATATTGTTGATATATTAAAAGAATGGCTTAAAAAAAAAGAAATTGATGTGATTATTACTACAGGAGGAACAGGACTAACAGGTAGAGATATAACTCCTGAAGCATTAAATGAAGTAGCTGAAAAACATATTACAGGTTTCGGTGAACTATTTAGAAATATCAGTTTGAAAACTGTTGGAACTTCAGCAATACAATCTAGAGCCTGTGCAGTATTATCTAATGGTAAATATATTTTTGCATTACCAGGATCCTCTGGTGGTGTAACTGACGCATGGGAAGAAATTTTAAAACATCAATTGGATATTAATCATAAACCATGTAATTTTGTCGAATTATTTCCTAGATTGAAAGAGAAATAATTATTTTTGATACTTTTCTTTCCATTCAGAGTAAGGCATTCCATATACATGTTTTCTAGCGTCTGGATCTGAAATAGTAAGACCCTTTTTTTCGGCCTCTTCTCTATACCATTTAGACAAACAGTTTCTGCAGAAACCAGCAAGGTTCATTAAATCAATATTTTGAACATCTTTTCTTTCTCTTAGGTGCTCTATTAATCTTTCAAATGTAGCTGATTGTAAATCTTTTTTAGTATTTTCATCCATAATTTAAGTATAAATATAAATATAACAATTTAAATGATATTTAATCAATAAAAATTTATCAATAATGATAATTATTTATCTATTCTTTTTTATTGCATCAATATTAACATTTTCAGTTGGAAACATCTTCTTAACTACAATTTATAAAAAAAAAAATAATTATAAATTTTCATTATCAGAAGAAGGCATAATAGGTTTAATATTTATAAGTTTTATAAGTTTATTATTAAATTTTTTTTTTAAAATAGATCAGTTAGTTGCAAGTATTCTTTTCATCTTTCCATTTATCCTTTTTATAAGAATATATAAAAAAAAAGAAATAGAATTTCTTAAAAAAATATTCTTACATTCGTTAATAATTTCTGCTGTTGCAACAATTTTTATTTCTTTTGACAATGTAAATAGACCTGATGCTGGGATATATCATTTACCTTATGTAAGAATTTTGAATGACTTTAAAATAATAATTGGGTCTGCAAATTTTAATCCATTATTTGGAGCCACATCCATTTTTCAATATATTTCCGCAATTTTTAATAACTTCCTGTTTAAAGACTTGGGCGTAACGATTCCACATGCATTATTAGGTATTTATTTTATTGATTATTTTTCAAGAAATTTTTTTTTCAAGAGTGATAACGACTTATTTTATAAGTTATTTATTTTTACTTTAGCCTCTTATTTCTTAATCGAGATGAATAGATATAGTGATTATGGAAATGATACCCCAGGACATTTATTTGCATTTTATTTACTATCATTATTTATAAAAAAAGATTTTTCTTTACAAGATAAAGAAAATTTTAAATTATTTTCATTAATTTCTTTATTTTGTTTTTTAAACAGACCCTTTTTAATTATATTTTTACTTTTAACTATTTATATTTGGATAAAAAAGAAACATTTTATATCATTAAGTTCATTTCCAATTTTTTCATTATTTTTTTTACTTTTTTGGATGTTAAAAAATATTTTGGTAACGGGTTGTGCAATCTACCCAATCAGCATTACATGTTTTGGTAACCTATCTTGGTATTCTGATGACGCAAAATTTAGAATAGCAGCAAGAAATTCTAGTGAATTCTCTGAATTACATGCAAAAGGGTGGGAAGACATTATTAAAAATATTGATTACAAAAATTATGAACACAAAGCTGAAGAAAAACAAAATTATTTAAAAAATTTTAATTGGTTAAATAAAGATTATATTTCCAAACATTCACATACTTTTAAGAAAAAAATTGATTTTTTTATATTATATTTATTTATTGTAAGCTTGTGCCTGTATTTTTTTAAAGATAATAAAAAAGATTTTTATGGTTCACTAATAGATGAAAGATATAAAATACTTACTATATTATCATCAATCGGTTTAATTTTAATGGTATATAAATTTCCATTAGGAAGATATGGAACTTCATACTTGGCAATTTTTATTTACTGCCTATTTTTACCAATCATCAGTTTTTGTTCAAATAAATCTTCAATAAAAAAAATTAGTAAAATATTAGGAATATTCTTGATAATTTTATCAACTTTCTTTTTTGTAAAAAATATCAATAGGGTGATTAAAAATTTTACAGCGGATTATAATCAATCCCCATGGCCTAGAATTTATGATAATTATTTTAAAATCTCAGGCTCTAATAAATTACAAAATTTACCAATTGAATTTAAAAAAATTAATAAAAATGAAATAATGAATATTTTTTATATTGATGATAAAAATTTTTATTCATCACAAAGAAAAGTTTTATGTTTGTATAACAAAGCTCCATGTACTCAAACTTCAGAAAATTTTAATACATTCGATATAGAAATTAATAAAGGGTATTATATTGTAAAATTAAATAAAGACTAATATGTGCAGTATTTCAGGTATTTGTAATTTTGAAAAAAAACCTTCAATCGAAATTGTAGAGTTGATGACTAAACTCTTATCACATAGAGGTCCAGACGATAGCGGTTTTTTTCAAAATGAAAATGTTTCTTTTGGTCATAATAGATTATCAATAATTGATCTTCAAAACTCTAAACAACCGATGAAAGATAATTTGAATAAAAATATCATCATTTTCAATGGAGAAATTTATAATTTTAAAGAATTAAAATCTGATCTTCAATCTTTAGGTCATAAATTTGAAACCGAGGGTGATACAGAGGTTGTTTTAAAATCTTATAACCAATGGGGCATTGAATGTTTGAAAAAGTTAGAGGGTATGTTTGTTTTTTGTATTTGGGATAATAAAAAAAAACAGTTGTTTATCGGAAGAGATAAGTTTGGAGAAAAACCATTATTTTATTATTTTTCTAAAAAATATGGTTTTATGTTTTCATCTGAAATAAAATCTTTCTTACAAGTAAAAGAAATCAAGGATGAACTTGGATTAAATTTAGATAGTATTAATCAATATCTTTCATTGAATTATTTAATAAATAACAAAACATTTTTCAATGAGATTAAATCTTTAAGTCCTGCAAGCTATATAATATTAAATGCATTAAATTTTAAAAAAGAAATTTTAATTAAAAAATATTGGTTCCTTGAGGAATATTTTAAAAAAAAAACAAAAGATAATTTTAATCAAGCATCTGAAAAAATAGATTTTTTACTCGAAAAATCTATTAAGCAAAAAATGTTTAGCAATGTTGAAAATGGAGTATTTTTGTCTGGGGGAATTGACTCAAGCGCAATTTCATTGAAATTAAAGAAGATCGATAATCATATTATGTCAGCTCACAATATCTTATTTAAAGAAAAAAAGTTTAATGAGTCAGCTGATGCAAAAATTATTGCAGATTATTTAAATATAAATCTAAATCATTATGAAGTTCCAATTAACGAAGATTTAACTAATGAATTTCCTAAAATTATTGATGCGATGGACCAACCAATGTCAGATACTTCTTTTGTATCAACATATTATCTGTCGAAATATTCAAAAAAAAAATCTAAAGTTGTTTTATCTGGTGATGGTGCTGATGAGCTTTTTGGAGGTTATGACACATATAAAGCTGATATTTACAGAAAATTTTTTCCACGTATTAGTTTTAAGTCTAATCTTTTGAAAGAGATTCCAAATAAAATTTTTAAAACAAACTTAAGAAAAATTGGTATGGAATATAAAATTAATAAATTTATTAATGGTCTTCATTTTAAAGACCATCATTCACATATTCTTTGGAGAGAAATTTTTTCTTATGAAGAAAAAAAGAAACTTTTTAATAAATTTGATAAAGATTTAATAAATCATAATTTTTTGAATTATGTAGACAGACAAATTCAAAAAGTAAAAGATTTACATTATTTAGATCAATATATGTATTTAGACTTTAAAACTTGGTTACCCAATGACATTTTATATAAAGTTGATAGATCAACGATGTATAATTCTCAAGAATCAAGACTGCCTTTTCTTGATAGTGAATTAGTTGAATATGTATGCTCTTTACCAGTAGAATATAAGATTAATATTTTTGAAAGAAAAAAAATATTGAGAAAAATTATTAAGTCTAGTTTGCCAAAAAGTTTACTTAAAAAAAAGAAAAGTGGCTTCAATACACCAATAGGACTTTGGTTAATAAATAACAAGCAATTTAAAGATATGTCTCATGATTTATTAAGCACTAAATTTATGCAAGACTTATTTAATTATGATGAATTAATTAATATTTGGGATAGTCATCAAAATATGAAAATTGACCAAACTTATAAAATTTTTAATTTAATTTCTTTGAGTCAATGGGTTATAAACAATAATCTAGAAAATAAATTATGATTTCAATTATTTTACCCTGTTATAATGAAGAAAAATCAATTGAGAATAATGTTTCAAAAATAAAAGAAGAAATTATCAAAACTAATAAAGAATACGAAATTATCGTTGTAGATGATGGTTCAACAGATAGTTCGAAAGAAAAACTCAAAACTTTAGATATTAAAATTATCTCACATCCACATAATCTGGGTTATGGTGCTGCATTAAAAACAGGAATTAAAAATGCGAAATTTGATACAATTGTAATTTCTGATATTGATGGATCTTATCCACCAAAACATATACCAGAACTAATTAAAATTTATGAGGACAGCTTTAATTTAGGTAACGGATTAGATATGGTTGTAGGAGCAAGAAAGGGAAAAGAATATGATGGTTCATTCGCTAAGTTTATTTTTAGAAAATTATTAAAATTTTTAGTGGAATGGACAACAGGCCGAAACATAGTTGATATCAATTCTGGAATGAGAATTTTTTCAAAAAAAACAGTATCAAATTTTTTGCAGCAACTTTGCAATACTTTTAGTTTTACAACTTCTTTAACACTAGCATACATGCTGAATGCTAAATTTGTTAAGTATGAGTCTATTGAATATGATGCTAGACAAGGTAACAGTCATGTTAGAATATTTAGAGACTCATTAAGAACACTTCAATATATCGTGGAGGCTATTATATATTACAATCCATTAAAATTATTTCTGTTATTTTTTATATTTTTCATAATAATTTCTTTAATTTTTTTAATTCTAAGTATTTATACAAAATCGCTTTTGTTTATGATTATTATGGCAAGCTCTATAATTGTTGCTTTTATATCTTTATTTTTTGGTTTTTTATTAGATTTAATTAGACAAAATTCCAAACAGAAATAATGAATTATATTATTGGGTCAGGATTTTCAGGTCTAACAGTTGCTTATGCTCTCCATAAAAAAGGAATTAAATCTACAATCATTTCACCCGCTGATAAAATTAAAAGAAAAAATAAATCATTATTAAGTTTAATATTAAAAAAAGATGGTGAAATTTTAAATAATTCCCAAACATTAACAAATATAATCAAAAAGATAAATAAATCACATGTAAGAAATTGTAAGTATCTGATTTCACATTTAGATGGTGGTCAATCAAATTTTTGGGGTGGAGTTGTAGGTAATATCAATGATTACAATCTTAAAAACTATTCATTAAAAAAAGAAGAACTTTTTAAAAATAGTCAAATATTTAAGAAGTTGTTAAAAATAATAGGAATTAGTTCAAAAAATTTTTTTAATAAAGATAATATAAAAAATTCTTTTTTTTCTGAAAAGAATTACGATGTTTCTAAAAAAAGTGTTTCGAATTTAAAAAGATTTTTAAAGATGAAAAAAGTATTATTTTTAAATAATTACTTTGTCAAAAAGATTGATTCTAAAAACTCAACTATTGAGCTTTATGATATTTTAAAAAAAAAGGAAAAGAAATTAAAGTTTAAAAATTTATTTGTTTCTTGTGGACCAGTAGAAACTTCAAAGCTTATTTTGAATTCTTTTAAAGATATAAGAAAAATTTATTTAAAAGAAACTCAACATTTCTATGCCATAATAAGATTAAAAAGAGAGATTAAAACAAGATTTTTTAAAATTAATTTAAATAAAATTAATTTTTCTTGTCAATTGTATTCATTAAAAAATGTGTTGGGCCTTTTTTTTAAAAATTATTTCAAAAATACAAAATATAAAAAAAAAGGCAGATATTTTGTTGCTCAATGTTATTTAAATCAAAATAATTCAGGGAAAATTGAAATCAGTAAAAAAAATAATCAAATAAATATTCTAGGTATAAAAAATAAAAATTTTAACGAAAAGAAATTGATAAAAGGAATAAATAATTTTAACAAAAAAAATGATTACCTAGAAATTAAAAAGGTTTTTTTTAATCAAATTGGTGCCTCCAATCACCTTGGGGCATCAATTCCAATGACTACAAAAAGATTTTTATCTTTAGGTGTTAATAAGTATGGAAAATTAAATAATACAAAGAATATATTTGTAGCTGACTCTTCAATATTGAATGAAATAGATACATCTCCAATTACTATTTTTTCTTTGAATAATATTTTAAGAATGATTTTGGATAACAAGTATCATAAAAATAATAGTTAATAATGAAAAAATGTATAATTACAGGTTCGAATGGATATTTAGGGTTATTTTTGGTTTCAGAATTTAAAAAATTAGGTTGGGAAGTATTAGAGCTTTCAAGTACTTATCGAAATAATCAGATTGAATTTCAATTAAATAATTTAAATAATATTAATAAAGAAATTTTTAGAGATTGTAACTTATTAATACATACATCTTATGATTTTGCGATAAATGAAAAAAATTTTGATAAAAATCATAATGTTTTAGGTTCAATCAAACTGTTTGAGATAGCAAAATCCATGAATGTTGAAAAAATAATAAATATTTCCACAATCAGTGCATTTAAAAATTCTAAATCTCTTTATGGGTGTATAAAATTTGAAATCGAGGAAAGATCAAGAAAATTTAATGTAATAAATTTAAGACCAGGTTTATTTTTTGGAAAAAATTCAAAAATTATAAAAAAAATCGAAAATATTTGCAGAATTTTTCCCATAATTCCAATGTTAGGAAATGGCGATTTCAAACTTCATTTAACAAATTATCACGACTTGTTTCAATTTATTTTAGAAATTTATGAAGATAAAAACATTGATTCCTCAAAAATTTTATATCCATGTACTAATAAGCACATTACCTTTAAAGAACTTGTAATGATTATTTCTAAGAATAAAAAAGTTTTACCACTTCCCTTATTCCTAATATTTTTTGTTCTTAAAATTTTTAGTATTCTCAGATTAAAGCTTCCATTAGATTTAGATAATTTAAAAGGATTAGTTTATTATAATGATGAAATTGATTTTAGATGGAACAAAAAATATAAAACAAAATTTAGATCTATAGATTAATATTATCTCAAAATTTTAACATACTAGATGTTGTATCAATACAATTTGATGTTGTATCAATACAATTTAAAGTAGAAAATTTTTTTTTTTACAAATAGACACAAGTTAAAATTGCTAGTTTAATATGCTTATGGCTACTAAGAGAAAAAAAAAAGCTAAGCCTAAGACCAAAAAAAGAAAATTAAAATTGGTCAAATCATCTAGAAAAAAAATAAAAACGAAAAAAAAAGTT
>CETH01181090.1_pt1 | contig 14688 bp, 14 predicted proteins | sample 361461 | NCBI WGS metagenome assembly CETH01 (sample SAMEA2622695, study PRJEB7988) | marine metagenome | isolation source: saline water (ENVO:00002010), including
CATTATTAATCACATTATCATCTGATTCTCTCTTTATATATTCTAATATGTTTGATGTGATATCATTTTCATATATATCAAAAATCTTAATATCTACAAATTGATCATCTAACCAAAGTATTCTTTTCAGATATCTGTAGATATTTTTTTCATAATTGAGTAAATTAAATCTTAAAACTTCATTATTTGCTGAGAAATCAATCATATATAACATTTTTGTTTCTTTGCTATTTATCTTTTCTTCAATATTTATCAAATCTAGAAATTTTAGGTTATGTTTATTCAAACTAAATAACTGGTCAAAAATATCAAAGTTTAAAGTTATCATCAAATGAGTTTTTGTATGACAACCACCATTCAAAATATAGTTCTTATTTACCAAATAAATATTTATCATATCATTTACATGAATAGATAATTCATTTTGAACTAAAGAATTAGTATGATTTCCTTTAAGTGTTGATAACAATGATTCAGAATCTTCTTCTAATTGACGATGATACCAAGTATTTGCTGAAGCAATATGATTAATATGATAAAATATCTCAGACATATCGGAGATATCATCTGTTATTGATTCAGAGCTTATCAACAAAGGAGCATTAACATTTTCCATATTGATAGCAAATAAATTATTTATCAATTAACAAACCAATGATTTATTTAATTTAAACCAATTAGCATTTCACATTTTATTTTGATATAAATTGATAATAAATTGATAATTATTAATGGAAATAAAATGTGATTTAATCTCTTCTATTAAGTATAATAAACATTCTTAAGATGGTGTTCAAGACAAGGATACTTAAGCAGCTAACTCTGTTAGCAGATGACAGAAAAACCAAAAACAAAACATTTAGTCACCGAGCATATCTAAATGCAATTCAATATATTAAAGATTATGAAGGTGAAATTTCATCACCAACAGATTTAGATAATATTTCCGGTATATCAAAGACTGGGAGTATTAGAAAAAAAATTATAGAATTGATGAAAACTGGAAAAATCTCTGAAGTTAAGCATATTAGTAAAGAAAATATTGGTCAAGATTTATTAAAAATTTATGGTGTTGGGCCAAGTAAAGTTAATGAATTAATTAATAAACATAAAGTTTCTTCTATAGATGATTTAAAAGAGAAACTAGAAAAAGATGATACAATTTTAAATTCAAAACAAAAGGCTGGATTTAAATATTATAATGATTTGTTAGAAAGAATTCCAAGATCTGAAATGAAAAAGCATGAAGATTTCATAAAAAATTTAATAAAAAAACTTGATAAAAATAATGATTTGATATATAGAGTGACTGGGTCTTATCGTAGAGGCGATGAAGATAGTGGGGACGTCGATGTTTTATGTACAACTAAAGATAATAATATTCAGTTATTCAATGAAATAATTGAAAATTTGGTTAAAGAAGAATATGTACAAGAAATATTGGCAAAAGGGACTAAAAAGTTCATGGGAATTTGTAAATTGCCTCGTCATCAAATAAGTAGAAGATTGGATATGATTTATACGCAAAAAGAATATTATCCATTTGCTCTATTGTATTTTACTGGAAGTGGACAATTTAATGTGGACATGAGAAATCATGCTCTTTCATTAGGATATTCATTAAGTGAATATGGTTTGAAAAAAGAAGGCAAGTTTGTAGATAATAAAGGAAAATTATTTGAAACAGAAGAAGATATATTTGAGTTTTTAGGAATCAAATATATAAAACCAGAAGATAGAAAAGGTGGGATTTTAGAAAATTATTTAGTTTAGATATCATTTAAATATTCATTTATAAATCATATATAACCAAATTTTTTATTAATAGTTTTCAAATAATATATAATAATAATTTAAAATTCTAATACTATCAAATGTTTTTGTATTTTTAACTCCATTATTTCCTTCCTTCATCCGCTTTCTCTTTACTTGTAAATATTCTCTAGTATATGGTATAGTCCTATGTAATTTTCCAATCATTTTTGGTTTTGCTAAATGTAAATTATTATTATTATAATAAGATATATATTGTTCAGTTCTAAAAAAAGTACTTCCTGTAAAAGGGTATTCATATTTTTTATCTTTAAAAAGATTTGGTGTTAAATTCTTATTATATATACTAAATCTATCAATTATTCTATCATACATACTAGTACTAGTATGCACGCCACTAAACACATTTAGTTCTTTACCATATAGGTATGGTCTAAATTCATTAAATTGTATACATGTTTTTTCTTCTATTGGCAAGTCATAAATCATTACTTTTAATAAATGCAGAAAGTCTTTAAATATTTCAAATAAACCATTTGGATGTTCAATAACAATAGTTTCATATTGTTCAATATTATCATAATCATCTATCCATAAAATCAAAATATGTTTAATTTTTAATTTAAGATAATTTAATTCTGGAAGGTATTTTGAAAGGTGAATATCAGATGTGTAAAAATGTAATTTATAATTTTTATTTATTCCTCCAGTCAGTCCATGATATATAACTGGTAGTCCTCTGTTTATTGATAAATTTCTATTCATATCTATTTCCTTTGGTATTTGTAATCTTTTAAAATTTGGAAGTAATTGTTTTATTTTAATTCTAATATCATTTGGTAATCTAGTTCTTAAAGAGAGACTTATAGTTGTATATGTATTATAAGGTAGTTTCATATTAAGCAAATCATTTAAATTTGGTGGTATATTTATACGATTATTATTTAATATGGCATTTAATCTTTTATCGTTAATGCTAAATATATTATCAGCTTTATTTTCATCAATTGCTTTATTATTATAATACAATTTATATCCAGGTTTAGTTTGAAATGTAAAATAACCAAAAAGTTTTTGAATATTTCCAGTACAAACCTCTAATGTACCTCCTTTTTGTTTTATTTTTCTTTTATTTTTCATAGCATTATCATACTCTTTCACAGAAATTCTACTTGCTCCTCTTTTTGTTTTTTTATAACAATATCCTTTATCAGTTTTATAATATTCAGGCATTGTATTTTATTAAATAAAATATTTAAAAAAAAATCTATAATTACTGAAGATTTAATCATCTAAAAGTAAATAATCTTGACCATATTGTGAATTATATCCTGTAAATTTTTCTTCAAAATTCTCTTTTCCTCTTCTTGCTTTTTTAGCTTTTCTCCTATTTTTAAATGATTCTTTATCATTATTTTCTTCTTCACTTGATACATCTTCTTCTTCCTTTTTAGATTTAACCCTTTTTGGCGATGGTTTTTTCTTTTTTAAATTTGTCAAAGTTGGATTTGATTTCTCAATTAGTTCTTTTAAATCTTTTGTTAATTTTTCTACATCATTTTTAATATTTTTAACATCTTTAAACATTTCTTTAACATCGCTTGTACTAAATTGTTCTTCAACATTAGAACTTTTACTATTTCCGGAACCTTTAAAAGAATTCATAGCAATACTCATTGAGAACATAATTGCTAATAATATCAATATATTTTTCATAGAAAAAATTTCACCAAACATTTTATATTTAATAAATATTTTTAATTTTATTAATTTAATTTAATAATGAAAGAGAATAAAGTATGTCTGAGTGATTGTAATGTAACTTCAATAATATTAAAATATTTAGTTCCAATTTTCCAATATTTATCAGTAGAAATGAAAGATTATAATATGAAATTAAAAACAACAAAATGTTTAAATACTGCTGTAATGTTAGTTTATATTTTAGGTAGTCAAAAAGATATTGATACAAAGGTAGATTATTGTGATACTGAAAATATTAATAAAAGATATGCAAAAATCAAAGATGAAAAGAAGAAAGTAGAAAGAAAAGAAAAAATTTTAAATAAACTAGAAAAAGATATAATTAATCCAAAGATTAAAGATAGATATTTTTATTATATTTTAATGACACATACAACTATGTATAATAAAAAGAATGAGAAAGGATGGTTTCCAGGCCATGTATTTATAGTAGAGAAATCTAAAAATTGTAAAAGCAAATTAAGGTACAAAATATTTCAATCCTATATTAATCAATATGACTTAAATGGTCATTATAAAAGGAATAATGAAAGTATGGATGTTGAAAATCATAATATAAAACCGATAATTAATGGGATGAAAAATATTTTATTAAAAAAAACTTGGAATAAAAGAGCAGTTAAATTTTGGAAAAAATTATGTTATATTGATACTTCGGATATATTAGGATATGATACAAAGGATATTAATTTTTGTTATGAAAAAATTAAAATAGAAAATTGTTATAAAAATTTATTAAAATTTACTAAAAAAGCATTGAAAAATATTGAAGATAATATTAATAATGGTAATCTAGATTATTATAATGTTGACCAACAAGATAATGATGTAAAAGTAAAAGAATTAGATATACATGAATTATATGAAAAATTTTATAAATTACATGAAGAACTATAATAAAATTATTTATAATTAGATTACTAAATATATTTGAATATAATTCATTTTTAATATTAATATTAATGGAATTTAATATTTATTAAATTTAATTATGATAAGTGTATCCAAAATATTAATAATATTATTCATTATATTTATATTGTTTATATTAATTAAATTAATTACAACGAGTATGCCATCACGTTCTAGAGTAAGAGCCCATAAAATTAAACCAATTGTTTTATTATTAGACTTAGATAAAACTATGATTGGTGATATAGTTCCTCAAAGTGAAGAATATTATATTATAAAACATATTAATAATGAATTAAAAAACTTGGATAAAAAAACAATCCCTTTTAACTTTAAAAGATTACAAAATGAATTAAGAGAATATATTATAAGACCTAATTTATTAAAATTTTTAAATCTAGCAAGAAGTTATAATAATGTAGAAATATATGTTTATACTGCATCTGATGATAAATGGGCAAAAACATTAATTCCTCATATAGAAAAAGCTATGAATTTTAAATTCAATAGACCTATTTTAACTAGAAATAATACTATAGTTCAAAATAATAATTTTAGAAAATCTTTAAAAAAAATAAAACCATTAATATATAAAAGTATTAAGAATAAATATAATTTGAAAAATATAGATGAATTAAAATACATTATGTTATTTGATGATACTAGTAATGTATTGTTAGAAAAAAGATTACAAATAAAGGTTCCTGCGTATAATTCTTTATATCAAGTCGATTATCTTAGAAATATTCCTGATCATGTTGTAAATAAATTTTATATTATAATAGAGGATAAATTAAATCTAAAACATTCTACTGATGTTAATGGATTTTATTCAAAGTATCATGATTTTATAAAAAGAAGATATCTTTATGTGGATGCTAATAACAAAAAATATCATAATGATATTTATTGGAAAAAGGTTTATAAGGTTTTTAAAAAAAATATTGAAAATACATCTTTTAATAAATTATTATCTTTGTTAAAGTCTGTTTAACTCATCTAAAAAATTTCTTGAAACTATATGCCATCTATTTTGAAATTTTATTTCAGAATAGTACCCTTTCTCAACATCGTACCAATTACCATCATTAAATTTTATTTTTTCATAATTATTTCCTAAATCTGATTGTGTTTTATTTTGAATTGGTCTTTGAAGATATTGTATTTTATTTTTAATATTGTATGTTATTTTATATTGTGAGTCTTTAGGTTTTGAAAGACACAATGGACATTTTTTAGGCCAAGATTTAAAACATTTATCGTGTATATTATGTTCACATAAATATGGGTTGTTGATTTTTTCTATTTTATCTAAACATATGCAGCATGTATCCATTTATATAATTATATTGAAATAATTATAAATCATTTCAAATTTTATTTAACATATTAAAATTAATTATATTTTAATTACATATAGTATCTATTAATTTATGGGCAACTAAATACATATCACAAGAACTAGCAGGCCTTCTATCTTCAAAATAACCTTTACCTTCTTTTTTAACAAGTTTACCAATTCTAATAGAGCGCCCTCTATCAGCATATCCCCATGAGAATGTATCCATAGATGCTGTTTCGTGTTCGCCTGTTAATCTTTTATCATTATCTAATCCATAAACTTCTAAATGTTCTTTGTGTTTTGCTTCTAATTTAGGTATAGCATCTAAAATATGATGTAACCCACCTTCTTCTCTCATATAGTGAGTACTAAAATTAGTATGCATTCCACTCCCATTACAATCTCCTTGAACCGGTTTAGGATGCCATGAAATTTCGACATTATTATTTTCAGCAACACGTGATAATATATATCGACTCATCCAAGCATCATCAGTAGCATTTAAAGCATTTCCAAAAACTTGATATTCCCATTGACCACAAGCAACTTCTGCATTTACACCAACAATCTCAACGCCTGCATATAAACAAGAATCATAATGCTCATCTATTATTTTTCGACCATAGCAATTTGTAGCACCATTAGAACAATAAAATTGCCCTTGCTTAGGAGGTTCGCCATCATCTGGAAATCCAAGTGGCAATTTAGTTTCAGGATTCATCATAAAAAATTCCATTTCAAAACCGAACCAAGGATCATTATCTATAATATTTTCATCAAGCATTAGTAATCTTAATTGACTTCTAGTATTCGTATTATGCGGGGTTTCCATATCATCATTAATAGTTTCACATAATACTAAAAAATCTAATACATTATCATCTTTATTTCTTTTACTAAAAGGGTCATTATATATCTTAATCGGTTTTAAATATACTTCTGAATCAATACCTGGAGCTTGACCAGTTGATGAACCATCAAAATTCCATAATGGTAAACTAAATAATTTGTATTTATTATTTAATACTCTAGATTTAGATCTTAAATTATTATTGGCATCAATCCATACATATTCATATCTGTATTTCTGTTTAGTTTTGTCCATTTACATAAATATGTTCATAAATTCTTAAATATATTTAAATAAATATAAAGAAGAATATATAATCTATAATGATTTTATCATTTGATATTGGTATAAAAAATTTAGCATATTGTATTTTATATCAAAATGAAGACAAAACAATTACCATTGAGAGATGGGATATTATTAAATTATTAGAAGATGATGAAAAATGTAAGGGATTTTCATTAAATGAAATAACTAAACGTATGTATAATAAACTTAATAGTGAACTAGAAGATTATGATATTACAGAGGTATTATTGGAAAATCAACCTTGTCTTAAAAATCCAGTAATGAAATCTATACAAATGATTATTTATGGATACTTTCAATATCAAACTATTTTAATGGGAAGAGAAATTAAAAATATTAAATTAATCAATGCTTCGAATAAATTAAAAGTAGGTAAAAATTTACATGAAATTAATAATAAAGATGAAATAACAAAAATTAAAAATAAATATACTCGTAATAAGAAATTAGCAATTGAATATACAAATTGGATATTAATTAATAGAGTAAAAAATCATGAAGAATTATATGAATACTTCAATAATAATAAGAAAAAGGACGATTTAGCAGATGCATTTTTACAAGGACTTTATTATATAAATTTATCTAATTGAGATTGAAATCAAAATTAATTAAAAATCATCAGTCATATTAAAATCTAATTTACTATCTTTTGTATTGTGTAATTCCGCCTTGCTATAATTACTTACACGAACTTCAAAAAAATTCTGTTTGTCTTCAAGTCCAATACGATCCATGAAATCAAAAGGATTTGACACATTATATATTTTATTATATCCTAATTGAACAACAATTCTATCTGAAACAAATTCTATATATTGTGACATTAAATCACTATTCATTCCTAATAAACGACAAGGGAGACTATCAATAATGAATTCTTTTTCAATAACAACTGCATCTTTAATAATATTGTGCACTTGTTCTTCGCTAAGTTTATTTACAATATGAGAATAAAGTAGAATTGCAAATTCAGTATGAAGTGATTCATCTCTACTAATAAGTTCATTACTAAATGTAAGTCCATGCATTACGCCTCTTTCTTTTAACCAATAAATTGAACAAAAAGCACCTGAAAAAAATATACCTTCTACACAAGCAAAAGCAACTAAACGAGTAGCAAAATTATCTTTATCACTTTCTATCCATTTAATTGCCCAATCTGCTTTTTTTCTTACACAAGGTATAGTTTCAACAGCATTTAATAATCTATTTTTTTCCTCTTCTTCTTTGATATATGTATCAATAAGTAAAGAATAAGTTTCTGAGTGAACAGTTTCAATAGCATTTTGGAAACTATAAAAGGCAAGTGCTTCTGGTACTTTAATTTCAGACATAAAATTTAGAACTAAATTTTCATTAACAATACCATCACTCGCTGCAAAGAATGCTAATACATTCTTTATAAAATGTTGTTCATCATTAGTTAATTTATCCCAATCTTTACCATCTTTTGCAAAATCTATTTCTTCTACAGTCCAATAAGTAGATACATGCTTTTTATACATAGACCATATATCATTATATTGTATAGGGAAAATGACAAATCGGCTTTTTGTCTCTGTTAGAAGAGGTTCTAGAGACATTTTATAATATTATAGAAAATATATTTAAATAAATATTTTCAAATTTTATATTCAAAAGTTATCATTTAATCAATAAATTAAAATGTGAAATCAAATATAATATAAGTTATTTGAAAAGATTGAGAATGTCCCAATCAACTCAGCCATCACAAACATCTAATCAAAATGAATCGTTAGATGTAAATGAATCGGGTACTCATAATGCAATCAACAGAAGTGATAATATTGATTGGGATACAATATGTAATATTCTAAACTCTCTTCTAAAATTACCTGATATTCAAAATAGTGAAAAATTATATCCAAAAAATTTAGATATTTCAAATTATAAAAATAGAATAGTTCAAACTGGAATTTATATGTATAATGATGCAGCTATTGGTTTTAATATTTCATTTATTCATTATAATGAAAATGAAGATATAGGACAATGTTGGAATCTTTTATATGATTCTCAAAATAGTTATGGAATAACTGATGAAGCTAGAGTTCGTCCTTTAAACCCTATGGATTTAAAAGACAGAAATTATGAGATTCCTGTAACTGATAAAAATCATGTTATTAATTATATGGAAAATATGAAAACCATCTATAATCATAGAAACTTCCATTTGAAGTATTAATCAAATTATAAAAAAAATAAAAAAAAAAGTTATATTTTTATTACTTTATTTTGAATACTTTTTTGTGATAACAATGTTTCTTCTAATTCATCTCTTTTCCTTTTACGACATTCTTCTGATTTCTGACATTCGTGTCTTGATATTTCTATACAAGAAGAACAATATCCTATATTACAATATTTACATTCTAGTAAAATTGCTTTTTTACTTTTACAATATTTACACCTCATTTTAATTAAAAATTTATTTTAATAAAAAAATTAAAATTTAAATTATTAAATGAATGATTTTAATATTTATTTAAATAAATTTCTTATTATTTTAGAAAATTATAAGATATTAGCAAAAATTAAAAATAGTAATGATATGATAACAATATGGAAATCATTAAATAAAGCAGTAAATGATACCGAAATTATGTTAGGTGCTGAATTATTATTTAATAAACATAAAACAATAAGATGGGCAACAATAATAGTATTAAAAATGGGAGAACAATATATAAATTCTCGTTCTCAAAAAATTGAATTATATTTAAGAGAAAATAAATAAGAAAAATTAAAATTTAAATTATATTTTTCTAAGAGATTTTATATAAAATTTTTTATTAAATTTAAATACAATTTTTACTATTTCCAATATAATTTTCAATAGTTATATTTTTCATTATATTTTTTTTTATATTTGTAATATCTAATTCGTCAATAAAATTATACATATCATTTTTTGTTAATTTTGTATTTGTTCTACTAAATTCTTTTAATCTGTTATATGCATCATCATATCCCCAACTTCTTAATAAGGTTTGATAACCTTCTGTTAATACTGAGAGATTCTTATCATAATCCTCTTTAATTTTTTCTTCATTTATACTAATTTTTTGTAATCCAATATTAATATTATGATATGCGATTTCACACCAACCAAAAACAATTCCTAAATTTCGTAAAGTTGTTGAATCTGTTAAATCTCGTTGTAATCTTGATACTGGTAATTTTCTAGATAAAAATTCTAGCATATTTATAGACATCATTAAATTACCTTCAGCATTCTCAAAATTAATTGGATTTATCTTTTGTGGCATAGTTGAACTACCTACTTCATTTGTATTTATTTTTTGTTTTAAATAATCCATTGAAATATATGTCCATATATCTCTACACATATCTAATAAAATTGTATTAATTCTCTTTATATTATCAAAAATTATTGATAAAGTTTCATAATTATCTATTTGTGTAGTATATTCATTTCTTTCTAATTCATAATCATTTAAAAAATCATTACCAAATTGTTCCCAATTAACTTCAGGATAGGTAAGATAATGGGCGTTAAAATTTCCAACAGCACCTCCAAATTTACTATGTATTTTAATATTCTTTAAATTATTAAGTTCTTTTTGCAATCTATACATAAATACTTTAAATTCTTTACCCATTGTACTGGGTACTGCTGATTGTCCATGAGTTCTACAAATTATTACATTATCCTTCCATAAATTAACCCTTTTATCAATTAAATTTAATATTTTAACAATATTTATATAATATATATCATTTAAATAATCTTTTATACTTAAACTAATTGAAACATTATTAATATCTTGCGATGTTAATCCAAAATGAATTAAATTTTTATGTAAATGATTATTTTTGGCAAAATTGTTCCCAATATATATTTCAACTGCTTTCACATCATGATTTATTTCAGATTCAATTTGTTTTATTTTTAAACATTCTGTTTGATTAAATTCATCTTTTAATTTATTTAATAATTCTTTATTAATATCATTTATGTTAAGTATATTACATAACTTCTTAAAATAATCTATTTCAACTTTAACCCTGTACCTAAATAGAGCATACTCTGAAAAATAATATTCCAAAACATTTGTTATTGCACTATATCTACCATCTATAGAAGATATAGACAATATTGAATTCATTTATAATTTTAATTAAAATTTTTTTTATATAAATTTTATATAAAAATTTTTTATTAAATTATTTTTTCCCCTAGAAATTTTATATAAAAATTTTTTATTAAATTAATAAAATTATGAGGAATTGGCAAAGTCTAAATGTAAATAAAAAAACAATGATTGAAAATTACAAAATTGCTATTTTTGATAAAGATGACAAGAATGTCCAATTATATACTGCGGATTTCATTTGTAATAATCAAGCACAATTATTATTAGAAGTTGTTATTGAATTATATTTTGAATTCTATATTAACGATACATCTATTATAAAGAACATTTCTAATTGTATAGAGATTATAAAGAATTTTAATAAAATATTTTTGACCCAAGAAAAAATGCATTTTAATATTTTGTCTAACCAATTAATGTTTTTGGAAAAATCAGATAAAAAATATTATAAAAAAGGTTATGAAGTTGGATTATCTTTGGATAGAAATATTTTATTAAAAAATCTAGTTGATATCAATAAAAAGACTTATATTACAATAGTTCAATATGTTCCACCTGAAACCCATAATCATTTTTTGGAATTAATTTATTACATTTCATGTAGTAATAAAAATAAAGTATTTGATTTGTTAAACACAATAATAAATAAATTTAAGAAAGTAAAATTAATTAAAAATATTGAAACAATTAATGAAGGTTTCAAAGACCATTTAATAATTCTTCTATTTGAATTATTTAAAATTTATAAAAATTATGTAGATAATTCTAAATTAGACCAAACATTTGATATTTGTTATGAAATATTTAATTGGAAATTGAAAAAAGGTAATATTAAACAAAGAGCATCAATTTTATTTTTATTATTTGAGATGATATTAACAAATAAGACTTATTCTATTAGAAGTAAAAATACAACAATTGATGTTGATAATATAAATAATATATATTCTCAACTTATGGAATATTATGGAATTGATAAAAATAAGATGAAGGCACAAGCAGAAGCAAAAGCAAAGAAAGAAATGAGTAGAAGAAATAAAGAAGGTAGAAGTCAAGATGAAAGAAAATCAAGTAAAGATGAGAATGGTAATCAAGATGAAAAATCAGAGGAAAGCGGAATAGACCCAAAGATGGGATATTTATATAATTTATTTGATTATGATAAAAGAGAAATGAAACATAAACATCATAAAGTTGAGAAGAATAAGCATATTATGATGAAAAATGTAAATAAACCAATTGAATTAGATTGTAATGAGAAGATATTTAATGCTTCTGCTAGAAACGATGTAGATATAATTAAAAATTATTAATGTTATTAAAATGTTTTAATATATTAAAATAATGGGAACATTATATATTTCAAATAAGAATGGAAATATTTTTAGTGATAACTTTTATGAAGAAGGTGCTGAAGGTGGGACGGGATGGTCATTTAAGAAGGAAACGGATACATTGGTAGGACCCGGTGTTGAACCGGTGGCTTTTTCTCAAAATTTTCAAGTAATAAATAATGATATTAATAGTGTAAATGCTAATAATTTAACAACTTTTAATAAAATTGGTTCTATAGATATAGATAGTACTTTTACACTTGATATAAATAAAATTAATCCAACGAATCATCAAAAGTATAAAAATTTATTAATAAATTTAAATAAAAGATTAAAGAGTCAACCCAATAATAAAACACTTAATAAATATATAAAGGGGACCCAAATAGGATTAAAAAAATATAATAATGTAAAACAACAAGTCAACGATGCCATCTCAAATAAAAGCTCCGCCACCGCCAACACCGCCACCGACCCCACCGGTACCCAACAAGCCAAAACCAACACCACCGCTCAACAAAATCCCGCCCAACAACTCACCAACAACACCGCCCAACAATACAGAGATTTCCATAGTCTTGCATATAATGTATTTAGGCCGCAAAATAATAATACCCGTAATGCCGCCCAACAACAAGCCAACACCGCCACCCAACAAACCAAGCCCGCCGCCCACACGTCATTACCACATCAACCACTGCCAGCACCACCACCACCACCAAAAAATTCAACTTATGTCACCTTAACTAATCCCAGAGTTCATAATATGTCAGGTGTCCAACAAACCAACACCGCCACCACCCCCGCCGACACCAATGTAAATACATCAAAAAATTTATACATATTAAATGAAGGAAAATCAAAAATTATTGAAAAGATGAAATCCTTAATTAAAAAAATTAAAGATCTTGAAAAGGAAGAAAAAGGTGATGCTACCTACCCATTAGTAGAGTTTGAAAGATTTAATCAAATAAAACCAATTATTAAAGAATATAAAAATTATGATGATATTGATATTACAAAATTAGAAAATTTAAAACAATGGTGGCATGAGGTACATAAGTTCTGTATTGTGTTTAGTGTTTATCATGTCAAGAATGTAAATTCCCAAAAAAAAAGAGAAGATATTTGTACCGAGATTAGAGAATTAATAAAATTAATAAATATAGAAATTGATGAATTAAAAGAAAAATCAATACAAAATACCAAAACCAAACCCGCCTTTCAACAAGCCGAGACCGCCAGCAACAGCCCCGCCTTTCAACAAAACAACTCCGCCGACGCCACCACCACCACCACCACCGCCAACAACGCCAACACCAAACAAAAAAATATCGGTATACTGGGCGTCTCAGGTGTACCGAAAATCACTATCACCCCCCCACCCACCAATGATATAAACTACACCACCCCACAAGCCAAGCCCGCCGCCGTTCAACAAAACAACGCCAACCCCTCCACCACTAGAGCCAAACAACTAGCCAATAACGTTAAAAAGGGAAAATTAAAAAAAAAAATTGAAAGTTTTAGAAATACGACAGGTTTAAATTTAAATACTGAATCAGTTAATGAAATTAAAAAAATTAAAGGAATAATTACTAATCAATTGAAAAAGTTAGGATATGCAAATGCAAATGTAAATAATTTAAAAACCACATTGAGTAATATTTTAAATAATGAAATAAATACTTTGAGTAATGATAAAGTAGATTTTTTAATACAACATTTAGATAGAATAAAAGAAATAAGAGACGAGAGAGAAGAAGAAATTACCAATATTACCAAAACAATGCAATATGCGCGAAAAAGAGTAGAAAATAAACAGGGAGAAGCAATCACATCAAAGTTAGAACCAATACCTCAAGAGAAAACTTTTGAACCAAATGAAAATAAATCAGCTATTCAAATGGCACAACTGAAATCAATGCCATCAAATACAAGTTCTAGTAATTCTAGTAATGATAGTGGCAAAAACACTAAAGTAGAATATATTTATATGAATATATATGAGGTCAAAGACACATTTTATGTAAATAATGATATATTCAATGAGAAAGATTTCTTTATTTTAATTATTGAATGCAGTAATTCAGAAGAATTAAAATATTTTTTTACTAAGATTTCTACTAAGATTTCTACTAAGATAAAGACAATTCTTACGCGTAATGATAAAAAACTTAAAGTACTTAGAGAACTTGAAGATGATATAGATGAATTTAAAAAATATTTAAAAAATAATATAACTAAGGGTGATGAAAAATA
>CETH01157890.1_pt1 | contig 14673 bp, 10 predicted proteins | sample 361461 | NCBI WGS metagenome assembly CETH01 (sample SAMEA2622695, study PRJEB7988) | marine metagenome | isolation source: saline water (ENVO:00002010), including
ATCATGACTTTGAAGCTCGGATACCTTCTGCCCACACGAGAGAAAATCATGCAGGAGAGTCCTTCAGTTCGACCGATGATCGAGGCTGCAAAAAAAGCTGTGGATCAAGGCTTTGACTCGATTTGGGCGGGTGACTCGCTGCTAGCTCGACCACGGCATGACCCAATCACACTCCTGGCTGGGGTTGCTGGGGCTATACCCGGGATAGAGGTGGGCACAGCAGTCTTACTTCCAGCGCTTCGCAACCCCGTGGTTTTAGCTCAGCAACTTGCGACCGTAGATCAACTTGCCGAAGGTAGGTTGATCGTTGGTGCCGGCATTGCTCCCGATACCCCCGCGGTGCGCAGAGAGTTCGCTGCAGCAGGGGTCCCTTTTGAGGGGCGGGTAGGACGCTACATGGAAGGAATCCGACTATGCCGCGCTTTGTGGAGCGGTCAACCTGTTGATTGGGGGGGTCGTTGGTCTGTTGAGGCGGGAGTGCTGGCACCCATCCCTTACCGAGATGGCGGTCCCCCTATCTGGAGTGCTGCAACTGTCCCTAAGGGCATCGAACGAACCGCCAAACACCACGACGGATGGTTTCCAATCGGTCCCGACGCGACCACCTTCGCTCAACGCAACGAGGCCTTCCGGGCCGCCGCTACGTTGGCGGGACGCAACCTTGCAGAACTCACTACTGCGATTTATCTGACAGTGTCCGTCATGGATAACGCCGAAGAAGCCGAAGACGCTATCGACACCTACCTCGAGAGCTATTACCAGGCACCCGCGAGCGCGTTACGTAGCTACCAAGCATGCAAGGGCGGAAACGGCGACCAAGTGATCGACTTCGTCCGTTCGTTCGTCCAAGGCGGCGCTCAGCACGTAATCATCCGCTGCGTTGGGGACCACGATGCGGTCCAAGAGTTGTTGTGTCAGCGACGCGACGAACTACTTAACTAAACACGGTCCAGAGCTCATAAGACTTGACCTCAACGAAGCGCTCCCACTCCAAATCATCGCTCACCACCAGTGAGCCTCGCAGCCATCATCTACTTCTCGAGCAAAAATCTGTTACCAAAATAGATATCTCAGGCATAAATATCTACTGTGCGCCCTAATTATTGTTTTTGTGCATCTTTTTTGCACATTGTCTATCATTCAAATTTCGAGGTTGGATACAGTAAATGGGTGAAAGACCGCACGCACATAGGTCTTTTTCACCTGGACGAACAAATAAAAGAAGGTGCTATACATGAGCGACTCTTCTCGTCGCGTTTACGACTCAGTGCTTGGCCTGCTTTCGAACGTCGACAACCCAACTCCCATGGTTCAGTTGTCGCGTCTAGTGCCTTTTGAACACACCAAGGTCTACGCGAAGCTCGAATGGTATAACCCCTTTGGCGCTGTGAAAGATAGGGTCGCTTGGAACATGGTGCGCGATGCCGAGGAGTCCGGGCGGATCGGTTCATCGCAAAAGCTAGTGGAACCGACATCAGGCAACACCGGTCTCGCCCTAGCAATGGTCTCTAACGCTAAGGGCTATTCACTGACCACTCCCCTATCGAATCAGATTCCGCTCGAGAAACGAACCGTTTTACGACTGGCGGGAGTGGACGTCGTTGAGCTTGAAGACTCGTTGTGCCCAGCTCCCGGGGCACCCGAAGGAGCCATAGCCAAGGCTAACGAGATAGCAAATAAACCCGAATTCGAAATGCTTAATCAGTACGCGAACGGAAGTAACCCCGAGGCGCATTATCGAACAACCGGACCAGAAGTTTGGCATCAAACTGCCGGAGAGGTAACTCACTTCGTCGCAAGTCTTGGCACTTGTGGGACAATCAACGGTTCAGGAAGTTTCCTAAAAGAGCAAAATCCAGACGTAGCCACAATTGGCGTGTACCCACCTCCGGGTCATGATGTTCCCGGTGTCCGAAGCCTCAGCCAGTTAAGCCAGACTGAATTCTTCACACCAGACGAATACGACGGCTTGATCGAAGTCGAGAACGACCTTGCCTTCGAAATGTGTCGGCGAATCAATCAAGAAGAAAGCCTCACGGCCGGACCAAGTTCAGGAATGGCGTTAGCCGGGGCCTTGCAAGCGATACCAGACGAGCCCGGCAATGTTGTCGTTGTGATCTTTCCTGACAGCATTTTCAAATACGCATCCTCAATTCTGAGCAACGTAGCTGATCTCGGCAAAGCACCTCCGTCCGGAACTAAACGAGAACAGCTCCTGGATTCAATGGTTGAGAACGCTCGAGTCAACTCACATCTGGCTATAGACATTGAGGACGCTCATGACCTGTGGCAAACCCAAAGGCCATTTGTAATTGATGTCCGCGAGCCCGACGCCCATAACCAGCGACATATCCCGGGAGCTATCAATATGCCGCTCGACGAGCTGCCAGACCTGGCAGCTTTCCTCCCACAGGACCGGGACACACCAGTACTCAGCGTCTGTGAACGCGGAAACCTCTCACTATCTGGGGTGTTGTTCCTCAACAGTCTGGGTTACCGAAATGCTCGGAGCATCACAGGAGGCACGGAGGCCTGGGATGAAAAAGGTTTTGCTATCGCATCAAGCTGAAGCGCATCTGACTCCAAGAAACAAGTCTTGCTCGTCGCGACTCGAAGAAGCGAGCTTTTTCTTGCATAGTCGCTAGCGACTTCGAGGTGCCCTTACTTATGCATGGGTGAGAAGCGGAAGTTGATAGGCCCGAGCTGCTGTGTCGTGAAACAAGTCACGCTTCTCATCAGCCGAACAGTCAGCGGCGATGAGTTTGAAACTATTCCATAGCGGTACATAACCCGCGCCGCGTTTATCTACGGGAAAATTGGATTCAAACATGCAACGCTTTGCTCCAATAACTTCAATCGCATATTGAATTGGATCGCTCCATGCTTCCACTAGTTCGACAGAGCTCGCCGGTCGGTCACGCTTGTCCCACCGGAAGCCCATCATCGGCATACCTATCCCGCCTAGTTTCAAAAACACATTGTCGTAAGCAGCAATTTCTGCCATTTGAGCCTTCCAAAATTCGAGAATTTCTTCTCGACGGTCCTTATAAGGGCCCGTTCCTAATACGCAACCCAAATGGTCCAAGACAATTGGGGTATCGGGGCAGGCGCGAGCTACATCAGCGAACTGAGGTAATTGGGGGTGATAGACCATCGCGTCATAGGTGTATCCCAACTCTCCAACACGACGGACCCCTTCGAGATACATCGGATCATCCATCGCTGCATTGGTGGACATAGCCAAGGGAGGGTGATCATTTTGAGCTGTGATGTATCGCACCCCGCGAAAGCGACCTTGACCGGCATTTTCATGGGCCTCAAGGACTTCTTCAACCGCAGCTCCTAGCGACACGTCAGCGTTGCCTTGGATCGCCTTAATTTCGGCGCCATTTGACACTGCGCTTTGTTCAGCGAGATCGGCGATGAACTCAGTTTCTCCCACCGGTCGAAGATGGATAGGGCCGTCTTTTCGATATTCGGCGTGACATTCAAGAAATACGGTCCCCACTATGTTGTGGCCGCTTCCGGTGTCCTTGTGGAAGTCTTCAAGCGTATATGGCCAACCTGTGTGGCCTTCGTCGAGCCACAAGTGGTGATGGGGGTCCAAAATTGGAATTTCAGGTTCCAGAACATCTTCGACCACTGTCGCTATCCAGTCTGAATGCGCTTTCCCGGGATCGTCTTGTGTCATATCCGTGCCTCCATGAGCGTGAGTTCAATCGGTGCACCCACACAAGCGGTTTCATGTTTCCGATTTGAATGTATAGGCGCGTGGGATACCGCGTCACCCCAAACAACGGCGAAGCGCGACAAGTTCAGCGAGCCCGAGACCAGATACCGTGGGGCGCTGATGGGAAGTACGCCATGATTCGTTCCTCCTGCAGATCCATACCCAGTCGCCTGGCCACTGCCTGAGATGCGCGATTTTCGGGAAGGATGCATGAGTAGACGCGGTCTAGGTCTAGTTCCTCGAATGCGTACCGGATGGCCTCGGCGCCGGCCTCTGTGGCATAGCCCTTCCCCCAAGAGTCAGGGTGAAGAACCCAACCAACCTCTACGCCCGGCCAGTCTGGGCGTTCGGGGCGGTGGAGGCCCGCACGGCCGAGGAACCGGCCCGTGGAACGTTCCTCCAACGCCCAATGTCCGGTTCCTCGAAGTGCCCACTGACCAAGAAACCAAGCCATCTGCTGCCAAGCATCACTTCGGTTCAAGCTCTCGGGAAGGTGTAGCGACCGTCTCACCTTAGGAGCGTCCAGCACAGCGAAATAGTCGTCCACGTCGTCATCTCGGAAGGGGCGCAGGACCAGTCGTTCGGTTTCGAGTGTCGGGCAGGTGTCCATGAGTTCAGTTTGCCTCAAGGTCAACAGGCTTCATGACTTACTCCCTTATTTCGCACTTCTTATCTGCTGGTTATTCCTGATGGCCGAAGACTGCTCCAAGCTAGATGAGGCTGGTTTTCCCTATTCAGATTTATCGGCCGCCGCCAAGGCGATCAATCACAAAGCTATCTAGGTCAGTCACACAGGAAGACCTGAGCATTACATCGGTTGAACGCATCGATATAAAGTTGCGAGCGTCAACAGAGATCGAAGGACGGCTAGGCGCAACTCATGAAAATAGGATGGGCGTCAATGGGGGATCTTTTACGGGATCCCATCACGGGACAACTTATGTCCCAAGCTGACCGTCATCGAATGTTGGTCGAGGGAGCAGTGACGGCAGAAGAAGCCGGATTTTGGAGTGCGTCCTTAGGAGAGCACCATTTTTGTGACTATGTGGTTTCTGCGCCGCCCGTAGTTTTGGCGGCAATTGCCGAACGAACGTCCGAAATTCGACTCGGAACAGCTGTCGCGTTGGGCGCGAATAACGACCCAATTCGCCTAGCCGAGGATTACGCGACATTGGATGTTCTTTCGGGAGGTCGAGTAGAACTGGTGGTTGGACGCGGCAATTTGTACGAACATACCTATGACGCGTTTGGTCAAGATCCAGAGCTTTCGCGACCAATGTACGAAGAGCGGGTAAGTCTGCTGGTCGACGCACTACGAAACGAACAGTTGGATTGGTCGGGGGAATTCCGATCCCCGTTTCATAACTACACAACCCAACCGCGACCACTTCAGGATCCTCTCCCAATATGGGTAGGAGGGGGCAGCTCGATTGAGTCCGCGGAGTATGCAGCAAAGATGGGATTACCTCTTATGCTTCCGGGCATTTTTGGGCCCCCAAAAATCTTTATCCCGTTAGTGGAGCGATATCGGCAAGCTTGGGAAGAGCAAGGACATCCAAGCCAAGACTGTCTAGTCGGAACTATTGCTCATACCTTTATGGCGGACTCGAGTCAGGAAGCATTCCGCATCAGCGCCCCTCGCTTCAAGGTATACATGGAATGGGTTCGAGACCTGTTGCGTTTGAGCACTCCATCACTCGGTGACCTCATCAGAGAAACCGATCTGAAACAAATGACTGAACGGGGCCCAACCGTATGTGGAAGCCGCGAAGAGGTGCTGGACAAGATGTCCCTCTATCGCGAGACCCTAGGGTTGGATGCGTACCTGGTGATGTGTGATCTGGGCGGAATGCCAGCTTCTGAACTCACCGAAACACTGTTCGCGTTCGGCTCGGAGATCCTTCCCGAGTTCGCCAAATAGTGACCGCCGCCGAATCACGTGTACTCGATGAGAAGCATGCAGCCGCCCGGTCCCATATTAGATCTTGACGAATTACCGTTGCCTAGCGTGCTCGATGCGCTCCACCAATCCCGCTGGTAACTGAGTCGAAGTTGAACAACTGACGACGAGCTGCACGGTTCCTCATGAAATCTTTAGGGAACCTATGCAAGAATCCACCGATCATGAGCGAAGCACCGGAGGCCGATCCCCGCCAACAAATCATTGACGCCAGAAAGCGTTCGCTCGCCGGCTGCTCCAGCGCCAGACACGCTATTGATCTCCTAGCCGATACAAACTCATTTACCGAATACGGCTTGCTCGCTGGCCACACAACAGCTGTCGATGATGATGGCCCCTCCGACGGAGTAGTCGGCGGAGTTTGCGATATCGACAGTCACCCAGTGGTGGTTGCAGCCCACGACCGTTCGGTTGAAAACGGGACTCACAGCGAACGCAACATGCGCAAGTTAGCGAAACTCATCACCATTGCTGTGGCGAACCGGTGGCCTCTCGTGCTGTTTATTGAAGGTGACGGATCACGAGCCACAGACCCTCACCCGGTGCCACCAATCGTCAACTACACCCGAGCTCGTTGGGACGTATTGGAGGGTTTGACCGAAATGTCAGGTTGGGCTCCTACGGTTGCTGTTTCAGTGGGCCCGACTAGCGATAGTCATGGAGCAATGGCCTTTCTTTGCGACCTGATTATCGCCACGCCAGACGCAGAATTCGGAAGCAATATCAACTCGGACAAACCTCTGTCATCAGCGAACGCAGCGGCTCGTGGGGATATCGACGTATTGGTTCAAGATGTTGAAGAAGCCGTGATCGCCACTCAACAATTCCTTCACTACTGGCATGATGACATATCAGATTTCGCTACCAGCGACACAGCGTCTTCAATTGCGCAAATCGTTCCGGATAACCGTCGCCGGGCCTACGACATGCGCAAAGTCATCGCTGCATTCGCCGACAAAGACAGCGTTTTTGAGGTCGGCGCAGCCTGGGGGGAGTCGTTGATCACAGCATTTGCGCGCGTTGAGGGAAGATCCGTCGGCATCTTCGCCAACCAACCACTCTCACCGCGCGCCGGCGCGATAGACAGCGCCGCCGCCGACAAAGCAAGCAGATTCGTGGAGTGGTGCGACACCTACGCGTTACCTCTCATCTCGTTCGTTGACAACCCTGGTTACATGGTCGGCCCCGAAGCAGAACGCGAAGGAATCGCGCGCCACCATGCTCGCCCCCTGTCAGCTATTCATCACCGGACAGTTCCCCTGTACACAGTTCAGCTGAGAAAGGCATACGGTCTTGGACCTTTCGCTATGTCGGGCTACGGGGCGAGCCGAAATATGCCTGAACTACGGGTCGCTTGGCCAACAGTCGAGAGTGGCGGAATGAGTCTAGAAGGCGCAGCTTATTTAGTTAAAAGGAAGGAAATCCGGGGCGCCGCGGATGCCGTCACTGCGCGAACAATTCGAGACCAGTACGCGGAAGAGATGCGAGACGTCGCTTCGGGGGTACGCGCTGGACGAACATTTTCTTTCGACGACGTGATCTTGCCTGAAGAAACACGCCCCCTCATAGCGTCGATGCTTCGGCGGTCACACCGCGATTTACCTTCGATGAAAGTTCATCACATTGATACTCGGTGACATCTGATGCGCGACTACTTGATCAACAAACTTCGTTCAGCCAAAGCACTCAGGTTGGACACCTCGCGTCCTCAAGCAGTTGAAAAGGTTCATTCGACGGATCATCTCACCGCCCGCGAACGCACCTCGATGCTTCTCGATGCCGGATCCGAAGTGGAATTCGGCGCAATAGCCGCCAGAGATAGTGATGGGGATTGGGTCCCCGAAAAAGGCGGCGTTGACTTCATCGGAACAATTGATGGAAAAACCGTCATTACCTCCTCGACCGATTACACAGACCGCGGCGGAGGGTACGGCGCGGCCCGACTCGAACATCTGATCTCACTTGCTCAACAGCAACGTTGGCCGATCGCGTTCTTCGTAGACGGCGGCGGCAGTCGAGCTCGACACCCCCGAGCAGGTCTCGGTCATCTAGAACTCAGCGGGCAAATAGGCCGTTTTACCTTGTTCGACGGAATGGCAGAACTATCAGGCTGGGTGCCAACAGTCGCAATCGTCTCTGGGCCCTCATTCGCCGGTCACGCGAGCCTCGCCGGATTTTCTGACATCGTCATCACCACCCGAGGCTCTGCTATTGGCATGGGCGGACCTCCGATGGTCGAGGCTGCTCTGGGCCTAACTCTCACTCCCCAAGAACTCGCCGGGGTTGAAATGCACGAACTCACCGGCGGTATAGACCTTCTTGTTGATGACGAGCCGACCGCTATTGAATTGACCAAACAGTATTTGAGTTATCTCAATGATCATTCCGGCGGACAAGAGCACCCCTCTGCCGAAAAGATTGCTGAGCTAGTTCCCGAATCAGGACCATACGACATCTACCCAGTTATCAACGCGATCGTCGACAGGGACTCTGTTTTTGAACTACGCCCACAGTTCGCTGCAAGCGCCGTGACCGCCATCGCGCGAATTGAAGGCAGAACGGTAGGAGTTATTGCCAATAACCAGAACGTGGATGAAGGGATCATCACAGAATCAGCCGCGACCAAAATTGGGCGCTTCGTAGAGCTATGCGACGCATACGAATACCCAATCATTTCGCTTATCGATAGCCCATACACCGCATTAGAAACCGACACAGGACTAAAAGCTGGAGTCAGTCGCTGGCACACTCGAGTCCTTCAAACCCAACAGCGCCGATCGGTGCCAATGGCTTCCATCCAGTTGCGACAAGCCGGTGGATTTAGTGGACATGTGATGGCTGGCTCACCTACCGGACACAATGTGCCCTTGTGGCAAGTTGCTTGGCCGACAGCTGAGCTCGGCATTGAAGACCCTTTCACGGCAACAAGAAATTTCAACTCTTTCGACGATGTCATCGAACCCGCCGAAACTCGGATCGGTCTGTCCCGACTTGTCACTCATCTACCGACATCCGCTGAACGTCGCTCTCAGCAAACCGTCAAGAAACACACGATTGACACTTGGTGACAATCAAGTCAACAGCCAGAGCGTCGCAGACAATTTCGCCATTCATCCTTCTGATCAACGACTCCACCGCAAGGCTGAGGCAACGAACATCAGTGCGCGCGTTACGAAGGAGTGTTTCGTGTGGTGCTCAATTTCACTCCCCGCCTCGGGTCAGACTTCAGAGGCCTCAACACCGCCTTATCGGGTTGCGTCGGATGCTCTCACTTTTCAAAAGTAAAGTGGAGGCATGGCGGGGAATCATTGGAAGCGGGCAAGTCTTGAGTTACGCGCGGCGGGCTTCGAACCCGAAACCATCGCGGCGAAAAACACCATCGTTACAGTGGCGGGGGCTTACACAAACGCCCATCGTTGCAATAACCGGGTTGAGCGAATTTCAGACCTACTTTCAGACTCAATCGCTTCTCATGGCGGACAAGGGTTAGTGGTTGGAGCGCCCGCCGTCTCCGACGCTCTCACTCAGGGTTCAGCCAACGCCAGCTACAGTCTCGTGTCACGCGACATCATCGCCGACTCGTTCGAGATTGGACATCGGGCACATCACGCCGAGGCGATGATTGTTATCTCGGGTTGCGATAAAACGGGTGCCGCAGCAATGATGCCTCTAGCTCGCACCAACGACATTGGGCTGGTGATCTATCCAGGGACAAGCTCACCTGGGTGCGTGGACTTCGAGCCATGGGCTTCCAAGGGCAACAATCTAACCGTGCTCGACTGGGCCGAAGCACGCGCCGCTATGAGGGCCGAGCGGATTAGCCCAGAAGAGTTCGAAGAACTCGAACGCAACGTGATGCCCGGCAGCGGTACTTGCGGTGCAATGTTTACAGCGAACACTATGAGCACCATCACCGAGGCAATGGGGATGATGTTGCCACGGGGCGCCTCTCATCCCGCCGACTACGACTCGACAAGCGATATCCACGACGACGTCAGAGCTCAGGTAGAGGCAACCACTCAAGCGCTGTACACCCTGATCGAAGCTGAAATTCGCCCCAGGGACATCATGAACATGAAGGGGTTCGAGAACGCCATCACCACCGCCTACGCGATGGGCGGCTCCACCAACATGTACCTGCATTTGCTGGCAATCGCTCGCGACGCGGAAGTGCCTCTCACCATCGACCGCATCCAGGAAATCGGCGAGCAGGTACCCCTCATTGCGAATCTTCAACCCCACGGCCCCTACTCGATGGTCGCCCTACACGATCTCGGAGGAGTGCCGGTGGTAATGAAAGAGCTTCTCGACAACGGATTCTTGCATGGCGACGCTATGACAGTCACTGGGAAAACACTCAGCGAGAACCTAGATGAGGTGGCGTCACTAGCAGATTTAGGTGATCAGGATTTGGTGCAGCCGATATCGGCTCCAATTGCTCAACCCAACAATCACATCACCGTGCTGCACGGCAACCTGGCTCCAGAAAGTTGCGTATTGAAACTCGGAGGCAAAACCCTGGAAACAGGCGAATTTCGCGGGACTGCGAAAGTTTTCGAAAACGAACCAGACGCTATGACTGCCATTCAGTCCGGGGTCATCGTCCCTGGAGATGTGGTCGTGGTGCGCAACGTGGGTCCCAAAGGTGGCCCGGGCATGCCCGAGATGGTGATGCTCACAGTCGAGTTACAAGGACGTGGCTTAGGTAAGGACGTCGCACTCATCACTGATGGACGATTTAGCGGGGTATCGCATGGCATTCTTATCGGACATATATGCCCCGAAGCCTCCGACGGCGGGCCGCTGGCAGCAGTGGAGAACGGCGACACGATCGTTATCGACCCTCTTAATCGGACTCTTAACGTAGCGATCGATGACAGCGAGTTAGAACAACGAATGACAACGACCGGGCAGAGAGACTTAGCAGACACGATCCCACAAGGTTCAGTGTTGCGACGGTACGCCAAACAGGTGTCGTCAGCTCACTACGGATGCGTGCAGTAACGCGAAAGTACACCTGGGCCCACTCTGTCGCGGAATAAGTAGCGACGCCCAAACACATTCTCTCTTTGGGGTGAAACAATGTGTTCATGTGGCGATATACGAACGCTTTGCTGATTCTCGCGTTGGTCTCCGGCTGCGCAGGTGGTTCTGATGTAAGACCATCAGTTCAGACCACCGAATCGAAGGTGATGGAGACAACAGAAAGCGTCGTCACGTCAGTGCACCCGTCTACAGAACATTCGCCTAACGATCAACCAACCGTCCTATGTGAAATTAAAGAGCAGCCGGCCAAAGTGATTTGTGAGGCCCGCGACTACGCATCGGACAGCAGCTTGCAGTGGGCGTCAAATGCGACCACTCGCTGGGGAAACGGCCCAAATTGGGACTTCGACTTAGGAGAAATGCCGGTCCCAGCAACAATTCAAATTTCGCTGGAAATTTGTGCGGGTTCGAACTGTGAAATCCTTCGAACTGACCTGGACTCTGGGCAGCTTGCAACGCCAATCCCCGAGAGTTCTCAGGCGCAACCCACGACATCTGTGCAAGAAACCGTGCTATCGGCGTCAGATGTCGCCCCTCCGGTTCTAGGTCGTTTACCGATTGGGCCATTTGCTCCATATGACTCCGAATCTGGGCATTCCGGTGTTCTGGAATTCAACTGGGCTCGTTTTGTTCGAGACAAGACAATGCAGCCCCTTATCGCATATGGAGGGCAGTTACCCAAGAGAGAGCCGTTGAACTCGACACTAGAGTTCCACGTTCCGAGTGACACCCTGGTGTACGCGCCAATGAATGGGATCGTAGAAACCATCTACTGGCACGACAACGAAGGCCTCCATCAAGACTGGGATGACTGGGGGATCATGATCAAACCACTATCGGACAATCGACCTCCTACAGATGGTGCACCTGCCCCATTTACCTGGATCGTTGAAATCGACCACGTGGTAAGCCTCAATTGTCCACGCCCCCGGGTTTGGCCAGACGTATGTCGTCTACTACCGATCATTGATGGAGTTGAGCTTGAGGTTGGAATGACCGTCAGGGAAGGCCAGGTTTTGGGGTACGCCGGCAATCTCTCCGACTACGAAAACACTGGTCTGAAAGGTCGAACGGAAATCTCTGTCCAGCAGACAACCGACGATTGGCGGATGAACAACGGGTACTGCCCGCTGCTATTTCTCGCTACTGGCAAACGATTAGAAATCGAAGACGAAATCCGTGACTACATGGCTGCCTACGAAAATTGGGCCGACGATTCAGATGCCTACAACGAAGATGAGATGGTTAGTTCTGGCTGCTACTACGCCAGAGCGGAGTACGACAATTCCTCTGGCGGGGAGTGGGCCGAGGAGACCTGGTACAAAGCTCTTGAGTAGAGCTAACGGGTTTTTGGTCTATAAGTGGACCCATGATTTGACTATCGTCTGTAGGTCTGCAATTTGTGAGAGGACGCATGGGTCAAGCAATTCCGGCTGACAAACGGCCCTTTGACTACTCGCCGGTGTCCTTGGGCGATCTTCCCGATACTCCTACCCGGGATCGGAACATCGCTGCAGTGGCCTGGGACGCTGCGCCAACAGAGTTGCTTCAGCTAGGCGCTGACATAGAGGGGAAACCTGAGCCGTATTTTAAGCGACGGATCTTTGGTTGGCTTGTGTGGTTGGCCGGGCCGTCTCGCGGACCGGGCCGTTACATGGCGTTGAACCCCTTAGATCATTCAGAGTTCTACTTTTTTGATCTAGGAGGCGGCGAAACTGTAGGCGGGGAAGGCCCCGATCGTGAATGGCATTCTAGTTTCCGAGCCTGGAAAGAGTCACTGCGCGACGACCCCCGAAAATAGTCAAAACCTTCCATAGCCGAGATATCTGGTGAGGGATCGATGGGGGACTATCCAATCGATAGTCCCCCATCGACAACAAACTCTGCCCCGGTGCAGTAGCTGCTTTCTTTTGACGCTAACCAGAGCACCAGTTCCGCGACTTCTGCGGCTTCTGCGCTTCGACGCATCGGAACAAACGACTCGACCTTGGGTTGGAGATTGTCTGGGAACTGGTCAAGCATCGCTGTCTCGATCAAGCCTGGGTGCACGGAGTTCACTCTGATGTTGTCGCGGGCTAGTTCATGTGCAGCAGATTTCGTCATTCCCCTTACCGCCCATTTACTAACCGAATATGAGAATTGGAAGCCGACGCCTTGGAGACCGGCAACCGAGGAAATATTTACGATCGAACCGCTCTGTTGTTTCTTCATCTCGTCTGCTACGGCTTGCATTCCCAAGAAAACACCTGTGCAGTTCACCTCCATCACTCGCTCGAAGTCCTCTCTGGAAGAGCGAGTAAGTCGGTCGAATAAAAGAATTCCGGCGTTGTTGACGAGGACATCGATGGCTCTGCCTTCATCTGTCAAGCGACCAATAGTGGCGGCCCAGTTGTCCTCATCGGTCACGTCGAGATGCTGGAAGGTAGCTGAATCGCCGAGCTCTTGTGCGAGGGCTTGGCCTTCGCTATCAAGCACGTCGGCTATCACTACGAAAGCTCCCTCTTCGACGAAGCGTCGAGCTTCTGCCGCTCCTTGCCCTCGTGAGCCTCCGGTAATAATTGCTGTGCAGTCTTTTAGTCGTTTACCCATACCTCAAGTATTAATCGAAAACGCAGACCGAAGTTTTACGTAGAGATCAACTGGGCGGTGTGCTCAATAGGCAGTGAGACCGACAAGGTTGCAGTGAACGTGGTTGCTGGGAATTTTTAAATCTTGTCTCTTTTTTTGGCCCGGAGTCGTCTCCCACTATCCAACTCAACTTTTCTGATTCGGATATTGGCCGGCGTTACTTCGACACATTCGTCTTCCGTTATGAACTCCAAAGCGTGTTCCAGGGAAAGAATTTTTGGTGGGGTCAGACGCACTGCTTCGTCGGCTGCGGCGGCTCGTATATTCGTTTGTTTCTTCTCTTTGCAAATGTTGACGTCTAGATCATCGGGGCGAGGGTTTTCGCCGATGACCATCCCTTCATATACAGCCATCCCGGGTCCCACAAAGAGCGTGCCACGCTCTTGAATAGTCGACGCCGCATAGCCACTTACTTGGCCCGACCTATCTGCGACTATTGAACCAGTGTGACGCGATCGCATATCACCCGCCCAAGGGACATAACTATCGAACACGTGGTGGAGTAGGCCGGTGCCGCGAGTTTCGGTAAGGAATTCTGTTCGAAAACCTATGAGACCTCGCGCTGGGATTAAGTAGTCAAGCCGCACCCATCCAGTGCCATGGTTACCCATTTGTTCAAGACGGCCACGCCGTTCCCCTAGTAACTGTGTAACTGAACCAACGTGTTCTTCCGGTGCGTCAATAGTTACTCGTTCAGCCGGCTCATGTAATTGACCATCAATCGTCTTGGTCAACACTTGAGGTTTGCCGACTGTCAGTTCGAATCCCTCGCGTCGCATAATTTCAATCAAAACGGCGAGTTGAAGTTCGCCTCGTCCTTGCACCTCCCAAAGATCAGGTCGATCGGTGTCAAGTAGACGTAATGAAACATTCCCGATGAGTTCGGCTTCCAGACGACTCTTGATCAGCCTCGCAGTTACCTTTTCACCCTCGGTGCCGGCTACTGGTGAAGTGTTGATTCCTATGGTCATAGCAAGGCTAGGTTCGTCAACGGTAATGACGGGTAGAGGTCTCGGTGTGACAGGATCGCTCAGGGTTTCACCGATTGTTATGTCAGGGATACCGGCCACCGCTGCAATCTCACCGGGACCTACTTGGTCGACCGGTGTTCGCTCCAGTCCCTCTGTCGTATAGATCTCCGCAATGCGAATCGTTTCGGTTGTTCCGTCTACGCGGCACCACCCAACCAAAGCGCCCTTGGTAAGAGTCCCGTGAAGAACGCGACATAGCGCTAGCCGACCTACATATGGATTTGCGTCAAGATTCGTCACCAACGCTTGCAATGGGTGAGTTGGCTCGTGGGTAGGCG
>CETH01037229.1_pt1 | contig 14665 bp, 25 predicted proteins | sample 361461 | NCBI WGS metagenome assembly CETH01 (sample SAMEA2622695, study PRJEB7988) | marine metagenome | isolation source: saline water (ENVO:00002010), including
CATCATATTCCCTTATGGTATCTCTTGCTGGTATTGTGCAAGAGGCAGAATCTGCATATGAAATTAATAATAATCAAATAATATTCCAAGCACCACCAGCAAGTACAGATGATTGTTTTATAATTGTTTTGGGTCTTGCATTAGGTATTGGTGTGCCTGGTGATGGAACTGTTGGACTTGCACAATTAAATGAAACTGCTAAACTTGATGTTCGTAAGAATAGTACATTAGTTGGTAGTGGTGTAACTGAAATAGATTTTAAAGGTACTGGTATATCAACAACACAATATAATACTACTGCTGGTATTGCTACAATATATGTTGATCAAGGTTCAAGTTTAGGTGTTACTACTTCAATTGGATTAGGTGCTGGTACAACTATATCAACTGGTAATTTACAAACAATAAATTTTGCAGGACCAGGTGTTAGTACTGGATATTATAATTCTGGTGTTGGTATTGCTACTATTTTCTTTGAAGGTGGTGGTGGATCAGTAGGTGCTGCTGGAACTTGGAAGTCTGATTCAGTTGGTGTTGCTACAAGTAAAGTTGTTGGTGTTGGAACAGCACAAGCAGTTGGTACAGCAAATTCAGAAGGTGCATTACAAGCATACGGTAATGTTGCGATTGTTGATGGAGTTTTAGCAACCGATCAAGTATTAGATACAAATGTTTTTGTACCAACAGGTCGAAATGGATTATTAGTTGGACCTGTTACAGTAGGTGTAGGAATTACACTTGATGTTGCTACAGGATCCACCCTAGTGGTAGTCTAAATACAAGAAAAGATTATATAAATGTCTGATATTCGTTTTAATAATTGGAAGCATCAATCTGGAACAGGAGGAGTATATCAGGATTCTCTTGGTCAGGTTGGTATTGGTTCGACTATTCCTAATGCGACTTTAGATATTGGTGGGGATGGATATTTTACAGGTATTGTAACTGCTACTACTTTTAAAGGTGCTGTTGATGCATCAACTGGTGCTTTTACTAGTAATGTAACTATTGATGGTAACTTAGGTGTTGCTGGTACTATAACTTATGAGGATGTAGCAAGAGTAGACGCAACAGGAATAAGTACTTTTAGAGAAGGTTTTGGTGTTGGACCACTAACTGGAATAGCATTAACTGCTTATAAAGATGGAAGTATAAGATCAACAGGTATTATAACTGCATCAAGTTTTAGTGGTGATGTTGCTGCTGGTGATATTGCTTCTGGCACAGTTCCAACAGCAAGATTAGGTTCTGGTACTGCTAATAATACAGTATTTTTAAGAGGAGATAGTTCTTGGCAAGTAGTTGATTCATCATCTATCAAGAATGGTAGTGATGTAAAAGTACAGGCAAATGCATCTGGTGCAACTGTAACTGGTATTTTAACTGCTGTTGGTGGCAATTCAACTGAAGGTTCATTTATATCTGGGACTGCTGTGGGTGTAGGAACTACTACAACTGCAGGAAGAAATGCAGGTGTTGGTACTGCTACAGGAACTTTAATTTATAATAGTACTAGTAACGAATTACAATGTTGGCACGGTACTCAGTGGGTTGCTGCGTCAGTTCAACCATTTACTGCTACTGGTGGAACAAAAAATACATCTAGTAGATCTGGTTGGGCAGTTCATACATTTACTGGACCAGGAACATTTACTGTCAGTGGACAATCTAAGACAGGTGCAGAATATTTAATAGTCGGCGGCGGCGGTGGCGGCGGCAAAGGTGGTCTGGGTGGTACTGGATTTGAAGTAGGTGCTGGTGGTGCTGGAGGACATAGATCGTTTAGTGGACATACATTAACTCCTGGATCTTATACTGTAGTTGTAGGTGCTGGTGGACCTGGTAATGGAACAGGTGACGGACCTCCATCTTCAGTATTTGGACAAACCTCTGCTGGTGGTGGCGGTGGTGCAGGAAATAGTTATGGTAGTAATGTTGGTAGAAATGGTGGATCTGGTGGTGGAGGAGCACATCCAAATACAGCAGGAGGAAATGGAAATACTCCACCTGTAAGTCCATCTCAAGGAAATAATGGTGGTAATGGAGGAGTTAGTACTGGCGGCGGCGGTGGTGGTGCTGGTGCTGGTGGACAAAATGGAATTAATAACCCCAATAACCCTGGCGGTGGTAGTGGTGGAAATGGAACAGCTAATTCAATAACTGGTTCTAGTGTAACTCGTGCTGGTGGTGGTGGCGGTGGTCATCATCACCAACCATATAGACCACCAGGAGGATCTGGTGGTGGAGGTGCTGGTGGTAGCACTCATGGAACTCCACAAGCAGGTGGACCACCGTCAAGTGGAGATCCTGGAACTGCCAATACAGGTGGTGGTGGTGGAGGAGCAGGATTCGCTGGCGTTAATGGTGGAGATGGTGGATCTGGTATTGTTATTATTGCTTACCCAACTTCTTAATTATTAAAAATTATTATGGCTTTTAGAAAATTTAATGGTACTGAATATCCAGTGCCTGGTGTAGATACTGCGATTCAAGTACTAAGACCAGGAGCACGTTGGGATTTAGAAAATAGAAAATTTAATGCATTTGAATGTGATGATGGATCTGAACCTCCAACTTGGGAGGAGATTGAAGAAGAAATTAAAAGAGAAGTAGAGATATATAATCACTATCTTTATGAAAGAAATCGTGAAAAAGAATATCCAGAATTAAAAGATCAACTGGATATGTTATATCACGATATTAAGAATGGAAATCTTGAGAATGGATCGTGGATTCAAGCAATAGATAGTATAAAGGAGAAATATCCTAAACCTGATTGACACATATAGTAGAATCCTGTATAATGTTTTTGATGATATAATTTTTATGGCATATCAATTTGTTTGGCACTTTACAGATCTTCCTGAGAAGGTTGTTGATATTATTGAAGACGACTTAAAAGATAAATTTGATACTAAGATGAAAGATTCTCTTCTTTATGGAGCATCTATTGATAAGGATATAAGAAATTCACAAAGTACTTGGGTTCCTACTAGTCATTGGGTAGCAGGATTTATTTGGCATTATGTACAAAAAGCAAATAGGGAGAACTTTTTATATGATTTGAGTCATATTGATGGTGAAAATATGCAATATACAAGATATAGTGAAGGACAATATTATGGTTGGCATAATGATTCAGCGTTACCAACTCATTATAAACCATCATCTACTGCTATAAATGGAGAGGACTCTGTAAATAATGAAGATCTTCGTAACGATTTTTTAAATAAATCTTGTGAGCAAATTAGAAAGTTATCATTTACATTACAACTTTCTCATCCTGATGACTATGAAGGTGGGAATATTGAATTTATGGGTGTAGATGATGCCAAGTACATTGCACCTAGGCAAAGAGGATCAATTGTTTTCTTTGATTCACGTATGAAGCATAGAGTTTGTGAAGTTACTAAAGGTGTTAGAAAATCTATAGTCGGATGGGTTATTGGTCCAAGATGGAAATGATTGAAGAAGATTTAATTAAAAGTGAGTTAGAAAATTCTGGTACTTCTTGGACTAAGAATGAGTTTTTTGATGCAAATGGATACTTAATAATTAAAAAGATATGTGATCCAAAATTACTTCATTGTTCTGTTCCAACAGATAGAGGTTTATTTAAATGGTGGGGTATGAGAGAGGAGCAATTTATATCTTTTGATGATCAACAAGTAGAAGATTCAATTGAACGTTATTGGTATCCTCAATATAGAGATATTCATATTAATATAAAAGATATAGTAGAAACAGCAATTGGTCGTGGACTTTATGAGACTTATTATTATGATAGGTTTTATTTTCCTGGACAAGAATTAAAGAAACATGTAGATAGACCTGCTTGTGAAATATCAGTTACTGTTCATATTGATACTAATATTAAAGAAAACTGGCCTATATGGGTTAAAGATGTTAATGGTGAGAATGTTCCTGTAGTATTAGAACCAGGTGATGCAATGATATATAAAGGTTGTGAAAGACCTCATTGGAGAGAACCAATGCCAGGTCTTTTAGAAAGTATAAGGGATGGACTAGATAAGCATTCATTATATTATCATCAAATATTTTTTCATTATGTGTTACAAGATGGAATAAGAGCACATTATGCATGGGATAAAGGTCAGTAATGGACATTATACAAAAACAGACTGATATAGATTGTAATGTATTAACTAATTTAATTCTTAAAAAAGAACCTCAGATTATAAAAAAGTATCCTCCCACTGGATTTGATGGTGAATATACTGATGGTCAAACTCAATTAGGATCTAATTCTTTAACTTCTAGATTTTATCATTTTAATGTTTTGGATTGGGATGGTACTGATTTAGTTAAAAAAACAATTAGATCTGGTTATGAAGCATATACTGGATTAATAGATACTCCAATTTATGTTAAGTGTTGGGCTAATGTAATGAGAAAAGGAGATCAAATAAAATCCCATAAACATGCTGAACAATATAAGTATAGGGAAGAGGATTATTTGTGTGGACATATAAGTGTTAAAGTGGATGGTACAACTTCTACCTATTATCAAAGTAGTTCAGATATTCATTCATTTTTAAATATTAATGGTATGATTACTATATTTCCTTGTTATCTTTATCATTGGACTGATCAATATAATGGAGATTCTGAAAGAATAACTTTGGCATTTGATATTAAATCAAAAAAATTATTTGATGTAGATATACATCCAGATGCTAAATGGTCTTGGGTTGAAATTTAGTAACATAAATAGTTGGAAACATAGTTGATATAATGGCACATTACGCACAATTAGGGGTCGATAATATTGTTACTAGTGTATGGACACTTGATAATATAAATTCTATGACTGTTGGTGGTATAGAAAAAGATGAGATTGGACAAGCATATCTTAAAAAACATCATGGCGATCTTACACTAGTTAAATGTTCATATAATACTGTTGAAGGAAAGCACCGCAAAGGAGGAACACCCTTTAGAGCAAATTATCCTGGGGTAGGTTGGTATTATAATTCTACACACGATATATTTCATGAACCTCGTCCAAAAGATAAGAATGGAGAGTCTTGTGCTTCATGGACTTTAAATAATACAACTGGTATATATGAACCTCCTATACCAAGACCAGCTGGATCAGTAGGATCATACTGGGTATGGGATGAAACTGTATATAATGCAGATAATACTAAAGGATGGGTTATTTTAAGTTGACAAATAACTACAAAATAGACTTCATAATGCTGCAGACTAAATAGAAGTAAAACTGAAAGTATAATGGCGTTAGGTAGTACTATAACTCAAGTTACAGAGTCTGGTATTAAACCAGGAATTACTTGGCCTAGTTTTGTATCTAGTGGTGTTGCAACTGCTACAAATTTTAAGACAGGAACTACTGATGTTCATAGTACAGGTGTCACTGCTGCAACAGTTGTTGTTGGTTCTGCTGTAACAGGTAATTCTACTGGTTTGGATATAACTGGTATTGTAACTGCAACAAGTTTTAGTGGTAGTGGTGCAAACTTAACCAGCATTCCTGCTGGACAATTAACAGGTACTGTTGCTGACGCAAGAATATCAACATTAACATCATCAAAATTAAGTGGTGCATTACCTGCAATAGATGGTTCAGCATTAATTGGTGTTGCTTCAACAGAATATATACATTCTTCAACAAATGCAGTATTAAGTGGAATAGTTACAACTGGACCTCTTAATTCTTCAACAGGAAATTTTAGTAGTAATGTAACTATATCTGGAAACTTAGGTGTAGCAGGAACTGTTACTTATGAAGATGTAGCACGGGTTGATGCTACTGGATTAAGTACATTTAGAGAAGGATTTGGTGTTGGACCATTAGCAGGTCTAGCACTTACTGCTTATAAGGATGGTAGTATAAGAACATCTGGTATTGTAACTGCTGGTAGTTATTATGGTGATGGTGCTAACTTATCAAATCTTCCTGCTACTGCTCCTGTTGGTGGTGCAACAACAAATAAAGTATTTTTTAATAATGATCAGACAGTTTCAGTAACATATTCAATACCTGCAAATACAAATTCAGGAAGTTTTGGTCCGATCACAGTGGCAGCTGGACAAACGGTCACGATACCATCAGGATCTTATTGGACTATTGTATAAATATTAGGAAGTAGGAGGTCGAATTAATGCCAGTAACTATTAGTGGAGCAGGAACAATAGCAGGAATCACCACAGGTGGTTTACCAGATGCAATTGTTGATACGGATATGATTAAGGCAGGTGTTGTCCAGAATGCTCATATGAATACAATGGATGCCAGTAAACTAACTGGAACATTGGGAGCTTTAGCAGCCACTAATTTAACAGGTCTACCTGCTGCTCGTTTAACTGGTGCATTACCTGCACTTGATGGATCTAATTTAACTGGTGTTGGTAGTAATATTCTTAAGCAACAATACTTTAATGTTGAGTGGTTAAGATCTTCTTCTAATAGTTGGTCAAATGGACCTACGATGACATATACTACAGTTGATCCAGACTCAAAGATAAATATTCAATTGTATGGTACTGGTATGGGTCATTTTTGGGGTAGTAGTGATGATGATGCTGCATATCATATGAGAATCTATAGAATTTCACCATCTGCTGCGGAATTAAAGAGATCTGGATTCTATGTTGAATATCCTAATGATCGTATTGGTGGTGGTGGTGATTTTAGTGAGTGGTCTGGTGCTCCTCGTGTCTATTGGCTTCCCAATACTATTGGACATTGTTTTGATAATCCCTGTACTAGTGCAGGAGATGATATTACATTTCGTTTTGATATATTAAGATGTTCCGCATCTGTTTATGATATGGATGGTTCATCTTATTGGATGGTTACGGAGTTTACCTAATGGCTTATAACAATGAAACGCAAACTGAAGATGAAGGTAGAGCTTTATTTTTACTATCTGTAGAGGGCAGAAATGCTGATGATTGGATTCCTTGGAGTGTCGATCATCGTGGTCTTATATGGAATAATGGTAAAACAGATCCACCTACTCAAGCAGAAGTAGATGCCAAGATTGCAGAATTTAAAGCAGCTGATCTTGCAAATGCTTATAAAGAACTTAGACGTAAAGAATATCCTCAGATAGGAGATCAATTAGATGATCTATATAAAAAAGGTGCTTTTTCTGATGAGATGGCAGCGAAAATTAAAAAAGTAAAAGATGATATTCCAAAACCATGACATTAAAATTATTAGGATCTAGTTCAGGACATACAGCATTAGATGCTCCAGCATCAGCAGGGAGTAATACTCTTGTCCTTCCTCCAAATAACGGGACGGCAGGTCAGGTTTTGCAGACTGATGGAAATGGAAATTTGACATGGATTACTCCAAACTCACCAGCATTTTTTGCATATTGGAATGCTAATACTACTCAGACAATATCAAACACTACTAATACAGCAGCAAGTTGGTTGACTTCTGAAATGTTTGATACAGATAGTGCTTATGATACATCAAATCAAAGATTTACAGTTCCTGCTGGAAAGGGTGGAAAATATGTAATTAATGCAGGATGTAATCTTTATTCTAATGGTAATTCCCTAAGATCAGCAATAATAAGAATAAAACTAAATGGATCGGGAACTTGGGCTGCATCTCAATACAGCTTAATTATGAATAATGATGAAAATAGAGTTCGACACGCTCAAATTAACCTTAATACTATGTTAAATCTTGCTGCTGGCGACTATATTGAACTTGTTGTTTATGGAGAAGTTCTTAATAATACATTGTATATTAGTAATGATGCAAGTGGAGTAAAATCTAATTTCCTTTCAGGTTATAAATTAATGGTATAGAATTATGAGTACATTAAACGTAGAAGGAATTAAGAATACCGCAGCAACAAGTGATGCAATTTCGTTTGCTACGGATGGAACGTGTACGGCACGACTTACTAATCCAAGAAGTCATCGCAATTTGATAGTTAATGGGGCCATGAGAGTGGCCCAGAGAGGGACCTCATCCACATCTAGTGGTTATTACACAGTTGATAGATTTAAATATACTTATAGTGGAACTGACAATGCACCTACACAGGCACAAGTTGATGTTGCTTCTGGTACAACACCTTATACTTTAGGGTTTAGAAAAGCTTATAAAATTACAAATGCAAATCAAACAGGTGGTGCTGGTGCTGGTGATCATATTCGATTAGAAGTTAATATTGAAGCACAGGATATAGCAAATAGTGGTTGGAATTATAAATCTAGTTCAAGTTATATAACTTTATCTTTCTGGTGTAAATCAAGTGTTGCACAAAATTTCTATGCTGGTATAAGAACACCAGATGGAACATCACAAGGATATTCTTTTGAGACAGGTTCTTTAACTGCCGATACTTGGACAAAAATTACAAAAACAATTCCTGGCAACAGTAATTTAACTTTTGATAATGATGCTGAACTAGGGTGGAACATGGATATTGCTATGTTTATGGGAACAAATAATACTACTTCTGGAAACACAATGAATCAATGGGCTGCATACTCTGGTTCTAATGAAATGCCAGATAATACATCAACTTGGTACACAACAAACGGTGCTACTTGGGAAATTACAGGAGTTCAGTTAGAAGTAGGAGATACGGCAACAGATTTTGAGCATAGAACATATGCTGATGAAATATTACGCTGTTATCGTTATTTCTATAAAGCTCCTGGATATAATAGTCATGCAATGTTCTCAAGAGGTAATACTGCAGTCGGGGCTACTGTTAACACGCCCGTTCCTATGAGGACAGCACCAACGAGTGGACCAACAAATTGGGTAAGAGTTCAAAGACCAGGTGTTGATTATGGAGATTCTTCTGCTGGTAGCTGGACAGTAGGAGGTGCTGCTCCTGCAGTTACAGTAACAGGAAGTTATATTTTCTTTCAATATGGTTCTATGTCAAATGTAACAAACACATCAAATACTGTTTATGGGTTTCTTACTTACGATCTTGAATTAAATGCTGAATTATAAAGAGTTGACAGATATATAAAATTAATTTATAATATTTACATCTTCAACTTCCTTGCAGTTTTTTCGGAATTGAAGTACACTTCTCTGTGGTGGGAGGAGTGTGTTGGTGAGAAGACAAGGGGGAGTTAGTCCCCCTTTCTTTTTATATAAATTACTTTGTAAGCAATTATACAGAACATGAATTTCACAATTTTTTCCAAAGATGGTTGCCCATATTGCGATAAGGTAAAGCAGGTATTAGAGTTGACAGAAAGTAAGTTTGTAGTGTATACTTTGGATAAGCAATTTGATAAAAAAGCATTTTATGGTGAATTTGGAGAAGGGTCTACGTTCCCACAGGTTGTTGTTGATGGTAAAAAGTTAGGAGGATCAGTTGAAACAATTAAATTCCTCAAAGAAAACAAAATCGTCTAGGAAGGAGATAAATAAAGTCAACGACCATATAGATCGTGGATTTGAATTTATTCTTAAAGGAGGAAAGAAAAAGCAGAACGACAACCAATTACCTGAAGGAGATAGAAAAATGTCTACAGATATAGTATTAACTTTATTTTTACCAGTATCTTTATTATTCTTTTTTGTAGGAACTCTATTTGGGTGGGCTGCACGAGACTATATGATGAACTATCGGGAAGTACCAAGACCTCACCCCGAAATGTTAGATATAAATGGGAATATAATTCCCGATGAGGTTATAGCATTCAGATTTGAAAACAATTATGACAACGACGACGACGAAGAAGACGACTAAAAAAGTCTCTAAACCTATTGAAAAATTACCACATAATCCATTTGTTTTTGAGGTATTGGATTTAGTATCTCGACAAAGAACTAAAGGTAATAAAGTAAAGGTACTTCAGGAGCATAGAGATCCTTCATTAGAAGCAATTCTTATTTGGAATTTTGATGATACTTGTATATCATTACTTCCAGCAGGTGAGGTTCCTTATGATGGTTATGATGAACAAACCAGTTATAGTGGAACATTATCTACTAAAATTTCACATGAAGTTCGTAAGATGCACGAAGCTGGAAGCTTTTCTCTAGGTGCAAGTGATACTCAGGGACGTACTTCAATTCGTAGAGAATTTAAGAATTTTTATAATTTTCTAAAAGGTGGTAATGATGAGATGAATAATATTCGTCGTGAGGCAATGTTTATTAATATACTAGAAGGTCTTCATCCATTAGAAGCAGAGATTCTTATTCTTACTAAAGATCATGATTTAGAGTCTAAGTATAAGATTACAAAGGAAGTAGTAGCACAGGCTTATCCTGAAATAACTTGGGGTGGTCGATCATGACAACTACCGTAAAAGAAAAGCAAAAAGCGGAAGAGAAGCAAGAAGAGGAAAGTATTAAACCTTCTGATTATTCTTGTGAACTTCTTTTAGAAAAAACTACTATGGAGAAGGCAAGAGATCCTAAGTTTCCTACTGATGCTTTTAATGTGACTTATGTTGTTGATGGTAAGCAGCATCTTGATGTTATTCGTTCTGGTAAACAAGTAAATGTGTTTGATTACTATTATGATAAGTACGGGAAAGATTCTGTAAAAGGGATTGATTGGGGATATGGTAATGTAAATCCAAATTCATATGGATATAAAAAACCAGTACCACCTAAGAAAAGAAGGAAGGGATAAACTAAATTCAACTTTTTTTCCAAAATATCCCGATAAAAAATCGGGGTATTTTTTTGTCTGTAAGGTTTTTTAAGAATTGTATCAGAGAATACACATTTACTTGCCTATATACTATAACTGTGTTAGTATTAACACAATCGTTCATCCCGAAAGGGACGCAAGTAAGCCGACTCGGAACGGATCGTTCATCCCATGTTTCACTTACAATCTATTCTTATAGCTGCTTCTCTAACTTGTTCTGAAGCATATGAACTTGTCGATAAGATGAGGGAGTATAAAGTTGATGAGGAGATACGAACTGAAATGATTCAGATCGTTAAGGAAGAGAGTAGGGAATGTTGGGACGCAAAAGCCGACTAAAGGAACGGGTTAAAATCCAACTACTTTAGGAGTAATCCAATGGCAAAAGTCACATACAGAGGTGTCGAATATGATACCGAAGAGTACAATAAAAAAGTACTCGCTGAAGAAGCTCAAAAAAGAAATCATGATTTAATGTATCGTGGTATTAGACATGAACGTAAGTTCGCATCTAAGAGCTAGATTCACACTTGCATATACGTTTAAAGAAGACCTATTGACAGGTCTTCTTTTTTTGTGTAAAATAACTAAATACCATATAAAATTTATGGAACCTGAAAGAGAAAAATTAAAATTAATAGTTCGGAATCTAGAATTATTAGTTGATGCTCTTAAAGCAGAGGTGTATTCCGATGTCGATGCATACAAAAATTCTACTGCTTTTGAAAGACCAGTAGATTATGATGAACTTTATGATGATGACGATGGCTACACAGACTAGAGCAAAAAAGTTAATCAAAATGATGAAGAGACTTATGAAAAATGAGTTTCTATATACTGACGAGGAACTGAAAGATATGAGAGCACAGTTACGAGTCTTAGAAGAAGAACTTGCTCTCCAAGAATCAAAAAATTCAAAAGGATTTGGTAAATGACTGTAAAATTAATTCGTATGTGGTCTGGTGAAGATGTAATCGCTGATCTTATTGAAGATGAGGGAAATTATATTACAATTGAAAATCCAATTGTTGCTGTTCCTTCACCTCAACAAGGACAAATTGCATTTGCTCCTTGGTCTCCTTTACTTAAAAAAGATAAAATTGAAGTTACTAGAAAGTATCTTGTATACATTGGAGATCCACAAGAAGAAATTATCGAACAATATAATTCAATGTTTGGTAAACTATCAAAACCTACAAAACAATTAATTCTCTGATGACTGTAAAACTTATAAGCATTACTCCTGATGCGGAACAAACTATGGCATATATTGCTAGAGTTTCTAATCCATCTAATCAGGGAAATGAAAAATATGCAGGACTATTAAAGTACTGTATCAAACATAATCATTGGAGTGTCTTTGAACAATCTTCTATGACTTTAGAGATTGAGACTACTCGTGCTATTGCTGCACAGATACTAAGACATCGTAGTTTCACATTCCAAGAGTTCTCTCAAAGGTATGCTGCTAGTACTGCACTTGGTGATATCCCATTACCAGAATTGAGAAGACAGGATACAAAGAACCGTCAGAATTCCACTGATGATTTAGATCCTAAGATGGTAGAAACATTGAACAAACAAATGGAAACATTATTTGGTTCTGCAACTGCATTGTATAATCAGATGCTAGAGGATGGTGTTGCTAAAGAGTGTGCTAGAATGGTATTACCTTTATGTACTCCTACCAGAATATACATGACTGGTTCTTGTCGTTCTTGGGCTCATTATATCAATTTAAGATCAGCACATGGAACACAAAAAGAGCATATGGAAATTGCAGAACAATGTAGAAAAATCTTTGTTGAACAGTTTCCTTCAGTCTCAGAAGCCCTTGAATGGGTCTAAATACCTTTACACATCATTATAATTATGGCAACTTATCCTGTAGTTAATACTAAAACTGGCGATCAAAAAGAAGTCGTGATGAGCGTTCACGATTGGGATCAATGGTGTAAAGATAACCCTGATTGGACTAGAGATTATTCTGATCCTTCTACAATGCCTGGTGTTGGAGAAGTTGGTGATTGGAAAGCAAAACTTGTTAGAGGAAAACCAGGTTGGAATGAAGTATTAGAAAGAGCTCAGAAGCAGCCAGGTGCTAATAAGTTAAAGATTGATTGATGTCTAAAAGAAAATCTAGACAAATGAAAAGAAAAAAACCAATAAATTCTGAGTTTTTAGTTGATATAGAACCTATCACTGATAATCAGAGAGTATTATGCAATTCATATGCTGAAGGAAAGCATATTATTGCATATGGTGTAGCAGGAACAGGTAAAACATTTATTACTCTTTATAACGCACTTAAAGAAGTTTTAGATGAAAATACCCCTTATGAAAAAATCTATATGGTTCGATCTCTTGTTGCTACGAGAGAAATTGGATTCCTTCCTGGTGACCATGAAGATAAATCTGATATTTATCAAGTACCATATAAGCATATGGTGAAGTATATGTTTCAGATGTCTTCTGATGCAGAATTTGAAATGTTATATGGAAATCTTAGAGCACAAGATACAATTAAGTTTTGGAGTACTTCATTCTTAAGAGGAACAACGTTAGATAATGCTATTATTATCGTTGATGAATTTCAAAACTTGAATTTTCACGAACTTGATAGTATAATAACAAGAGTAGGTCAAAATAGTAAAATCTTCTTTTGTGGAGATGCTAGTCAGACTGACTTACAGAAAACAAACGAACGAAATGGAATTATTGACTTTATGAAAATAATTCGTTCTATGCCTTCCTTTGATTTAATTGAATTTGGTATAGATGATATAGTTCGTTCTGGACTTGTTAAAGAGTACCTTATTGCTAAACTTGAACAAAATATGTAATGTTTAATCACATTGATTTGAATCTACAGCCTCTTGAAAGAGAGCATATAGATGGAGTTCGTTATTATAAAGTTCCAGATGAAGATGAACTTATTAAAATGGTTTCTATTACTTCGGTAACTAGTCATTTTAATAAAGAGATCTTTGTCAATTGGAGAAAAAAAGTTGGTAATGAGACAGCAGATAAAATCACGAAGGCAGCAACCAAACGTGGTACTGATATGCATACTCTTACTGAACATTATCTAAAGAATGATGAAGAACTTCCTAAAGTTCCTCCTATTTCTGATATGTTATTCAAGATTGCTAAGGATAATCTTAATAAAATAGATAATATCTATGCTCTCGAAGGTCCCCTATATAGTAAAGAATTAGGTATTGCTGGAACAGTTGATTGTATTGCAGAATATAATGGCGAGTTAGCGATAATAGACTTTAAAACATCTAAAAAACCTAAACCACGAGAGTGGATAGAACATTACTTTGTTCAGGCAATGGCATATGGATGTATGCTATATGAAATGAAAAATATTTCAATTAAAAAACTTGTAATTATTATGGCTTGTGAAAATGGAGAATGTGTTGTCTATGAAGAAACTGACAAAGCAAAGTACATCAAACTTCTCGGTGAGTACATTAGAAAGTTTGTTGGAGATAAATTGGAACTCTATGGAACCGAAAAATGAATTAGAGAAGGTAATAGAGAGTAAATTTCTAACACCTCAAAAATTTGCTATCGAAATAGAAAAGATTGTTTCGGAAGAAGAACTTAACTATATTGATGCTATAGTACACTATTGCGAAATTAACAGTCTTGAGGTAGAATCAGTAACGAAACTGATATCTAAGCCTTTAAAGGAAAAACTAAAGTGGGATGCAACCCGTCTTAACTTTATGAAACCTACATCAAGGGCGAAACTTCCTATCTAATGTACGATACAGATTATGACCACATTTGGCGTAATGCTTTTTTAAGAGCAACTCCAGTTGTTTTTAATATGGTTTGTGTTCTTCTTATTGGACTTGCTCCTCTTTATTTAATTCTTAGGACAAGACAAGAGATGACTCAAATTTTGACTACATCAACTACTGATATAATGCCTACATCAACGGAATTACTACACTATCGTCTTCAAGCGATTTTGCGTGATTATAATATGCCTGATCTTGAGT
>CETH01077225.1_pt1 | contig 14657 bp, 14 predicted proteins | sample 361461 | NCBI WGS metagenome assembly CETH01 (sample SAMEA2622695, study PRJEB7988) | marine metagenome | isolation source: saline water (ENVO:00002010), including
TCTCAGCTTCTTCTTGCATGCTAGAGCGGCGTCTGAAATCTTCCTTCTCGAAGGTCAATAACTCCTTGTCTTCTATGTAAGGGCGTCGAAGATGAGTAACCAATCTGACCTCGACTATTACATCTCTGGCAATCGATCTGAATCCGCCACTCTCGTCCAGAATCTCGACGGCATTACGAGAAGTTCCAATCAACATACCCCTTACCCACGGATCAACATCCTTGGGCAGAGCCCTTGCATCAAGCAGAATCTCGATTAAATCGTCCTTGCGCAGACCCGATCTACGCTCTAGCAATGGCCCGTGGAATACATCTTGCAAATCCGATAGCTCAGGTGAGCCGTACTCTTCGTGTATGCGCCTTGCCCATCCCGGGAGATCATCGATTCTCTTGCCTTTGCGTGTTCCTGCCATGCCAATGCGCCACAGTCGTGATAGAAAAGGAGTAGGATTGGTCCACGAGACATCATTTTGCCGACTGTGGGCTTGAAAGGTGATGGTAGAGGCCGCAGACCGGAGGCGAGCGGATGGCAGGGGTTAACTGGAGAAGCATACCTACGGTATTGTATCCACAGGAGATCCTCGACAAGGCATTCAGCAGGGCGAGTAAACAGTCAGATTTCGTCGAAGATCCTGACAAGTACCATAGAGTCCGCAAGCAGATGGACAGGATGGTCCAGTCTGCCGCCGATGTCATTGACTCAACTCTACTCAAATGGGTTGACAGATGGCCTAGCCTGAATGCACTCTCTCAGTTTGATCAAGCCTTGATTGATGCCGCAGTGGGTAATGACGAATACCGTAAGAGTCTGGGCACAATCCAGTGGGCCGCCGAACAGGTCCGTAAGATTGCAGGTGAGACACAGAGGAAGATTCTGAGACTTAGAAACATCGAGGGATTCCATCAGGCTCGCCGCCATGCCTACGGACGGTTTTCTTCTATTCTAGACCAAGTCTCACCTCAGATTATGTGGCTCGGCGAAGCCCGCGATACTCTTCGTCACCTTCCCTCGCTAGATCCTGGTGAGCCATGTATCGTGGTCGCAGGAGCTCCAAATGTAGGAAAATCAGCCCTAATTACTGCACTTTCTAGCGGAGAGCCCGAAGTCGCATCATACCCATTCACTACTAAGCAGTTACACCTTGGGCACTTTGAGCATCGGCGCAGAGCGTACCAAATGGTCGACACACCAGGTCTTCTAGACAGGCCGATGTCTGAGCGTAACCGAATTGAGTTGCAAGCAATCGCTGCTCTCGAGCACATTGGCGATGTGCTTCTCTTCCTAATTGATTCGTCCGAAGGCACAACTACTCCATTGGATCAACAGGAACACCTCCTAGAGGAGGCCGGTCATTTGATGTCAGAGCGACCTCTGATTGTAGTTCACAGCAAGGCTGACTTAATCGGAGGGCTTGCAGAAGAAGTCGAGACACCAATTAGCGCCCAGACTGGACAAGGACTCGAGGAACTCAGAGCCAGACTAATCGAAGTGATAGGGGCTGACGAAATAGTAGACCCACTCAGCCTGCCAGAAAATTGGCACCGTGATGAGTAATCACTCAACTTTCCAGTGATGGCCACATATTGTGCAGTAGAGGCTGTAGCCTCCAAATGAAGGCGGTAGTCCAGAGACATCGATTGCAGAACCACATTTCTCGCAGGTCTTGTCCATGTACTCTGCACTCCTTACTGGTTCTTCAACAAGACTGAATCGACTCATGCTTCTTTGAATCGATTCCAGGCCTTCACAATTCTTCGATGAGCAAACATCTCTCCTGAGCCAGCCAGTAGAAGAATTGAGACAATTGCTAGCAGAATCTCAACAATCGGGTTAAGGGCAATCTCCGGAGTAATCGTGACTAATTGCTCCCCACCAATTCCTGATGTATCTGTACTTGCGGTTGCGAATCTGTATTCTCCCGGCTTTAGATCGAAGGTAAGTGAACCACCGTCTTCATCCGGGCCGCCAGCGACGAAATCGAAATCCTCAGCGGTACAAGATGTAAGTCCACTCGAGTCGGGCTCGCAGTCTTCAGGAGGGGGACTTTCGATTACGCCAATCCAACTGGTGGCGAATTGCTCCCATTCGATTGTTACTTCTATATCGAGCAGTATGAAAGCAGTAGGTGAGCGGAGATCCTCATCACTCATCCCTACTGGGCATCCAGTACTGTCATCAGTACATGGGACAAGCGGAATGTCTGTGCGACTGGCATCTAATGTAGGAGAATATAGGCTGATCAATACTAGAATAGCGCAGATTATACCCATCGCAGCAGGTAGAATTGAAAGAATCCTAATCATCATCACACTCACTCCTTATCTCGCTCACAGTTCAATCTGACGCCACTATGTTATCACTTGTAAGAACACTAGAAGTATGGCTATTGCAGGGAATAAGTACAGCATTACTGTCAACCTCTTCCTAGATGACTCTCGTTTACGCCGAGTCTCACCACATTGTGGATCTGAACATACCGGGGGATCCTCGTCCAGAGGGATAGGGGCCCAACAAACCGAGCAGTGCCGATGATCCGGAGTCGAGAAGTTCCGCTTAGCACGCTCCTTCTTCTGGGCCTCTCGTCCACGCTTGGCGGCCTCACGCGCCTCCTCCGCAGTCCTCTGAGCATCTCGCATAATTCGGTCGCGCTGACTCATCCTACCACGGTTCCTCCGAATTCCTCGCCTTCAATAGCCGACCTAAGTGCACTGATGCTCCTGCCATCAAGTATGCACAGTTTCATTCCGGCTTCCGCAGCCGCATCAGCACCGATTGGATCTACCACTTGTGAAGGTCCGGCTCTGGAATGTTCCGCAGGACCTACAATTTCTTGTAATTCGGAATGAGTGAGAGAATCAAATGCGCGTGCATTGGGATTGGTCCTTGGATCTGAGTCATGCACCTTGGAGACATTAGTAGCAATGATACAACGCTCAGCACCCGAGGCCACAGCCAGTCTGATTGCCACAGCGTCGGTAGTATGCCCCGGCCTTGTTCCGCCCATGATTACTACTTGTCTTTCCTCGAGCAGCGAAACCGCCTCATTAACGCTGAAGGGGATACTTCCAGACACAGGTATCCCAGCATCAGCTAGACTCTCTCGTACAATAGAGGCGTTCAATCTTGTGGCGGCGATACCTATCCTGTCGAGACGATCCTCCGAGTCTATTAGTGGCCTTGCCAGTTCTATTCCCTCTCGGGCAGCAGCCCCGCCTCCGACAACTATGCCCAACTTGTCATCCATTGCTACACGGTCTCTAACTACCTCGATTAGGCTCTCTAGCCAAGCATGCCTCTCTTCGACCTCGGGCCTGAGCAGACTGCCTCCCAGGGCGGCTACGACCTTCGCCATTGATGTCTGCGTACACATGCACCCTTTCAATGCCTGTGCCTCTAGCGCGGTGAAGGGTTGAAATGCCGCCCCTCAGGCCTCTAACAGAGGCGTAGCATGTCAGATGACCTAGAGCAGCAGCAGCGCAGGCTACGCCTGAAGAAGGCGCTCGAGGAACTATCTTCGATGCGAGGTATGGGAACTGAGCTGGTGACAGTCATTGTCCCTCCTGATAGGATGATTCACGATGTTAGGCAGCACCTTTCTCAAGAGGCCGGTCAAGCTGCCAATATCAAGTCGAAATTGACAAGAAAACATGTAGGCGATGCGATAGAGTCAGCCTTAGCTTCGCTAAACCGCTACAAGACTCCTGGAGAATGTGGCATTGCCTTATTCGTTGGACATGTCATCGTTGGCAACAACAAGACTAGACTAATCACCACGGTTATCGATGACCCTCCTGAACCATTCCCATCATTCAGATACCGATGTGATTCAACATTCGAAATCAGCCAGTTGGAAGAGATGCTAATCGATAGAACAGCATATGGGCTGTTAGTTATCGATCGCTCTGAGTCTGCTTACGGAATAGCCTCAGGAAAGCGGCTACATTGTCAGGAGCACATCACATCACAGGTACCTTCGAAGCACGGCAGAGGAGGTCAGTCGGCTCAGCGTTTCGAGAGACTTATCGAAGAGGCCGCTCACAACTTCTTCCAGAAATCCGCTGAGCGGGCTTGCAATTACTGGTTGCCCCAAATAGAGAATCTACAGGGAATTATTGTTGGAGGCCCGGGGGCCACAAAGGATTTCGTGGTAAAGAAGGATTATTTCCATCACGAAATCAAGAAACTAATCAGAGAGCCCCTGTTTGATGTTGGTTACTCCAATGAGAGTGGTCTGCGTGAACTAATTCAGCGGGCAGGTGGCCTCATGGATCAGATTGAACTAGATGCAGAGAGAAATCTTGTCGATCAGTTCCTTCGCGAAGTCATGCAGAATCATCCCAAGGCAACATACGGTGAAAAGATGGTTAGGTCGGCTCTAGACCAAGGCGCAGTACATACTCTACTTCTCTCAGAAGGCCTCAGACAGCGAAGAGTTGGCTGGATATGTAAGAAGTGCAGTCACGAATGGGAGTCTACTCAGAGCAGTCGGTCAGACATTCCAAATTGTCCATCCTGTGATTCTGAGAATATCTCTGAGGATCATGACAGGTCAATGGATCTAGTAGACGAGTTGAGTACACTGGCCGGCCACATCTCGGCCAAAGTCAGCCTCATTTCTATGGATACTGAAGAAGGAGCCACTCTTAACGACTCATTTGGCGGAATCGCCGCTATCCTGAGGTATGCATGGAGTTAATCGGATGAAGATTCTCAAACAGGCCGTCGAGGACGAGGTGGCTGCAGCACTTGCTGGAGCAGGGGTTGAGGGCGAATTAGCTAATCTTCTGGGGCCTGCAACGGTGGAGGAGCATGGCGATTTAGCTGTCCCATGTCACAGCCTTGCTCCAATCCTCAAACGCTCACCAGTAGACATAGCCGAGTTGATAACTTCTGAACTTGCACCTGCTCTTTCTGGTATTGCAGAAGTATCTGCAGTCAGCGGATTCGTCAATATCAAAGCCGAGCCAGCATGGCTTGCAACAAGCCTTAGCGAACTACTCCTGGATGAGCGATTAGGAGTTTCAACTGAAAATCCAAGAGTAGCCGCCGTAGATTACTCATCGCCGAATGTGGCCAAGGAGATGCATGTTGGCCATCTCAGATCCACGGTAATCGGCGATGCGATTGTACGGATGCTTATCCACAAGGGCCACACCGTGTATCGAGAGAATCATGTTGGAGACTGGGGCACACCCTTTGGTATGCTCATCGAGCATCTTCTAGACTTGGGTGAGGACAATGCTGCTGATGAACTCGGAATGGGAGACTTGGATGGATTCTACAAACAGGCTCGAGCGAAATTCAACACAGATGAGATGTTCGTCGAGCGAGCTCGTAATCGTGTAGTAATGTTGCAAGGAGGTGATGACGAGACACTCAGACTGTGGCGTGTCCTAGTGGATGAATCGATGCGCTATTTCAACGAAGTCTACAGTATGCTTGGTGTGTTGTTGACCAATGACGACATTATGGGCGAGTCGAATTATCATCACTTGCTTCCCGAGGTGGTTTCTAGACTAGATAATCTAGGGATTTTGGAAGATAGCGATGGTGCCAAGGTCGTATATCCCGGCGGGTGGGTCAATCGCGAAGGAGAGCCCTTGCCACTAATTATCCAGAAGGCAGATGGAGGCTACAACTACGCTACTACCGATCTTGCATGTATAATTGATAGAGTTGAGAGACTGGGCTGTAATGACCTGCTTTATGTTGTAGGAACTCCCCAATCTCAGCACTTCAAGATGGTTTTCGAGGTAGCTAAACAAGCCGGATTGATGGACAAATCACACATTGCTAATCACATCAAATTCGGTTCAGTTTTGGACTCTGACGGAAAGATCTTGAAGAGCCGCGAGGGCGAGGCCATCAAACTCGTTGATCTACTCAATGAATCAGTCGTCAGAGCCGAGCAGACAATCGCCCAGAGAAATCCATCAATTGAAGGCGAGCAGAGAATAGAGATTGCCAAGGCAATTGGGATCGGTGCAGTAAAGTATGCCGACTTGTCTACTGAGAGAACCAAGGACTACATATTTGATTGGGACAGGATGTTGTCCTTCGAAGGAAACACATCTCCCTATCTCCAGTATGCTTATGCCAGAATCTGTAGCATTTTTCGTCGTTCCAAAGTGCATACACCTCTCCGCGATGTTTCTCCAATTATTATCGAACATGCCGAGGAAGCACTACTCGCAAGGAGGCTAGTTAACTTCTCATCTATGGTAGATGAAGCTCTGTATACTTATTCGCCTCATCGCCTTTGCACCTACTTACACTCAGTAGCATCTGCATTCGCTTCGTTCTACGAGAATTGCCCAGTTTTATCTGCTGAAGATGATGAAATCAGGATGAGCCGCTTGGCACTTTGCGACCTGACTGCTAGAACTCTGTCGACAGGACTGTCTCTCTTGGGAATTGATTGTCCCGAGCAAATGTAATCAGTCAGACCTCGTGGAGGGGCCATGCCCTCGGTAGGAGACATGGCCCCTGATTTCACATTGACCGCCCAAGACAAGTCCTCGGTGACTCTCAGCGATATGAGAGGGGGACGGGTAATTTTGGCATTCTATCCGGCTGCATTCACTGGAGTTTGTACCAAGGAAATGTGTACATTCTCAGAAGGCATGACCAGTTTGAATTCAAGCGGAGTCAGTGTTCTCGGAATTTCTGTAGACTCACCATTCTCTAACGCCGCTTTCGCAGAAGCCAACGGAATCTCATTCCCTCTTCTGTCCGATGTTCACAGAGAGGCAGTTGATGACTACGGGGTTTCGCTGGGAGATTTCGTAATCACTGGTTATACTGTTGCTCAACGCTCTGTATTCGTGGTCGAGGCCGATGGCAGAGTTGGATACTCTTGGATCGCAGATAACCCTGGAATGGAACCGGACTACGAGGCAGTAATGGCTCATTGCGCTTCGCCATAGGTAAGATCTTATTATTTACGGGACGATTATTCGTTAGAGACTTCTTCCCCGGTCCATCGCTTGCCGATTGAGTGTTCAACACCCATCTGATCGAGAATTCTCGATACTACGAAGTCTACGAGGTCATCAATACTCTCAGGACCATGATAGAAGCCAGGGCTTGCTGGTAGAATGACTACGCCCCAAGAAGACATCTTAGCCATAGCCTCGAGATGAGGAGTTGCAACAGGAGTCTCGCGTGGGACCAGAATCAGCTTCCTCCTCTCTTTGAGGGCAACTAGAGCGCTGCGTGTGGCTAGATTGTCAGAAATACCTGCAGCAATTTTACCAATAGTAGTGCCACTGGCCGGACATACTACACAAGCTTCGTACTTTGCCGAGCCGGATGCAGACCTAGCAGCCAGATTGCGGTTATCATCGAGCCTAACTCCATCTCTCTTAGCCAGATCTTCGGGAGTAATTCCGCACTCTAAATCTAGGTTGATTGCTCCTGCATTGGTAACAATCAGGCTGACTTCCCAACCTGCCTCTAGTAGTGCATCAAGCAATCTTACGCCATATTGTGCGCCGGATGCCCCTGTTATTGCTACAACTGCCTCAGGCATGTTACTCCGTTTCAACTACTAGCCTTGAATGGTTGCATCGGCTCATAGACAGTCTTTGAGTGCTTTAGCGAGGTACTCATATTCGTCAATGTGATTGTAAAGTTGGGCAGATATCCGGATATATTTCGTACCATGGTGGCGCCATGGCATCACAGGAACTTGTATTGAGTAATCATCCAGAAGTTGATTGTGAAACGGATCTCCGTCAAGACTCATAGCCCCTACTTCTTCATCACTAGGAACTTCGACAGCAGCCATTGAGCATACCATTGAATCAGGAACAGGTGGTGTAGTTCCGAGTACATCACAAATCAAATCTCTACCTTGCAAAGCGAGATTTCGATTTCTACTCATAATTTCCTCCCATCCGCCATCAACAAGTCCTTCCATGAATGTCAATGCTTTCGGGATACTCAGCCAAGGGGAAGGGTCCTGAGTACCAGGCCAAGCAAATTCGAAATCGAACTTCTCCTGAGCCGTTCCCTCGAATGAGAACCCATGACTGATGTTCAGTGGTTTTACTGAATTCTTTCGATCTTCGCGAATATGAAGGAAGGCAGAACCCTTTGGTGAGCAAATCCACTTGTGACAGTTTCCAGTGCAATAGGCGGGCGCGAGCCGAGCGAGATCAATAGGGACAATACCCGGTCCGTGAGCCGCATCTAGGAGTACATCTACGCCTCTTGATTGCAATTTCTCAATTAACTCCTCGAATGGCATTCTTGTCCCAGTCGGACTGGTGATGGTATCAATCAGAGCCAAAACTGTCCTATCTGTGACGGCATCCATAATCAGATCGACTACTTCCTCAGGACCCTCCATTCTGAATGGAATATTAACCACAACAGTCCTAGCTCCCGATTTCTGAGTCACATAGTCGACCGCGTTCCAGCATGCCTGGTATGTGTGATCTGAGATTATTATCTCATCTCCCGGTTTGAGTTTTAGACTCCTGAGAACTGTATTTACTCCTTGAGTCGCATTACTTACGAAGGTCAAACCATCCGTTTCGGCATTCAAAATTCTCGCTAGAGTCGCCCTAGAAGCATTCCACAGGTCTGTGTATTCTCTCTCAAAGAACCGGACAGGATCTCTCTCCAGTAGATTCCGGATTCTCGCTTGTTCTTCTAGAACGGGAATTGGAGTGGCCCCAAAGGAGCCATGGTTCAGAAATACAGTATTTGGATCCAAAGACCAGTGGTGAGCAAGATCACTTCGGCGGGGGAGACTCATACTAGCACCTCCGGAGTCCATTCAATAGGTTCCAAAGGATTTCTTCCAAGATGTTTCTCACATGTCTCGATAAGCGCCTCCTCCATCCTATAGAGTCCTATTTCTCCTCCCTGCGAATCAGTTTCATACCCTAGTTGTGAAAGACTCGTGTGTACGCCGGCAGTCATCCCACATCCCTCGAGATCCTCTACTCGGGTTCCGGGTGTACTTACATTAATTGACATTCCATGCCGACTGACCCAATGCAAGAATGAAAGTCCAATTGAGCAGATTTTGTACCCATCAACCCACGCTCCTTGCATTGAAGGGTTCTTGTAAGCGCTGATGCCCAACTTAGCGAGCGCATCAATTGCCCAGTCCTCCAGTCTACCGATGATTGCGCGAATATTCTGCTCATCAACTGTCCACTTGATGATTGGGTAGGCAACTAACTGACCAGGTCCGTGCCAAGTTATGCCACCTCCTCGGTCAGTATTCACTGTCGGATAACCCTCGACTACCACTCCGTCACGAATCGCCTTTGGCCCTACAGTCACAACTTCAGGATGCTCAACCATGATGAGAGTGTCAGGAATCTTATCCTCGATTCTCAATTGCTGTAGCCGCTTCATCTCTTTAGCCATTACAGTGTGTTCGACCATCCCCGCTCTGAGGATTCTGATGTCTCCCATAACCTAACCTCATGAGATATGTATTGCATGCCCAAGTGTCTTCAACACTCCCTCGTGGAAAGCCTCTGACATCGTCGGATGTGCGTGAACAGTATCGGCCACATCTTCTAGAAGCGCACCCATTTCCAAGGCTAGGACAAATTCAGAGTGCAACTCTGCAATGTGAGAGCCAACCGCTTGAACTCCTAGAATCACATGATCCGACTCTCTGGCCGTGACTCGAATGAATCCACCAGTCTTTTCAGCCTCTAAGCTAAGGGCGCGCCCATTGGCGGCCAAAGGGAACTTACCAACAATGATTTCCTCACCGCGCTCCTTGGCCTCATCAGGAGTCAGTCCCACAGAGATTATTTCGGGCTCAGTGAAAACGATTGCAGGGATTGCGACCTTGTCAAATTCACGTTCATGACCGGCGATAATCTCAGCCACCATCTCGCCTTCAGCACTAGCCTTGTGTGCTAGCATGGGCTCGCCTGCCACATCGCCAATTGCATAGATACCGGGGACCGAAGTACGACACTTACGATCGATTCTGATGAATCGGCCAGAAGCATCCATTCGGACACCCATATTCTCGAGGCCCCAACCCTTAGTGTTGGGACTTCTACCTACAGTAACTAGGACCTTGTCGACTTTTATCGACTGCTCTTCACTGTCTTTCTCGAAAGTCAACTCGACCTTTCTGGCCGCTCCCTTGCCCTTGATCTCAGCCCCCCTCGCCAGAGCATTAGTGTGAACTTTCACTTTGTGCTTCTTGAGCCATAGTTCTAGTGGCCTACGAATCTCCTTATCCATGATGGCTAGAATACTGTCCAACCCCTCGACTACAGTAACTTCTGTACCCAATTTGGAGAGAGCGCAACCTAACTCAAGGCCAATGTAACCGCCTCCAACGATAGCCACACTCTTAGGCAGACTGTCCAAATCTAGTGCGCCTGTTGATGAGATGATAAATTCCTCATCACACGGCATGAAAGGTAGATCTATGTGGCTGGATCCTGTTGCTATGATGATGTTCTCTGCTTCGATATTGACTTCTCCATCAGAGGTCTCGACAGTGCAACTCTTTGGCCCAGTGAAGTTTGCCCAACCCTTTACCAAATCTGCACCAGCAGCCTTCAGCAGACCCTCAACTCCCTTGTTTAGACGGTCTACAATCCCATCTTTCCATGATACTAGGGCGGCCATGTCGACTTCTGGACTCCTCTCTACAGAGATGCCCATATGGCCACCTTCTTCGCTATGCTGCTGCAAAGCCTCGAATCGATCTGCCGCATGAATCATGGCCTTGCTCGGGATACAGCCTCGAATTAGACAGGTACCTCCTGCCTTATCGCCTTCTACAACTATTGTATCCAACCCTAGTTGTCCGGATCTAATTCCGGCGACATATCCGCCAGGTCCAGCGCCCACGACTAGAACCTGGCACTTGCGAGTTTCAGCCATACAAACCTCACATGAAAATCAGGGCAGGGTGCTCGAGGAATCTTCTGAGATGCTGAATCAAGGACGCCCCATCAGCTCCATCTACCACTCGGTGGTCGAATGCACTTGACAAATTCATTATCTTACGAATCACTATCTGTCCATCTCTGACCACTGGCATATCACGAGCCTTGTGGACGCCTAGAATCGAAACTTCTGGATGATTGATAATTGGGGTAGCGCCCAAACCACCTTCTCGACCTAGACTGGTGATAGTGAATGTCGAACCTGATAGATCATCGAGACTCGCGCTGCCATCTCTCGCCGCTCCAGAAACTCTCTGCATCTCAGCTGCAGTCTGCCAAATGTCGAAAGACTCAACATGCTTGACGACAGGAACATACAATCCTCTATCAGTCTGTGTTGCAATCCCCAAGTGAACTCCTCCATGCCTGCTGACTACTCCTACTTCGTCGTTGAAGTGAGCATTACACTCTGGGTGTTCGGGCATTATCCTAGAAAGGGCTAGCATGATGAATGGGAGATAGGTCAACTTGGGTTGACTTGGATCACGTGTCGAGTTGAGCATCTGCCGTAAGGATTCGAGTTCGGTTACATCAACCTCCTCGAAGTAAGAAAAGTGAGGAATTCTGCTCTTTGACAGACTCATCTGTTCAGAGATCTTGCGACGCAGTCCTACGACTTTCACATCCGTGACATCTGTACGCTTGGTCGAGTATGCAACTGGTGCCGCTCCGGCAACAGAACCACCTGCAGCGATGAACGCATCGAGGTCTGCATGCCTGATTCTCCCAGCAGGCCCTGAGCCTCTAACTTGAGTGAGCTCGACACCTGCCTCGCGCGCACGCCGTCTAACAGCAGGACTGGCAAGAACTCTACTAGAAGAGGCAGGTGCAGAGGATGGCATAGCAACTGGCACAGGATCAGGCTTGGGCGCAGGAGGAGTAGGTGCAACTGGCTCCGGCTCCGGCTCAGGCTCCGGCTCAGGCTCCGGCTCAGGCTCCGGATCAGATGAGGCAGAAGCAACTCCATCTGCTGAACCAAATTCAACTAGGGTGGACCCTACGGCCACCATATCTCCCACATCTCCACTCAGAGAAGTAATTACTCCATTTACGGGCGATGGAATCGTGACTGTTGCTTTGTCCGTCATCACATCTACAATTGGATCATCCTCTGAGACTGAATCTCCTACAGAAATGTGCCATTGAACCACCTCTCCTTCGACAACACCCTCGCCAATGTCTGGCAACTTGAATTCGTAATCCGACATCTAATTCACCTGTGATCTGTGTATTGCCGCGGCTATGCGAGAGGGTCCCGGCATGTAATCCCATTCAGTAGTGTGAGGAAAAGGAGTATCCCAACCAGTAACTCTCTCAATAGGGCTTTCGAGGTGATAGAAGCATCTCTCTTGAACAGAAGCAACCATCTCCGCTCCGAAACCACTGGTCTTGGGTGCTTCATGGACAATCACACATCGCCCTGTCTTCTCAATCGATTTGACGACTGCGTCACGATCCCAAGGAACTAGAGTCTGTAAGTCGATTAGGTCACAAGATACTCCACTATCCTTGATTGCCTGCTCACAGACATGAACCATAGCTCCCCAAGAAATCACAGTACAATCATCACCTTCCATAGCCAGTCTGGCTTCTCCCAGAGGTATAGAGTAGTGAGCCTCCGGTACTTCTGCCTCAGGGTGACCTTCCCAAGTCGGGACATTGTGCGGGTCTCCGTAGAATGGCCCTCTGTAGCATCGCTTCGGCTCAAAGAAGATGACTGGATCATTACTCTCTATGGCACTTATCAGCAAACCCTTCGCATTGAATGGTGTAGAACAGTAAGCGACCTTGAGGCCAGGAGTATGAGTGAATTGCGACTCTGGGGATTGGGAATGATGATGACCTCCTCTAATTCCCCCTCCCGCAGGCGTGCGAACCGTGACAGGAGACCAGTACTCACCACCAGAGCGATGCCTGATTTTGGCCAATTCGTTGACAATCTGATCATAGGCTGGGAATATGTAGTCTGCGAACTGAATTTCAACTACCGGCCTCAGGCCGTTGAGCCCCATTCCGAAGGCCGCCGATAGGATCCCTCCTTCAGACAGCGGCGAATCGAAGACGCGATGCTCGCCGTGCTTTGCTTGGAGTCCGTCAGTAGTTCGGAATACACCACCAAAGTAGCCAACATCCTCGCCGAAGACGATTACTCCGTCATCATTCTCTAGCATTATGTCTAATGCATTGTTAAGGGATTGAATCATGTTCATGTTAGTCATCTGATTCCTCCATCATTTCGTTAAATTGCTCCTCTAAGTGCCACGGCATCTCTTGGTATACTTCCGTAAATATGGTATCAGAACTGGGATATGGACCGGTTGCTAAATCGCCATGAGAGACAGCTTCTTTGTACGCGCTCATGACTTCATCATCAATCCGCTTCTCTAATTCGATGTGTTTCTCATCACTCCACTCGCCAATCTCAATCAAGTGGTCTCGTAGCCTCTCCACGGGGTCTCCGCCCGGCCACTTTGTGTGCTCGTCTCCGGGCCTGTAGCGACTCGGATCATCACTGCTGCTATGCGCCCCAGCGCGATAGGTAAGAACCTCGATATGGGTGGCGCCGGCGCCAGCCGCCGCGCGCTGCCTAGCCCACTTAGTAGCAGAGTAGAGGGCGAGGAAATCGTTACCGTCGACGCGTAATGAAGCAAGCCCGTAAGGCAAACCTCTGGAGGCAAACTCACCACCGCCGGTGGCGAAGTTAGCATGAGTGGAGATGGCCCATTGATTGTTCACGACATTCAAAATGACTGGAGCCTTGTACACACTGGCGAAGTTGAGGGCGTAGTGATAGTCTCCTTCTGCACTAGCCCCGTCTCCAATCCATGTGATGGTTACCTCGTCCAAGCCCCTGTACTGCGAGGCCATCGCAACTCCAACAGCCTGGCTGAATTGAGTGCCTACTGGACTTGATATTGAAATGAATCTACCCTCTCGATATGAATAGTGAACAGGCATCTGTCTGCCTTTGATGTTGTCCTCGACATTGCCTATGCAGTGGCATATCATACTAACCATGTCTCGGCCCCTAACGAATTGAGCACCGGGTTGCCTGTAAGTGGGAAAAATCCAGTCCTGAGTCTCTAGTGCCATGGTTTGGGCTATGGCGACACACTCCTCTCCAAAGGATCGCATGTAGAATGATAGTTTACCAGTCCTCTGCATCTTCATCATTCGATCGTCGAAGATTCTGAGTCTTACCATGTACTCAAGCCCCAGTCTAAGATCGTCCGCATCCAGTCCAGGGTCCCAATCTCCAGATGCCTTGTTATCGTCTCCAAGAACTCGGATTAGTCCAGCTGCGTGTGGAACTGTATCTTCTGAACTACAATTCTTGGGATCAGGCATCTTGAGGTCTCCTGGTTGCCAAGGCCATGATTCGAAACTGGCCTCATCACCGGGGCGATGTGGGGCATCAGGAATTTTCAGACTGGGCTTCTTCTTGGCCATTCAATCACCTACCTCTCCACTTGACCGTCCAAAAGGACCGGCGCCCCCCCGCGAGCCTCTTCCCAAAGTAGCCCGGCTCGATAACTCGATCGAACAAGAGGTCCACTAGCTACGGCCTTGAATCCAATTTCACGAGCCTCTCCATCCCAAGTCGCAAACTGCGCAGGCTCAGGAAATCTGTCTACAGGAAGGTGCCTATCGCTTGGTTGCAGGTACTGGCCAAGTGTCAGCATATCGACTCCAGCGTCGAAAAGCAACCTC
>CETH01025799.1_pt1 | contig 14638 bp, 8 predicted proteins | sample 361461 | NCBI WGS metagenome assembly CETH01 (sample SAMEA2622695, study PRJEB7988) | marine metagenome | isolation source: saline water (ENVO:00002010), including
TTTTTTAAAGTATTTTTAATATTTTTAAAAATATATTCTTCAGCTGTTTTTTTAAAAATAGTATTTCTATCACATAATGTCTTCTTATGATCTTTAATTAAATCATTTGCAATTTCATATATATAATCTCCTTGATAGCCATCATCAGGGAAATCACCATTTAATCCTATCGAGTCTAGATATCTTGCTTTTACAGATTCACCTAATATTCTCATTTGTCTACCTGCATTATTATAATAATATTCTCGTTGAACTTGGTAGCCATTCCACTCAAAAACATTACTTAATGTATCTCCTAAAATAGCTCCTCTACCATGACCTACAGTGAGAGGGCCTGTTGGATTAGCGCTTACAAATTCAACTAGAACTTTTTTATTATTTTTTTGACTCTTTCCATAGTTAGAATTTAATTTAATAATTTCATTTAAATAGTTAACAATGCTATTAGGATTAATTTTAAAATTTAAAAAGCCTGCTCCTGCAATATTAATTTCCTTGAAGATTGTTAATTCTTGGAGACTATCCTTTATTTTTGTAGCAATTTCGATTGGATTTTTATTTATTTTTTTTGATAATAAAAAAGCAATATTAGTTGATAAATCTCCAAATTCTTTATTTTTAGGTACTGTTATATGAATATTTAAGTCATCACTATAATAATTTAGAGTAATTAAAGTTTGTTGTATTTCTTTAGAAATTAAATTTTTCATTTTATTTTTTTTATTTTACCATCTCCCCATAATCTTTCAACATCATAATATTTACGTTCATCTTCGTTGAAAATATTAACTACAATATTAATATAGTCCATTAGAACCCATCTTAATCCTTCATTCCCTTCAATATGTAACGGTTTTATATTATATTCTTCTTTAATTTTTTCTTCTATATGATTTTTTATTGCTCTTGTTTGAGGATCTGATTGAGAGCTACAATTTACAAAATAATCAGTTAAAGATGTAAGTCCTACAACATCTATTATTTGTATATCTATAGCCTTTTTTTCTAACATTAATTCAGATATTTTTAGCGTTATTTTTTTATCATCCATATTAAAAAGGGGGGTAGTGTTTTTTTATTATTTCAAATGAATCTAGTTTTTTATAATCCTTACCAATAATAATAGATAAATCCCAAATTCCATTTTCATTTATTTCAATATTTTTAATTTTTAGTTTTTTAGCAAGTTTTTTAGCTACATCTATTTTATTTTTATTATGGACTATTATATTGGTATTAAGATAATCAAAATTATCAGCATTTTTGCTTTCAATTACATCAAATCCTTCATGCATTAAAAAGTTAGAGTATAAGTTCGCTATTCCAGCGTCTCCACATCCATTTAAAATTTCTATTTCTGCTTGTATTAATCTGCTGTTTTTTAAATCTATACTATGTGATTTACTTTGATTGCTATTACTTGAATATGATTTAATACTATATGTAATCACTGAAAAAATAAAAATAGAAATAATATAAAATATGGGGTGTCTCATTAAATATTCTTTTCTAATTGTTGTAATTGTTCTATCGTATTGATACCTGCTATTTCATTGTAATCTTTAATTTCATATATGGCGGTATTATTTTCATTAATAAAGTTAAAGATATCAGTTAAATAATATTCTTTTTGAGCATTGTTATTATTAATTAGAGGTATTTTTTCGCTTAAAATATTTGAATTAAATATATATATACCTGAATTGATTTCATTTATTTCTTTCTGTTTGCTTGTTGCATCCTTATGTTCAACAATTTTTTTCAATTGATTGGTATTATTTTTTATTATTCTGCCATATCCAGTAGGGTCTTTAAGTTTTGCAGATATCAAAGATGCTGATGAATTATTTGAATGATGGATATTTATAAATTCTTTTAAAGTTTCAAACTTAATTAGAGGAACATCACCTGATAATATCAATATATTTCCATCAAAGTTTTTTATTTTTGGTAAGCAATATTTTATTGCATCTGCTGTTCCTTTTTGACCTTTTTGCTCAATAATGCTAATATTTTTAGATTTGAATTTTTCTATTATCATTTCTTTTTTATAGCCAACTACAACAATAATATCTTTAGGATTAATTTTATTAGATGTATCTATAACATGGCCAAGTAAGGGCTTATCATTAAGCAAATGTAAAACTTTTGGTAAATCGGAGTTCATTCTTGTCCCTTTTCCTGCCGCCAGTATAATTATAATGGTATCTTTTTTATTCATATAGTTTAATAATGCCTCCACCTGATAATATATCATTTGAATAAAATACAATAGATTGTCCAGGTGTTATAGCGAGTTGGGGTTCTTTAAATTTTACTATGAATTGATTATCTTCTTTATAAATTTTAGCTTCAGATCTATTCCCGTTGTATCTAATTTGACATAGCGTATTAATAGGTAACTTAGGCTCATCTATTAACCAATTTAGGTGTTCTACCTTACAAATATCTTTAAATAAAGAATTTTTTTCTCCAACAGTAATTGTATTATCTTTTGAATTAATTTTTTTAACATATAATGGATTAGGATTAGAAATACCAATACCTTTTCTTTGTCCTATAGTATAATTGGTATATCCTTCATTTTGACCTATCTCTTCACCCTCTTCATTTAAAGTTTTACCATCTTTAATATGAGAAATTTTATCGGCAGCATATTCTTTAATAAATCTTTTATAGTTATTATCTGCTATAAAACAAATTTCCATACTTTCAGGTTCTTCAGCAGTCTCTAATTTATTATCTCTTGCAATTTGCCTAACTTCTTCTTTTGTTAATCCACCAAGTGGTAATATCGTTTTTGATAATGTCTCTTTTGGAATACCCCATAAAACATATGATTGATCTTTCTTCTTATCAACACCTGGTTTAATGAAATATTTATTATTTTTTTTATCGATTTGGGCATAATGTCCAGTAGCTATATATTTTGCTCCTAAAATTTTTGCTTGTTCAATAAATGTATCCCACTTTATAAAAGAGTTGCATCGTACGCATGGGTTTGGTGTTCTGCCTTGAATGTATTCATCTACGAAGTTATCAACTACATTTTTTCTAAAACTCTCTGTAAAATCAATGGTATAGTGGGGAACTCCCATATTTTCACATACAAGTTTTGCTTTATTTATAGAGCTAACGGCACAACAATTATTCTCTTGTAAATTATTACCACCAAAATTTTTATACTCCCATAATTTCATTGTTACTCCAATAGCCTCATAACCCATCTCAATAATTCTTAGTAAGGTAACAGAGCTATCAACACCACCTGACATTGCAACAAGTACTTTATCTTTCATTTTTTTATCCTATTAATAATATTATTTAATGATTTAAATAACCGTTTTATATTATTTTCTGTTATCATTTTTCCAATTGATATTCTAACAGAACAACGAGCTTCATTAATTGGCATGCCAATTTCAATGAGTGCTTGAGGAGCATTAGTAGATCCTGATGAACATGCAGAGCCATATGATATCGCAATACCTTCCATATCTAAATTCATTAATAAATTATGTCCCTCTACATTAAAGAAAGTAATATTTAATATGCCAGTTAATCTATTACTGCCATTAATACGGTATTCAATATTAGAATTCTCTAATAAATTAATCAGTTGATTTTCAAGTGCTTGAATTTTTTGTTGATTAATTTTATAATTATCATTTGCTATTTGTAGAGCTGTATCCATTCCTGCTATTAAACTGATGTTTTCAGTTCCTGCTCTTAATCCATTTTCTTGTCCTCCACCATCAATTAATGGTGTAAATGTGTTACCGCTTTTACAATATAATATTCCAATTCCTTTAGGACCATAGAATTTATGAGCACCTAAACTTAGAAAATTTATTTTACAATTAGATAAATCAACATTTTTTTTACCAATAAATTGAACTGCATCTGAGTGAAATAAAATTTTGTGATTTTCTGCAATCTCTCCAATTTTTTCAATATTATTAATAGTCCCTAATTCATTATTCACCCACATAATAGATATTAATTTTGTATTATCTTGTATTGCAGATTCAATATCTTGTGTATTAATTAAACCATCTTTATTAGGCTTTATAAATGTGACATTTATTCCATTATTACTCATTTGTTTAGCTAATTCAAGAATTGAAGGATGTTCATAAGTTGTAGTAATTAGATGGTCCCCTTTTTTTAAAACACCTTTTAATATCATATTGTTTGCTTCTGATCCCCCTGATGTGAAAATAATTTCAGAAGATTTACAGTTTAGTATATTGGCTATTGATAATCTAGATCTTTCGATAATGTTATGAGATTTTTGACCAATAGCATGTACACTTGAAGGGTTTCCAAAATTTTCGATATTAATTTTATTTATAATTTCTGCAACAGATAAATCCATTGGAGTTGTCGCTGCTATATCAAAATATAATTGTTTTTCCATGTTTATAATTCTATTAATAGCCCTTGATATGATGCTATTGTATTTACAAATTTTTTCTTAGCATTTTTTTCTATTTCAATTATTTGTTCATCATCATATTCAGGAGAGTAATGAAATAAAATAAGATTTTTTACTCTTGATGTTATAGATACATCTGCAGCTTGTTTCCAACTGCTATGACCCCATCCTTTATGATTGGTTAAATCATTAATTGTATAATGAGAATCATGTATTAGGAAATCTGCTTCATCAGATATGCTGATAACATTGGGATTTAATTTTCCTTCTGGATGTTCACAATCTGTTATATATACAATTTTTTTATTATTTGTTTCTATTTTGAATGAATTTGCTCCATTTGGATGCGGATGAATGGAATAATAAATTACAGATTTATTTATTTTTATTAATTTTTCTTTATTGGTTGCTTTATCAAGTTCAATGAAATTTATTTTTGCTTTATATGTGCTTTCATCAACTGGCCAGAAATTTTTATTGATTAAAGCCTCTGTTAAATCCTTTATAGATGCTTTACCATTATAGCCATGAATGTTAATTGTGAATTTTGAATCATATAAAGGAGCAAAATAGAAAAATCCCATAATATGATCCCAATGGTAATGACTAAGAAAAATATTTATTTCACTAGGATACGTATCATCTTCTACAATCTGCTTGCCGAGATTTCTTAATCCTGTACCCATGTCTAATATGATTAGTCCATTGTTTTTTGTTCTGATTTCAACACAGGAGGTATCGCCTCCAAATTGCATTTTGTTTTTATCTGGTGTAGGGTTTGAACCTCTTACTCCCCAAAATTTTATATAACTTTTTCCTGAATAATTGTTCATTAGATATTAATTAGATATTTTATGTAAGATTATCTAATATATAATATAAAATATATGTTTTAAAAATCTAACTAAAGTTATACGAATATGAATAAAATTATAGACAATAATAAGAGTGTGGAAAGCTTGTATCTTATTTTAGCAAGTATATTTATAACTTCATTGGTATCTTGCAATTTAATTTTCCAAAAATTTTTTCAGATTGATATATGGTTGCCATTTATTGGTAATTATACTTTTGAGCAATCGGTAGGCCTGCTTGCGTATCCAGTAACGTTTTTAGTTACAGATATTATATCTGAGGTTTATGGTCAAAAGAGAGCCAATAGAGTTGTTACATCTGGTTTGATAGCAAGTATTTTTATGCTTATTCTTGTTACTATATCCGATTCAATTCAGTCTGCTGAATTTGGTACAGGTAAAATTTTTGCATACAATCCAGCAACAGGGCAAGATGAAGATATTTTTCATATTGTATTTGGACTATCAAGTGCAGCTGTTTTTGCATCAATGATTGCATATTTATTTGCACAATTTATAGATGTTAGAATCTTCCATTTTTGGAAAAAATTAACCAATGGTAGGCATTTATGGTTTAGAAATAATGCTTCTACTATTTTATCTCAATGCGTTGATACATTTTTAGTGTTATTTTTGTTGTGCTATTATAATGTTATACCTTGGGATAAATTCACTCCCTATTTTATTAATGGATTTTTATTTAAAGTATTTTTTGCAGCTTTTGATACACCCATTGTATATGGATTAACTTATGTAATAAGGAAGCGCTTTAATTTAAAATTTGGTGAAGAAATAAATTCTTAATTAATATCTAAAATGATATTAACGATGCGTGTTATATCAAGAATGTCTATAAAACCATCAGTATTAATATCTAATTTATGTTTTTCAAATAAATTGGGATTGTTAATGTTGTTAAATAAAATATAATTCATTAAATAAATAACATCGATAACATTAACAATATCGTCAAGATTACTATCTCCTTTTATTGTATTTATTTCAAATTCCCAATCGCTTTTTCGTGCTCTATATGTATAGTAGCCCGTTGGGTATGTTAATTCAAAAACAGTGTTTTTATCATAGTCTACTTCCATAACTATGGTCCCAGCATTTATGATATTGGTTTCAAAAAAAAATCCCCAATTAATCAGTGTATTTTGATTAGGTAATCTTTGTACACTCCCCATTGACATGGCTACAATGCTATCAGGGTGAGCGTATTCCCATATAAGTGTAGCTGTTTTATTGTTCTCATCAATTTCATATTCTACAGCCCTAGAAATCATTGGAGAGTGTTGTGTGCCATTATCAAATAATGTAATATTACCATTCTCAATTCGTCTTACATCATGTTGCTTATTAAACCCTCCAAGTGGATCATTAATAAATGTAAACTCATTTAAAGGGCCTCCCATAATCCATATTATTTCACCAGTTATTCTATCTATTTTAATAATTTCGTTACTCGTCCTATTAGATAGAAGTAGGTTATTATCATGATCTACCTCAATACTATTACCATGCATGAATGTGATTTCAGGAAGAAGTAAATTAATATCAGGATAATCGTATATGGATAAATGTTCCATTGCATTCCATTCCAATATAAGATTATCTTGATTGTCAAATTCTTGTATAACAAGTATATCTCTAATAAGTTGAGGTGTTGGTAATTCTAAGTTTACCCATATAGAATCATAGCACTGAAGTATATATCCACCATTTTCAAGTAATCTTATATCATGGTAATCTGTTTGTGATCCCTCGCATTGCAAGGTGTCTAGCTCAACCATGTTTTTATCGGCAATAATCCAGAATAAAGATGTTTTATCAAAGTATGATAGTTTTTCATTATTGTTTCTAAAGTCAAATCCTTGATTATGGCTGTATACATTCCAATGCAATGATAAGTCGGTGTTTAGGATCCCCATATGAGGATGTTCTGTTGACATGGAATGGATAAATAATTTTCCAGGGTAGGGTTCTTGATTGATAGTGAAATTATAGTCTAAGTAATCTGCAATTGCATTACTACACATTAAAGTGATAATGATTATTTGTATTTTATATTTCATTGTCATAGTCTGGTTTTAAATTATATAACATATTCTATAATTTTCTAATAATTGTTACTTATTGATACAAAAAAAAACTGCAAAATCCTTTGAAATGTCAGAAAAAATAGATTGAAAATAAAAAAAAGTTGTGGATTATCAATTATTTTTTATTATATTGTTATCCCGCTAAGAAGTGGGAGGATGATACTTTTATACATAATTTAACTTTATCGAAAGATAGTGACATAGGTCACAAATCTTACGATGCTTTTGCTTTAATTTTATGTAGTGGTAATAAAGTTTTGTAGTATTGAAAAATGAATAAATTAATATAATAACCGAGGAGGAGTTAATTATGAAAACATTGACAAAGATGTTTACATTATGTTGTTGGTGTATCCTTACTTTATCGTTTCTTTTTTCTGCTGGTACAACAGAAGAAAAGTTACAATTAGAAAGAGATCTAAAACAACAAAACCAAAATACTAAGCTTTCTATTGATGAACTTGAAGTTCAATCAACAGAGTCAAGTGAACAGTATGAGGTTCCTAAAACGACTAAAATAGATTATAATAGTCCTGAATATAATGCATCAAAAGAAGCATTACTTCAAGATCAGAAAAATAAAATTAATCTATTTGAGGTAGAAAATAATATTGATACTGAAGAGACATCAATTGATAAAGAGAAACCTATATTAATTGAAGGTTTAAATTTATCTAATGATTCTAATGTTTCTACAGATATTGAAATTGATTCAGAAGAGTATATCCAAGCAAAATTAGCTGCGACTACTAAGATTACTCCTGAACAAGAAAAAATTAATTATTATAATGAATTACATGAAGCAGCTGCTCGTAATTTCGATGGTCCAACACTATGGACAGAAATAGAAGTAGCTCCTCAAGATGGTAGTAGAGACGGTGTTGTTTCAGCTACTATTTGTGGTGATTCATGGGCTTATGAAACATATTGGATTTTACTTGATACTGCCAATTGGTGGGCATGGGGCTCTGATGGTTGGGTACAACATACTGCAGGCTCTAACTCATGTCAAGATTGGTCAGCTACTGTTCCTGCAGGGAACTATATGTTCATTTTAGGTGATTCATATGGTGATGGTGGTGGAACAGCTGATGTATCAGTTAATGGTACATTGGCCGGCTCTGTAGCATGTTCATCTAGTGATAGCTACAGTAATTACTCGGGTTTATACGAAGCTCCATTTCAATTTGATGTAACAGATGCACCTGTAACAGATGCAACTGTAACATTTGATCTTGATGGATTAGATGATTGTGGATTTGTTAGTGTAACTGGAACCTGGGATAATTGGTCAGGTTGGGGTGCAAACAATGATACAGGTATGGCTGCAGCAATTCCTGCTGGAGCTCATGAATTTGTAATTTTATGTGTTAATACAGAGGGTGAATGGTGGAATGATATTTGGGGTTCTTCAACTCAGTATTCTGCTCCAATTGACGGTTCTTGCTGGAATGGTGATTATACTTATGCAAACTATACTTTAAGTGTAGGCGCAGATGATATGACTGTTTCATATTGTGCAGGTACTTGTGATGCTGCATGTGCATCAGATTCAACATGTACAGATTATACATTAACTGTAGGTGGTGGTTCTTATGACAGTGAAATCACATGGGACTTAGGAGCTGATTCAGGTTCTGCTGGAACATTTACTGTATGTTTAGAAGATGGTGATAATACTTTTAATGGCTATGATTCTTGGGGTGATGGCTGGAATGGTGGAAGCTGGTCTTTAACTGATGCTGATGGCAATGAAGTTGCTGGCGGTGCAGTTTCAGGTTCTTCTGATTCATGGACATTTTGTTTAGGTGCTGATTGTGCAGAACCTGTTTTAGGTTGTACAGATGATACAGCTGAAAACTATGATGCAGATGCTGATACTGATGATGGATCATGTACATGGAACGGTGGATGTTCATCTGCTTCTTATACAGCATGTGCTGATTTTGCAACAAGTGGTCAGTGTGTTCCTTTATCTTATGTATGTGATGGATCTAGTGCTTTAGGTAATGGTAGCTGGGGTCCTGACTGTGCTGATGGGTCTGATGAAGGTGCAGACTGTTGTGGAATTGGTGATGCACAATACCCAGAAGATTTCTGTGTAGAAGATTGTAATGGTGATTTATTTGGTAGTGCTGAATTAGATTGTGCTGGGGTTTGTGATGGTACATCTACTTTAGATGACTGTGGTGTATGTGATGGCGATGGTTCATCATGTGCATGTACAGATTATACATTAACTGTAGGCGGTGGCTCTTATGATAGTGAAATTTCATGGGACTTAGGGTCTAACTCTGGTGCTGCTGGAACATTTACTGTATGTTTATCAGATGGTGATAATACTTTTAATGGCTATGACTCTTGGGGTGATGGCTGGAATGGCGGAAGCTGGTCTTTAACTGACGCTGATGGCAATGAAGTTGCTGGAGGTGCAGTTTCAGGTAGTTCTGGATCATGGACATTCTGTCTAGGTGCTGATTGCCCTGTTACAGGTTGTATGGATATGAATTCAGACAATTATAATGCAGATGCTACTATAGATGATGGTTCATGTACCCCATACCCAGGTATGAATTGCTCATATTTATATGGATATGAAGTTGATTCATCTGTAGATTGTAATAGTGCATACTGTGTTCCTAATAGTTGGATAGGTGATGGTGGTTGTGATTCATATTTCCAATGTGATGCCTTTGCATGTGATGGTGGCGATTGTGCTAGTGACTGTAATGGCGATTGCGGTGGTGATGCTGTTGTAGACTGTTTAGGTGAATGTGGCGGATCTGCTGTTATAGATGATTGTGGTGTGTGTGAAGGTGATGGCTCATCATGTTCATGCGATGATTTTGTTTTAACAATGACTGACTCATATGGTGATGGTTGGAATGGCAACCAATTCTGTATAGGTTCTCAGTGCGCAACACTTGATGCTGGTGATTCAGGAACTGCTTCATTTTGTGTTGATATGACTGTTGCTAATGATGTTACTTGTGGTGGTGGTTCTTGGGGAAGTGAAGTTTCATGGACATTAGCTGATGCTAATGGCGATGTTGTTCTTTCAGGTGGTGCTCCATACGCAGGTTGTCTAGGCGCTGGTTGCGCAACTTTTGGTTGTATGGATGAAAGTTCAGACAATTATAATGCTGATGCTACTGCAGATGATGGTTCATGTAATCCGTATCCTGGTGCTGATGGTGCATATTGGGGATATGGTGAAGGCGTTGTATATGGTTGTGATTTAATTCCATACTATGACTCAATATTGGCCTATGTAGGCGATGGTAATTGTGATGGCGGTCCACTTGAATGTGACGCATTTAACTGTGATGGTGGCGATTGTGCTAGTGACTGTAATGGTGATTGCGGTGGTGATGCTGTTGTAGACTGTTTAGGTGAATGTGGCGGATCTGCTGTAGTAGATGATTGCGGTGTATGTGAAGGTGACGGTACATCATGTGAGTGTCAAGATTATTCTCTATTTGTTGGTGGGGGTTCTTGGCAATCAGAAGTTAGTTGGGATATAACTGACTCTGATGGGAATGTAGCTTTTTCAGGTTTCGCAATGGCTACAAACGAATTTATATGTCTTCAAGATGGCATGTATACATTTACTGGCTATGATTCATATGGTGACGGTTGGAATGGTAACTATGTTGAAATAGCTGACTGGCAAGCTAATATAGTTTTAAATGCAACTATGGATTCTGGTAGTGAATTCTCTGCAGGTTTTTGTATTGGTGAAGCTTGTGATTGTGCTGGAGTATATGGCGGTGATGCTATAGAAGATGAATGTGGTGTATGTGAAGGTGATAATTCATCATGTACAGATTGCGCAGGCGAAATAAACGGTGATGCTGTTTTAGATGAATGTGGTGTGTGCGATGGTGATGGTTCATCATGCTCATGTACAGAATATACATTAACTGTAGGTGGTGGTTCTTATGATAGTGAAATTTCATGGGACTTAGGAACTGATTCAGGTGGTGCAGGAACATTTACTGTATGTTTGGTAGATGGTGATAATACCTTTAATGGCTATGATTCTTGGGGTGATGGCTGGAATGGTGCAAGTTGGTCTTTAACTGACGCTGATGGCAATGAAGTTGCTGGAGGTGCAGTTTCAGGTTCTTCTGGATCATGGACATTTTGCCTAGGTGCTGATTGCCCTGTTGCAGGTTGTATGTTAGCAGGTGCTCCAAACTATAATGCAGATGCTATTGTAGATGATGGTTCTTGTGAGTTCTTTGTTGGTGCTGATTATGGTTACTGGAATGCAGCTTATGCTGGATATATTATGGGTTGTGGAACATATTACATCTTCCCAGATACAGATGGAGATGGTACTCCTGATGCAATGGGTGATGGTTCATGTGACAGCTTTGGTGATGTAACTGGTGATGGCCTTGAAAACGGTCTAGCTTGTGATTATTTCACTTGTGATGGTGGTGATTGTAACGATTGTGATGGTGCTTGTCTAGGTGATAATCCTGCTGCTGTTGAATGTTGGGACGGATCTGTGGTTTGTGATGAATCAGAATGTCCTGCAAATACATGTGACGGTCTAACAGTGGTTCTAGTAGATTCATATGGCGATGGTTGGAATGGAAATGTTTTAACTATTGGTGATGCAACATATACATTAGATGGTGTTGCTGATGATGGTTCTTCAGCTAGCTTCTGTTATGAAGGTCCATCAGATGTTGTTGTAACATGTGATGGTGGTTCATGGCAAACTGAAGTTTCATGGACTATCTCTGATGCAGATGGCAATGAACTTTTAGCTGGTGGTGCTCCATACGTAGGTTGCTTGGGTACTTGTGAAGATGTAACATATGGTTGTACAGACCCAGCTGCTCCAGAATATAATCCAGATGCAACGGATGATGATGGCTCATGTTGGGCTGCTTGTCCTTATCCATCTTGGATGGCAGATGGATATTGTGATGCATCAAATAATATAGCGGAGTGTAATTATGATATGGGCGATTGCTGTCCTGGTGACTGTGTAGATGGCCCCTCATATGACTGTGCTACATATGGTGGTACATGTGAAGATTGTACAGATCCTTCTTCTGCTGATTTAGCTGAAGGTGGTGAGTGTTATGGTGATTTTTGTGGTGATGGAGAGTGTCAAGAAGATGAAACTTGTGATAGCTGTCCAGATGACTGTGGTGAATGTCCATGGGAAGCTGATGCACCAGTAATGGTATCTGCTACAGGCGGTTCTGAGGATATTGATGGTGATGGCTATCTAGATCCAACTATTACATGGGTATGGACTGCTGTAGATGATGGCGATACATCAAATGATGGTGCTTGTCTTGCTGCAGGTGGAAATATAGGTTGGTTAGGTGATGGTTATTGTGATAGTGTTAACAACAATGAAGATTGTGGTTATGACTTTGGTGATTGTTGTCCAACTGATTGTGAAGAAGATGTTGCGAATGGTTGTCCTGATAATGAAAACGGTTGCTATAGTACAATAAGCTGTGGTGATTGTGGTACATGTCAAGATCCAGCTTCTGGCGATCTTGCTGAAGGTGGTGAGTGTGCAGATTATGAACAGTGGACTGATGAGCAATGTGCTGCTAGCTTAGTTGTTTCAGGTTCATCTGGAGTAGAGGGCGAAGAGTGCTATTCTGATGGTACGGGTTACTATTCATTTGATTGGGATGGTGGTTGTACTGCGACTTCAATCCTTTACAGTGAAGGTGAGCTTGATTTAACATCTTATGGTTTCACTAACGGATTCGTGTTCTACGGATTTGAGCCAGGTTCATGTGATGACTTTGTTATCTCATTTAATGAATCTTCAGGTGTTGCAGAAGAGGCATGTGTTGATTGTCCTGCTGCTGAACCAGTTGACTGTGATGCAGATTGGGCAGGTTGTCTTGCCAGTTTAGCGGACTATGACTTTAATAATGGAACTACTTGGGCAGAAGAATGTGCTGGATGTTATGATACATGCGCTCAAAACCCAGCTGTTCCTGAGTTAACAGATGCATGTGGTGCTGCTGCATATAATATTGGTTCTGGTGCTTGTCCAGATCCTTGTGCAGGTGGCGATGACTCTGCTTGTGTAGATGATAATTCTACTGCTGATTCATGGGGCTTAACATGTCAAGATAATTATGACATCTATGGATACTACTGTTATAGTGGTACTTATGATGATGATGATTTTGATGAGTGCAGCCAATGCTGTGCTTGTGAAGGTGATGCAGGTTGTTCTGAAGTAATGAGCTCAAATGATGATAATGCAATTTCATCAAACCCAGCTCAAAATCAAAGAATGCTTGCTGAGTTATCATTAAGTAAACCTACAAACAATCCACAGACTGTTGTAAACTTACAAACAGGTGAGGTTACTACAAGTGGTGAAGGTAGTAGATATGTAACATATGTTATGACATTAAGTTATGTTGATGCATACGGTTATCCACAAATTCTAGAGTTTGATACTCCTGATACAGAGCTTCTTATATGGGGTTGGAGCGATGGTGAAGAAGGTTGTGCTTCAGTAAGAGCAGTATCATCTCTATATGGTTCAACAGTTGAATCTAACACAATGTGTGCAGAAGCTGGTGGATGTGCTGATGCAGACATGGATGGTGTGTGTGATGACGTTGATGATTGTGTTGGTCAGTACGATGACTGTGGTGAGTGTAATGGTGATGGTTCATCATGTGCTTGTACACCAGGAAACGTAAATGATGATGATGCGGTTAACGTTACTGATATTGTTGTTATTGTGAACTTCATTCTAGATGGCGGTACTACTGCTGATGATCTAGCTTGTGGTGATATGAATGACGATGGTGTTGTTAATGTTACTGATATCGTACAAGTTGTGAACTACATCTTAGGCGGTGGATCTCTAGGATATAATGGAGCAACAGAAGCTGTTATTGAAATGACTTCTGATGTATTATCTGTTAGAGGTAATGGTTCTATAGATGGTGTTCAGTTAACATTAAGTCATGGTTATGATTTTAACATTGACTTAGTTGACGTTGATCAGTCAAATATGGAATTTGCTGCAAAACGTTCAATTGATAGTTATACAACAATAGTAGTTGTTGCTAAGAAAGACCTTACATTTATAGGTAAAACAACAGGTGAGTATGAAGTTATATCTCATGTTGTTGCAGCTACAGATGTAGATGGAATTACTGGCATGGAGCTTTCAACAAGTTCTACAACAATTACTGAAGTTGTTGACTTTAGATTGAAGCCAGCAT
>CETH01179617.1_pt1 | contig 14625 bp, 15 predicted proteins | sample 361461 | NCBI WGS metagenome assembly CETH01 (sample SAMEA2622695, study PRJEB7988) | marine metagenome | isolation source: saline water (ENVO:00002010), including
GACCCGCGCCGGACAGCATCCAATGCGACCAGCAGTTCCATTAGATGGTCGTTTGCGGGGTATGACGTAGATTGAATAATAAACACGTCTTCGCCACGCACGTTTTCTTGGATTTCAACAAAACACTCCATGTCCGAAAATCGTCGGACGCTGGCTTTTGTGAGCGGTATATTGAGGTAGGCGGCTATTGCCTCTGACATCGGGCGGTTGCTGTTACACGCGATGATTTTCATGGGCGATGTGTTCCCGTACCAGCTTTCAGGATGCCGGTTGTATTGAGTTTCAGCTTCGATTCCCGATGCTGATGCCAACCCAAGTTACCAGTGGTAATTTAGGGTGTAAACGCTGTCCGATTCTTAGGGGCTAACTGCCGTTATTGCATGTTCGATACTTTTCTCTTGTATCGTATTAAGCAACAAGCGAAGGCCTATCGCTGCTGAATCCGCTATGTTTCGAGCAATCCTCGGCCAGTCCTCGTCAAGCTCTATCGGTGCGATGTCACTATCTTGGTTCAAATTTCCAAGTTCACTCCCGTCATTCAGTGATAGGATCCAATTGACCGTCACGTGTATTTTATCAGTGGAAACCTCAGATAAGGAAACAGTCCCACTGACAAGCAGGGAGTTGTTCCGCAAAGTATCAGAAACAATAAGACCCTCTCTCCGAAGTGCGGCCTCTAGTTCGTTACGAAGAACAGCGGCAGCGGCTTCTGGCGCGCCCGAAATGAAGGTAATGTGCAGGTTTTTCTTTATCCATGCTGCCGAGCGATCGCTGACCACATGTTTCTGTATGTGGGTAGCGGCGGCGAGGCCAACTCGATCGGCGATTAAAAGCAAAGCGCTTTTGCCGCCGGGTGAAGAATTTGCGGGAGGTGCATCCGTTACAATTTTTCCCGAGTTGGAAATATTTATGTCTGTGCGGTTGAGGCGCCAGAGGATCTGTTGTCTGTCACCTTCCGGTTTAATCATACCGCTGAGAACTAGACTCCCGCGATTGCCATAGTCCATATATGCAGGGATATTCCTCGATATTAGAGACGAAACGATGGCGGAAGAGAGTTTTCGGGCAATCTCCATATTGAGCCCGACGACAGGTCGGACTAAAACGCCAGCCCCGTCGGCTAATTGCAATAATGGATTACGTTCTTTTATTTCTTGCGTCGGCTGAAACGGCTTAGGGGGAGGTTGGCAACCGGCCACTATAGAAATAAGAACAAGCAACCCTAATTTTCGGAAAACATTAGACAAGACAGCTTACCAGGAGGCCCAGTAAAAGAAACATCATGAAAATAATCATATGGGGCACTTGCTATCTATTCCTCGAGCATGATCGCCGACAATCCGCGTCCGTAGTCATTCTCTGCCCGGTGACAGGCCCGGCGATAACTGAAAAACAAATCTTCGCGTTTGTAGGTATCTAGATCAATTATATCGTGTGCCTCGACGCCTGATCCAAAAATCCGTGATAACACTAAACCACGAAGATCAAATTGGTATTTGCCGGGTTCGGCATCCGGAACGAAGTACGCGCGGGCATGTGGATCCAATGCGATGAATGGACCGGGGAAATCTGGTCCCACCTGGTATGAGTCTTGTGAAATACATGGCCCAACGCATACCGAAATGTTTTCGCGAGTGGCACCAAGGGACACCATGGCTGATATCGTGTTCTCAATTATGCCGGCGAAAATGCCTTTCCATCCCGCATGTGCCGCACCTATGATTTTGGCTTTTTGATCAGCTAACAGTAGTGGGGCACAGTCAGCCGTCAGAACAGAAAGGGCTATCCCGGGAATAGCAGTCACCATACCATCTGCTGTGGGCCGTTTAACCATAATCATCGACGGGTCATTAACGGTAACGACATCAGCACTGTGAACTTGGTTAATCGTGATTAGGCGCTCTTCATCTATACCAATACGCCGGGCCGCTCGGCGTCTGTTTTCGGCAACGTTTTCCGGCCGGTCATAAGAGCCGGAACCGCAATTTAGGGAATCGTATATGTCGCTGCTTACACCGCCTTTTCTAGTGAAGAAACCATGGCGAATCTCAGGCATGTCGGAAAATAAATGAGATTCAATCAACATTACTGGTGTTTTCGGTCGAGTAGATCTCAAAACCCGCGGGGGCGGGTGCTTCTGAGTCCGTAATTATCATTGCATTGAAAAGTGATCCCATTGCATTCGGATCGATTAGGCGCTGAGTTGCTGAGTATAGTCTCTCTGCCTGTTCCGGTGTCGCATTTTTAAATAATGCCGCCGTACGTTCAATGATGCCGAGAGACCTCAGAAAGGAGGCTTGGTCTATCGGCCCGAACACCTGAGAGCCACAATCTGAGGCGCGAGCACTAAGAGCACCAAAATCTACGTGAGCCGTCAGGTCAACCTCGCCCGGATCAGATAGTGGGTCGGCAAATTGGTGTTCGCGCACTGCTTGGAGGGTGTCGCCGGGTGCCTGGTGCTTGTAGCCGTAATCAATTATCAGTGCTGCTCCTGGTTGGGCCGCTAGGCGCTTGGAGAGTTTATTGATAAAAGTAACTGCCGCGGGTCGGAATTCGTATACTTCCCCGGGCAGGGCATCTTTAGGTAAATTCAGTGGATCTTGACAGATCGTTCCGGGCATAAATTGCAGCGTATTACCCAATGACCCAACGCATCGTTCCGCCCAGCCATTCTGGACTTTGGTTACCTGTCGAATCGGTAGCGAATCTATAAATTCGTTTGCAATTAAAATAGTAGGACCAGGAGGAATAGTTTCGATCGTCTTGTGCCAGATCGGATGTTGACCAGATAGGGTCTCTGCTTGGCGGTGCATGAGAAATTCGCTTGTTTCTACAAGATGTATTTCAATAGCTTTCTCGAACATAGGAACGCTTGTAGTGGCACGGAGCAGGTCTTTCATAAGGGTGCCTCTACCGGGGCCACACTCAATCAGAATTATCTTGTCCGGACAGCTCATCTGTTGCCATGTAACCGCCGCCCAGAGACCGATCAGTTCTCCAAAAACCTGAGAAATCTCCGGCGAAGTTATAAAATCACCATCCGCGCCAATGGGATCACCTTTTTTATAATATCCGAGGTTTGTATGACCTAGCGCGAGAGCCATATACTCATAGACTGGGATCGGGCCGTCGGCCTCAATCCGTTCACGGATAAACGTTTCAAGCCGCTTCATGCCTAATAGATCGATAAATAAGTATTACGCCAGCAATGAACAGGGGTGTCGAAAGCCACTGGCCTGTCGTAGTACCAAACGCGAGAAAGCCGATGTGAGCGTCCGGTTGGCGGAAAAATTCCGCCGTGAAACGTCCAATTGAATATCCCGCTAGAAAAACACCCGATAGAAGGCCCCGTTTCTCGAATGAGACCGGCCGGAGTGCCAGCCAGAACAGAACAAAGAAAAGAACCAGCCCTTCGAGAGCGGCCTCATAAAGCTGGCTGGGGTGGCGTGGTAACGGACCGCCGCCTGGAAAAACCATACCGAGTGGAGACTCTGTAACTCTGCCGTATAGCTCACCGTTGATGAAATTTGCGATCCGGCCAAGGAATAAACCCAGCGGAGCGGCACAGGCTATGACGTCGCTAACTGCGATCCACGAATAACCACGGCGGCGGCAGAATAACCAGACGGCGAAAATTACCCCTAAAAACCCACCGTGGAATGACATGCCGCCCTGCCAGACGGCGAGAAGTTCGATTGGATTCTGCAGATAATAGCTGGGCTTATAAAATATAACGTAGCCCAGCCGGCCGCCAAGGACGATACCGAGCGTTGCCCAGACGACAAAATCGTCAATGTGTTCTTTTGTGATGTCCGAGGTAGAACGACGCGATACCCAGATCATATATCGCCATGCCAATAGAATGCCGACGATATATGATAGCGCGTACCAGCGGACAGCGAATGGACCGATCTCGACAAGGACCGGGTCGATTGTCGGATAGGTCAGAGTAAGCATGATTGGCAGTCAGGCATAAGGGTCTTCGGCCAAAAGATAATCGCGAATGTATTGTAGAACCCCATCTTCCAAAGAAGTCCCCGGACGGTCGTAACCGGCATCCCGTAGGCGGGTCATATTGGCCTGAGTGAAATACTGATAACGGTCGCGGATAGCGGCGGGTGTGTCGATGAACTCGATATTCTCGACCTTGCCCATCGCCCCAAATACAGAGGATGCGAGATCATAGAATGTTCGGCTCTTTCCTGTGCCTACGTTAAAGATCCCCGGAGCTGAAGAGGCCTCCGACACCCAAAGAGCGATATCGACGCAGTCTTCCACCCATACAAAATCCCGCTTCTGACCGCCGTCGGGATAGTCGGGGTTGTGGGACCGGAATAGCACCGCCTTACCCGTTTCGTTAATCTGTCGAAAGTTCTTAAGGACAACGCTGATCATGTTGTCTTTGTGATACTCGTTTGGGCCGTAGACGTTAAAGAATTTCAATCCAGCCCAGTGCGGGGGACGCGGGCCATTTTCCGACACGATCCGGGCGACGCGCTGATCAAAGACATGCTTTGACCACCCATAGGCATTCAACGGCCGGAGTCTTGCGAGCGCGTTGGGTGTGTTGTCATCGTCAAAGCCCATTTTACCATCTCCAAAGGTAGCCGCTGACGATGCATAAATAAGGTTGGAGTTGTTGGCGGTGCACCAGTTCCATAGATCTATAGAGAGGCGGATATTAGATCGGATGATTAAATCCACATCTCGCTCGGTGGTGGCCGAGACAGCGCCCATATGAAAAACGGATTCGATGTCGGCTGCGTTATCGTTCAGAAACTCTGAAAGATCGCCCGGCGGGAGGATATTCTCTAGTCTCCTCTTGGCGATATTTTTCCATTTGTCGTCGGTGCCAAAAAAGTCGCATACGACAACGTCGGGGGTACCCCGTTTCTCAAGTTCTTTGACGAGGTGGGAGCCGATAAATCCTGCGCCGCCGGTAACAATGATCATCCAGTTATTCCGCTGCATATTTCCTTTAAAGTGGTTATAGGTCTCACCGTGCCAACCCGCAATCGGCAGCTTTGCTTGTCATGTTGGTCGCTAACGCCTACCTAAGGGTCGTATCAAGCACGTAGGGGTCAGAAAATGCCTAAACCCAATAGAGTTTTCGAAGATGCCGCCCGGGTCGCTGGCGGTGCTATAGGTACGTTTTCCGGTGTAAAACGCGAAATCGAAAACCTCGTCAAGTATCAGATAGACCGGCTATTGACTGGTATGGATCTGGTCACACGAGAGGAATTCGATGCTGTAAAACAAATGGCGGCCAAGGCCCGTGACGAAAATGAGCGCCTGGAAGAGCGATTAGTGGCGCTTGAAGGGGCAAAGCCGAAACCAGCGAATCGAAAAACGAAACCAGCGAAAAAATCGTCGGCGAAACGTGCAGCCAAAAAATAGGGCTAAACACGCCTTTTACTTATCCACTACATTTTGTGGTCAGTGCAGCTTACCAGTGCAATTATGCTTGCGCGCGTAGTTGCCTTCTGGCACGCTAAATATAGTATCAGAAAACCTATCGGACCCCGTATTTTGTAAAATACCTGCAATTACGTATATCGAAAAGGTGCTGGTACCAAATGCGTTCCCGGGGGTGGTATGACGGCTTTAAGCAAAGAATACGAGAGATCCTTTCCCAATCCGCTGGATATGATTGAGCAAATCGCTACCAGCCACGATTGGCTGTTTGAACGTTCAAGCGACAGGGATATCGCGGTTGAGGTCACTGGCCACTGGTGCGACTATCGGATGTTCGTATCTTGGCATGCTGATGTGCATGCGTTGTTGTTTGCCTGCGCTTTCGATATGCGAGTGCCGGAGAAAAAATCCGATGCGATTCATCCACTCCTTGCCAACATTAATGAGAGACTTCTCGTGGGTCATTTCGACCTCTGGTCGGATGACGGTCTCCCGGTATTCCGCCATGCATTATTGCTCCGTGGTGCCGCGGGAATTAGCCGCGAACAGCTTGAGGATGTTGTAGATATCGCCTTCACCGAAAGCGAGCGATACTATCCTGCCTTTCAATTCGTAATCTGGGGTGGAAAAAGTCCGAGAGAGGCGATGGCAGCTGCCATACTGGAGACCGAAGGCGAAGCCTAAGTCTCGACAGGATTCTGTTCCGACCTGAAGAGGTATGAACCATGCTTAATTCGAAGAGAATCCTTCTTGTCGGGTGCGGGAAAATGGGAGGTGCAATGTTGCGGGGTTGGCTGGCACGAGGGATCACTGCTGATGAAATTCTTGTTGTAGAGCCTTTCAACGATGTTGCCACAAACCTTCGAATGGAGCTCGCGGTTCCGGTCGTGTCCTCAGCCGAAGATCTCGACAAAGGGTATATACCTGATGTCATAGTATTCGCGGTTAAACCGCAGGGTATGGAGGACATCGTTGCAACCTATGCAGGCGCGCTTACTGCGTCGGCAGTGGTTCTGTCCATTGCCGCTGGACGCGACACGAATTTCTTCGAGCGGCAACTCGGGAGTGGCGTAGCCGTTGTGAGGACAATGCCTAACTCACCCGCTTCAGTCGGCCGCGGTATTACGGCGGCCTTTGCTAACGCAAACCTAAAAACTCACCAACACACTTTATGTCAATCATTGTTGGAAGCGATCGGGGAGGTAGTTTGGATAGAGGATGAATCGCTAATCGATGCGGTCACCGCTATATCTGGTAGCGGACCAGCCTATGTGTTCCACATGATAGAATGCCTCGCCCGCGCTGGTGAAGCCCAAGGGCTCCCACCTGAAATCGCGGATAAACTGGCCCGGGCCACTGTCACCGGGTCGGGAGAACTTGCCCATTTGTCAGCCGAGACGGCAGAAACACTCCGTATGAACGTGACCAGTCCTGGGGGAACAACGGCTGCTGCACTAGACGTCCTTATGATGGATGCTGGGCTTGGTGACCTGATGGATCGAGCGGTCGCAGCCGCGACCAAGAGGTCTCGAGAACTCGGCAGATAGAATCTGGCTCTATAGGCGTTCACCATTCTTAGAATGTGAGAGTTGTAAGCTATACATAGTCGACCTTATGTTTTGTTTGTTTCGACTAGGCTGGCTTTGTTCGGTGGGGTCACGATTTTCGGATCCACAAAGGTTATTCACCTACGATCACCGGATTTGCTCCCATTGAGCGGGAAATTGAGCCCACGCCTACTCGGCTTGGCTTATAAGGCATCTTGCCTCCAGAACTAGTTGGCCGATGCGTCGCAGCGGTGATCGCCCGCAGTTTTTCGAGTGCGCGGAGTTCGAGTTGCCGAACTCTCTCCTTGGAAAGGCCCAACTCTTTACCAATTTTATTTCTGCTTGCTCGCTTATCGCCAAGAAAACGACGCCGTAAAATATGCCGTTCGCGCCGGGTCATGCCGGGGATTGCAGCCCGGATCAGCCAGAGAAAGGTGAGACGTTGTTGTTTATTCGCTAGGCTTTCTTCAGGGTCCGGATCAGCCTGAGAAAAGGCTTGTGAAAGATGATCGTTGCCAGGGGACTGGTCAATGACTTTATCAGGTGTCGTGAAGCGCTGAACGAAGGCCCGCAGTTCCTCGGTCGTTGTTTTGAAACGTCTGGCGGCTGTTTGGACGGCGCGATCGTTTTGTAAATCCAGTGATTGAAGAGCGGAGCTGAAATACATTGTTCTTGCTTTTGGGGTGGTCACAGATCTTACCAAAGACCCAGATTGCAAGACGTAATCTTGGATTGCTGCGCGGATCCACCACATTGCAAAAGTTGAGAGACGTGTTCCGCGTTCTGGATTAAAACGTTTTACGGCTTCAAGCAGGCCAACGGTGCCTTCTTGGATCAAATCAGCAAGCGGGCACCCGTGACGACGATAACGGCCGGCAATACTTATTACGAAGCGTAATTGACTCAGCACCAATTTCTCGCAAGCCCACTTGTCGCCGCGACGATATTTAGCCACCAGATCACGCTCTTCGGTAGCGGTAAGCCGCGGAACTTTTCGAAGTGCTCTTGATAGATTTGCGGGCAATGGTGAGCGCATTATCTTTCCCTAAAAGGATGAGAATGAATCGTGACATAGCTGGCCCTTTGGATCAACTAGTTACTGTACTTCTCTGGATTTTCGGGACCCTCGAAAAATGTTAAGGTAGACCCCCGTAGGGAGACTTTTATGGCAAATAAACCGAGAGCACGAGAACCCGGTATCGATCGAATACTCGATATAGCATTGGGGCTTTACGCCGAGCGGCGGTGGCAGGATATTACAATGGAAGAAATCTCAGAAGCTTCCGGTGCAACACTTCCAAGAGTTTATGAATTCTTCCCGACGCGGCAGGCAATATTGGCCAGATTGTTCGCCCGAATAGATAAGGCCGTTCTTTCCGATCATGATTTTGCTGATTCAACAGAACCCTCTCGAGAGCGTCTGTTGGATGTATTGATGCGTCGTTTTGAGGCCCAGTCTAGCTATAAGTTGGCTATCCATTCTCTTCTAAGGTCACTAGGAAGTGATCCTGCTCTCGCGATCTGTTCACTGCCAGTATTAGCAAACTCTATGGCGTGGTCGCTAGAGGCCTCCGGCATTGGGGCTTCTGGCCCGATGGGTTTGGCAAAAATACAAGGTCTTGGGCTTATTTACTTGTCGGCGACTCGCGTCTGGCTAAACGACGATTCCCCAGATCTCGGCGCGACGATGGCATGCTTGGATAGAGATCTGAGCCGTGCTGGAAAGTTGATAAATTTGTTTCCGCACCGTAAAAATCCTAGTCGGGAGATAGACTAGAGAGACTGGTTTTATGATTTTAGTCTTCTAAACTTAAGATATTATGGGTTTTTGAAATGAATTGCCGCCGGAGCATATGAAAAGGCAATAAGGCACTATGCCGCCCTCGATTGTTACGGTGCGAACAGAGAATCTCCGTTCCTTTCGGGAGTAGTTAGACCGGCAGCAATACCCGGGCTCGTGTTCCCCCAGCCGGGGAGTCCTGCAGTTCCACTTCGCCTCCCCCACCCCGCGCCAAATCCCGGGCGATGGATAGCCCTAAACCGGTTCCGCCCGTCTGAGGGTTGCGTGATGAATCCAGCCGGTAAAACGGTTTAAAAACTGATTCGCGTTCTGCTTCTGGGATACCGGGGCCGTCATCATCAATACATATTTCTACAAGTTTTCCGCGTCGCTCTGCATGAATATGTACTTTTTCTGCATGTGTACAGGCATTTACAATCAGGTTTGTGATGCATCGCCGAATAGCGTTGGGTCGAACGAGAATGGTAAGGTCTCCCCTTATATCCAATGTGACTTCCCTCCCCAGCGAGGATGAACTCCGGGTTACGCTAGTCAGAAGTTCCGCTAGATCACATTCTTCAGCGGCTTCCGTACCTTCTCCGCGGGCGAATGCCAGAAACTCCTCGACCATAAATTCCATTTGCCGAAGATCCTGTTTTAGATCATCAATCCTCGGAGATTCCTCCAATAAAGCAAGCTGCAGTTTCATGCGCGTCAGCGGAGTTCGGAGATCATGCGAAACGCCAGCGAGCATTTCTGTCCGTTGTGTAAGCGCGTTATTTATTCGCCCGCGCATACGTTCGAAAGCTGCGGCAGCGCGTCGGATTTCCGTTGCGCCCTCAGGCTTAAAATTAGGGACTTCGCGTCCCTTCCCAAAATTATCGACTGCTGCAGATAGGCGTCGAATAGGACGTACTTGGTTCCGCATAAACATTGTCGCAATGGCAAAGAGTAATAGAGAAGTCCCCACCATCCATAATATAAAAAGATAGGTCGTAGAGCTGAAAAGGCGTTTCCGTGGAACAAATATTTCCATCACACCATCAGGCAGTTGGACCTTCATTTGCACCAATCTTTCATGACTCCATGTATCGATATGAAATGGTCTTCTAATTCGTTCACGCATCGAATAGGCCAGTCGGGTATCAAGGATACCACTGCCGATCTCTGCTGGCGCATTCTGGAGAATTTCGCCCGCCTTAAAATTGAAATAGAAGCCCAGATCTTCCGCGGCACGACTCAACCAGACTGTACGTTTAGCGTTTTCGAACCTGCCCATTTCGTCAATGACGAAACCAATTTCTCCGGCTACAGAATCGGCGAGCCGCCGAGTAATTAACGTCCAGTGGCGATCATAAAATATCCAAGTCGACACGATTTGGAGGAGGATCAGAGGCGTTACTATTATCATAATCGAACGGCCCAAAAATGACCTTGGCAGATATCTCTTTATTGCCTTTTTCAGTCGAATGCGCGGGAGCTTCATCTGTCTGGCCTCTCCGTCTCAGTCCGGGTGCAAGATATAGCCTTGGCCCCTGACGGTATGAAGGAAACGTGGTTCGCGCGGATCTGACTCAATCTTGCGCCTGAGACGGGTGACTTGAACGTCCACAGTTCGAGCTCCGCCATCGATCTGGCACTGAGCAATAAGCTCGTTTCGTGTCATAGTCGAGCCCTGGTTGCGCGCTAGCGCTGATAGCAGATTTGCCTCAATCGTTGTAAGGCGGACAACAGTATCATCGCATCTCAGTTCTTGCCGACCGAGATCGAACTTGAATTTTCCAAGAGAGATAACTTGTTCGGGTGCCGACATCGCGTTGCGGCGTAGGATAGTTTCTATGCGGAGAACCAGTTCGCGCGGCTCGAATGGTTTAGTCATGTAGTCGTCAGCGCCGCGCTCAAGTCCTTCAACACGGTCTTCGGGTTCTCCCATCGCGGTTAGTAGTAGGATTGGTACCCCCGACATCTCACGGAGTGATGCTGTCAGAGTCAGGCCGTCTTCGCCCGGCATCATTACATCAATCACTAGTAGGTCGAATAGCAGTCTTGTCAGTCGCACTCTCGCGTCTTCGGCATTCTCGGCCGTTGTTACTCGGAAGCCGTTTTCCGAGAGATATTCGCGCAATAGCTCACGCAACCGATCATCATCGTCCACCACCAGTATATGCGGTTCATCACTCATAGAGTTCGATTTGGAAAAAGTTCTAGTCAAATCAGACTTCATAGCCGACGGATTTACGCGATATACCATCGAACATATCCAGCATCCGATTACGCCAGTTGTAAACAGGATCATCGGCATTTAGCAGGGAAAATTCGCTGATCGACCTAGCCCAAGCAAAGGCACCGAAGATAATATAGTCGCCATAAGCAGGATTATCACCTCCCAAAAATAATTCTTCGCCAAGGGCTGCCTTTATTGTGGAAACGGCGTGACCAAAGGCTTTTATATCGTCCTCCGAACGAGTCTGGATCTCCGTAGGGGTCATGCCGAACCGGGCTGTCCGGCTCTCGAGGAAATAATTCCGGTCAGCAGCGTCGACGTGGTCAAGGATATCGGCAATCACTAGTCGTATAAGCGCGGCGTGCAGCACTCTGTCCGCCCAAACATTTAGAAAACGTGCTAGTCCGTGTCCAATGTCTCCTCCAAACAGAGGTCTACTTTCCGGATATTTACCTTCTAGATATTCCGCAATAGCCCACGAGTCGGAGACAAAAGTTTCACCATCCCGTATGACCGGTAGGCGTTCCTGTCCGGAAAAGGAAATTAGGTCTTTATCGGTAAACCTCACGGGGATAGTTTCATAGTCTATACCTTTGTGCTCAAGAGCCATCCGCGTACGCCAACAATAAGGGCTGAATCGCCTGTCGTCTTTACCGACGAGTTCGTATAGCTGAATGGTCATTTCAGTCTCCCAAAATTTTTATATTATAATTCTATAACAGGTAGGAGACTTTGTCGGATACGAATCAAATATAAATGTACTAGCTTTTAAGTATGAAAAATGGAAAGTGGGATTCAAGAAATGCTAGACGAAGATATGAAAAACTTAGTCGCAAGCACGATGCTTTGCTTTGTTGCGACTATTAACAAGGACGGCAGTCCAAACCTATCGCCTAAAAGCTCTCTCAGGGTACTTGACGATAACCATCTTATATTTGCGAACATGGCTTCCCCCGGCACAATCGCAAACCTGAGGAGGGATCCTAGAATTGAATTGAACTGTGTGGATATATTTTCACGTCGAGGATATCGGTTTACTGGAAAAGCCGAATTATTTTCGGATGGGGATGAAATATACGAGTCCTTGCGAGCAGATGTCGCCGCTGAGCATGGAGAGACACTTCCCGTATATGAAGCGGTTTTAATCGAGGTTCTTGCAGCGACTGCGGTGATTTCTCCAGCTTATACATTTGTTGAAGGTGTTACCGAAGAAGTTCTGCGTAACGCTTACTACGGCAAGTATAAGGTCCAGCCGCTTGTCCCATTGGGTTAGTATAAGCCAATCGAGTTGGCAGTTTACCATACGACTATAATCATTGGTATCGCAACGGCGAAGGTAACGGCGGTGAGTGGCAAGCCGAGGCGCCAATAGTCTCCAAACCGGTACCCACCGGGGCCCATAACCAGCAAGCTGGACTGATGCCCGATAGGTGTCAGGAATGCACAGGATGCGCCGATCGCAACCGCCATCAGGAACGAGTCAAAATTAGCATTTATAGAGTTAGCGACAGTGACGGCTATGGGCGCCATGAGAACGGCGGTAGCTGCGTTGTTTATCACGGCGCTCAATAACGACGATAACATCATAATGATAAGTAAAATCACCCAGAGGGGCATATCACCCGCCAACTGGAATATTCCTTCAGATATTAATGTCGTCGCTCCTGTAGACTGTAGGGCGGCACCAACCGGCAAAAAAGCGCCCAGTAGAATGATGATAGGCCATTCGACACTGTCGTACATTTCTCTTAATGGAAGCATCCTTGTTCCCACCAGTACTATCACGGCGGTGACGAAGGCGATATCGATTCGGACAATGCCTAACAGGGTAGCCAAAATCGCAACCGCAAAAACGCCGAGAGGATAATAACTGCGCCTATTCGCAAGCGCGATTTCTCGGTTTGCTAGCGGCAGGCATCCCAACGAATTTAAGGCCTCATAAATAGTCTGTTCTGGACCATGTATGAGAATGACGTCACCAGCCTCGAAACGGATGTGTCCGATCCGGTCGCGGATAGATTTACCGCGTCTGGCAACGGCGAGAATGTTAACCCCGTACCGAGAATTGACGCGAAGTCCCCGAAGCGTTCGACCTTCTAATCGGGCGCCCGGGTTAATTACTGCTTCAACCATCAAAACCTCGTCAGAGGCGAAGTCGGAATCGTGAAAGTTCTTACCGGTGACAAGGTGAAATTGTGAATTTTCAGTCGCAACAGCGATCGCATCCGTTCCGCCCTCGATTATCAAGTGATCGCCGCCACGAATGCGGGTATACCAAGGCGGTGCTAATTCCTTAATTCCGTCTCGGACGATAGCGACAATGGAAATATCACCGTCCGCGAGAACGATAAGTTCCCTGATTGGTTCTCCGATCAGCGGCGATTCATCAGGGACAGCTAGCTCTGCTACATAATCTTCGATATGCAGGAGTTCCTCCAGCGCGTTATTATTGCTTTCTCGCCGCGGAATTAGCCGATAGCCGACGAGGGCAATAAAGACGATACCTGCCAACGCCACCGCCGCACCGACGGGTGCGAAATCGAACATGCTGAATCCGCTACTCCCACCAAATGATTTACCGAGGATCTCTGCCCTGTAGCTGGCAATAATTATATTGGGCGGGGTCCCAATAAGGGTCGATAGCCCGCCAAGAAGAGATCCAAAAGCCAGTGGCATCAGAGCGCATGAGGGCGGAATACCTGCTGATTGTACCGCACGAATCGCTACTGGTAGCATAAGGGCAAGGGCGCCGACATTGTTCATGAAGGCCGAGAGGGTTGCTACAGTGAGAGTCAAAGCACCAATTTGAACGACCGAATTCGCGGGCAGTTTGCCGATCGATACGGATAGGGCGTTTAGGGCTCCTGATCGCTGGAGCGACTGGCTGATTATCAAAACCGCTGCAACGGTCACTACTGCGGCATCGCTAAAACCATCAAATGCCTCTTCCACGGGCACTATTCCCGCAAAAACCGATACGATAAGGGCGGACATCGCAACGATATCGTAACGCCAACGTCCCCATGCGAACAAAATTAGTGCCACTATAAGGATGCTGAAAGCAGTAAGTTGTTCTGTAGTCATCATATCCATTCAACATTGGAGGGAACGAATGACAAGATATCAAGTCCTCTTATATAACGAGAGGTCTGTCTGATCGATATTTCCCTCGTTGCAATTTTTGTGCCACGCACATAGGTTGGGGATGGGCCACACCTCCCCAACGGGGTGCTGCTCTTCTGAGAGGGAGAGAAATTAATGTCTGATAAACTTCGCAAACCGGACGTCCGTCCGAAAAATCCATGTTTCTCATCGGGCCCTTGTGCCAAACGCCCTGGCTGGGCACCTTCGGTTCTCAAGGAGGTGCTGGGTGGAAGGTCTCACCGTTCAATTCCGGGTAAGGCTAAGCTCAAAGCGGTAATTGACCGCAGCAAGGATATTCTTGGCGTCCCGTGCAACTATCGTGTCGGTATAGTCCCAGCATCTGATACCGGCGCAATAGAAATGTCCCTTTGGTCGATGTTAGGCGCACGCGGTGTAGATATTTTTTCTTGGGAAAGTTTTGGTGCTGGTTGGGTCGGCGATATAACCAAGCAGTTGAAGTTGGAAGACATCCGCGTCTTCGAAGCAGGATATGGTGCTCTACCCGATCTCAGTCA
>CETH01002523.1_pt1 | contig 14617 bp, 13 predicted proteins | sample 361461 | NCBI WGS metagenome assembly CETH01 (sample SAMEA2622695, study PRJEB7988) | marine metagenome | isolation source: saline water (ENVO:00002010), including
GAATGGTAAAGAATATGGACGCAAACAATATGGCTGCCTTAGGTGACTCAAAATTACTCGACATGACTAAAACTATGGATGCAGGTGCATTCCAAATTATGGGTGGAGGAGCAGTGGCAAATTTGGCAAAAACAATGGATCAAGCAAGTTTAATTGGTCTAGGCGGAGGTAAATTGGCAGATATGACAAAGAACATGGATGTTAATAACTTTAAAGCCTTAGATCAGACACGAGTCTTAGATATGGCGAAAGCTATGGATCCTACAAACTTTGCTACAATGGGAGGCCAAGCTTTAGCTGGGATGACAGCAACACTAGATACAGCGGCATTAACAGGACTAGGAGCAACAAAGTTAGTAGACATGACAAAGAATATGGATGCGAATAACTTTGCAGTATTAGGAGCTGGCAAAATTAAGGATATTGCATTAACTTTAGACCCATCTAACATGCAAGCTATGGGAGGAAAAGCTCTAGCAGGTATGGCTAAAAATCTTGATTCTAATAATATGGCTGCACTGGGTGCAGGAAAACTTGTAGATATAGCAACTACGTTAGATTCAGGTTCCTTTTCTATAATGGGCGGAGCTGCAATTGCAGACATGACTAAAAACCTTGATCCCGCTAATATGGCTGCATTAGGTGGAGCAAAACTAGCTGATATGACTAAAAATATGGATGCTAACAATATGGCTGCATTAGGTGGAGCAAAACTAGTGGATATAACTAAGACAATGGATCCTGCTAATATAGCAGCTTTGGGTGGAGGTAAATTAGTAGATATAACTAAGAATTTAGATCCATCTAATATGCAGGCACTAGGTGCTGCTAAATTAGTAGATATAACCAAGAATTTAGATCCAGTTAATATGCAAAATTTAGGAGGAGGTAAGTTGGTAGATATTGCTAAGACTTTACCACCAGATGCAATGAAAGATTTAGGTGGCGCTAAGCTAGTAGATATAACTAAGAATTTAGATCCAACTAACATGCAGGCATTGGGTGCAAACAAATTAGTAGATATAACTAAGAATTTAGATCCAGCTAATATGCAAAATTTAGGAGGAGGTAAGTTGGTAGATATTGCTAAGACTTTACCACCAGATGCAATGAAAGATTTAGGTGGCGCTAAACTAGTAGATATGACAAAGACAATGGACCCTACAAACATAGCAGCTTTGGGATCAGATAAAGCAGCTGATATTGCTAAAAATTTAAATGATGATAACTTTAAAGACCTTGGTGGAAACAAAGTAGCGACCATGGCTAAAGTTATGGGTGGTAATACACTAAAAGAAATTGGTAGTGATAAGGCAAAAGGAATGGCCAAAGCAATGGAAAAAGATGACATTCAAACATTAGCTAGTGATCAAATTGTTGGACTAGCATCCGGTATAGATCCTAAGCAAATAACAGATCTTGGATCCGATAAGCTTGTTACTATGGTAGATAAAATTGATGTTAATGACGTCAAATCTTTAGGCACTGATTCATTATCTTCGATGATGAGCGGAGTACAAGGTACACAAATAGCAGATTTGAAAGATGACAAAAAAGTTTCCATTGTAGATAATTTAGGTGCTAACTTTTTCAATGCTGACAAGGCATCTTTAGATGCAATTAAAGATGCAAAATCTGATGTGTCAATACAAATTCAAAAACCAACAGTAAGTAAAATCCCAACTAGTATCTTTGGTAATTTTAAGCTTAAACTAAAATAAAATTATTATATTGAGCAAAGTTGTAAAAATTTCAAACTACAACTTTGCTCAATAATTTTTTTTAATTTTTGTTTCTGCTGTAAAAAAGATTACTAAACTAGAACATACTGCTAATATTACTCCATCGATAAGTAATGCTGAACTAAAATTCCATTTTTGAATTGTAAATCCTAAAATTGGCGGACCAATCATAAAACCCAGATCCCCAAAAGTTCTTAAAAGACCCATCGTAAGACCTTCGTATCCTTGTGGAGCTTTATCAGCAAAAAGAGTGTTAGTAGACGCATTTAATGCACCTTCTCCAATTCCAAATAGTATTGCAACGTATAATATCATTTGGTAACTTTCAGATTTGTTAAATAAAAACAATGAAATTAATATAATTAAAACACCTGGAATTATTAATTTTTTTCTGCCTAATTTATCAACTAAATAACCTGATAACGAAGAAGATGTTAATTGAGAAAGAGATGTGACACTAAAGAATGTACCTATATTAGTTGTAGAAAAACCTTTGTTTTTTATTAATAGTGGTGCTACAGTAAATCGTCCTCCTGACCTATGAAAAAATGTAGAAACAGTCATTAACCCTACAGGAATCAATCCTGATTTAATAAATATCAAAATAATATTTAAAATGTTTTCATTTTTTATACTGTTTTTTTTAGTTTTATTTTTTTCTGCTAATTTTGAATGTGGTTCAATGACTGTTGTTAATATAAGAAAAATTGCAAATATTAATGCTATTGAAGCAAAGATAAAAGGACTGTTTAATCCATAGATTTCTCCAATATAACCTCCTACTATCGGGCCTACGGTTTGACCAATTAATATTGATATAGTTTGTAGGCTTAATATTCTTCCTCTATTATCTAATGTGGAAATTTCTCTTAAATATATCCCTGCTCCAACAAAATGTATTCCTCCTCCTAATCCAGTAATCAATCTTGATACTAATATAAGTCCAGTTGAATCAAAATATCCTGTTAGATAATATCCTATTGATGCTATCGCAGGGCCAATAATTAATATTGGTTTTTTACCAAATTTTTGTGCAAAAAATCCCGCAGGTAAGTTTGTTAAAAACCGTCCCGCTCCAAATATTCCCACAACAAAACCAGTCATTGATGTTGTGGCTCCTAAGTTTTGCACTAGAATAGGAAGTATAGGGTTCGTAGCACCTTGTCCAATTGTAAATAGAAAAACTGAAAAACAAACACTAAATGTACTGATTAATAATTTTGTATGTGGAACGGTATTACTGATTTTCAAAATTCACACTTAATTCGGAAGGTATTTACATTTTCCTCCATCAGACAAAAAATTCTGTCTAGATGTAGGGGTTAAACATGAAATAGATTCATTAAGTTGTTCAGAAGATATCGCATAACCAGTGCCTTCGACATCTGTTCCATTAGCTTTTCTTAGTACAGTCACCGTCATTCCAATCACATCTCCTGACAATGTAATTACCGGGCCTCCTGAATTTCCAGAATTGATCGCAGCATCTGTTTGTATAGTACCTCTTTCTGAATATCTCATTCCATCAGCAATTCCTGATTTATATATTTTTGCTGATACTACACCCTTTGTTGTTCTAAGCACATTTACACCAAGTGGGTAACCAAGAACATTGATTTCTGTACCAATTTTTACTTTTTCATATTCTTCGTTAGACAAAATCTTCAAAAAATCTAAACTTTTCGAAGATTGAAATTTTAATACAGCTATATCTAAGTTAGTGTATTTATTAATTAAAGTTGCATTGTAAATTGTTTCTTTTTCATCAACCATAATTTTGATATTATTGTAGATTCTTGATCCTGATTCAGTTTTTGGGAAGCAATGATTGTTAGTTAAAACATAATAAGTGTCAGATTCTACGGAATGATTTAAGTTTGAAATATCGAATATAAACCCAGAGCATTTTCCATTGGACGAATTTTGAATTCGCACCACTGACGGTTTTGCAGATGATATAACAGATGGCCAATCTGTTGTTGAAGAAATTGATTCTAAATTACTTATTCTTTTTGTATTTTCTGCTATGTCTGAATTTGGAGTCTGAATATTTTCTATTATTTTATTTTGACTTTCAATTTTAGAAGACAAATCATCGTATCTCTCTGCTGATGCCTTAAGGTATTCGTTTTTTTCTTTTTCAGAACTTAATTCTGCTTCAAGTCTTTTTGTTTTTTCGTTTTCAGAACTTAATTCTGCTTCAAGTCTTTTTGCTTTTTCTTTTTCAGAACTTAATTCATAATTTGATTTTAATAATTTATTTTGTTCATCATTTAATTTAGATTTTGTTTCTAATAACTCGGTTTGTGTTTCGTAATTTGTTTTTTCTAAGGTTGTTTTTTGTTCATTTAATTTTTTAATTATTAAATTAGATTTTTCTATTGTTTCAGTTGCTGTTTTAATTGATTGATTAGATTTATTTAACGATTCATTTACAGAAACTACTGTGTCATTTATTTTTGTGTTTATAGTATCTGAATAATTATTAAAGATAATTTTTTGATTATTCTGCATAAAATAAAAACCAGAAGAAATTATTAATATATTTATAATTAATATTGCTGAATAATATATTTTGTTTTGCATTTAATTTGAATTGTTCAATGTAGTAAAGTTAATTATAAATATATTTTAACAATCATCACAATTATAAATAAGTTATATGTTAAAGAAATTAGAGCTATATCTAGAAAAGAATCTTTTAAAACTTCCAACAGGACTTAGTGCCCATTTAAATAGAACTTCAGATCTTGCGATTTATTTAGCAAAAACTCATAATGTAAGTACTTTCAGATGTAAATTGGCAGCTCTTGCACATGATTTTGCTAAAAAATATTCAAATAAAGAATTAATTAAAATAGTAAAAGTTAATCAAATTGATTGTAGTGAGTTTGAGCTTTCTAATCCGGAAGTCCTTCATGGACCAGTGGCGGCGTTTCAATTACGTGAATATCTAAGTGATGATTTTACAATGTTTAATTCTATAAGATGGCATACCTCGGGTCATAAAACATTTGATAAAGAAAATCAAATAGTTTTTTTAGCTGACAAATTAGAACCATATAAAATCAACAAACGACCAGAACTTCAATATGTGAATGATCTTGCATTTAAAGATTTAGATAATGCTGTATTAGCATTTTTTGAAATTCAATTTGAATTCTTAAAAACCCAAAATATAGACATTCATCCAGAGTCAATAATTTATTATGATAAATTAAGATAAGATTTTATTTATAGTTATTGATATTTTTGATTTTTTTATTTCTATTAAACAATAACTCATAGGCACAATAAATTCAGAATAACCTTGACCAGGATTTATAAAAGTTATTCCTTTGTATTCTTCTATATGTGCGTCATGCGTATGGCCAAATAATACATAATCTAGTTTATATTCTTGAAATTCTTCAAGAATCAAATCAAAGTCTAAAGGAGGAGGCCCCCCCCAATATGGGTGAATTATCCCAAAAATGTATTTTTCTATTTTGAATACAATTTTATTAGGTATATTTTCGCGTATATTTTGAGGGTCGGAGTTTCCATGAACAATAAAAGCTTTTTTTGCATTTTCTTTTATTCCATTTATCACATCATCGGATGTAATATCTCCGCAATGAATTACTAAATCGGCTATCAGTATTTGTTTTTTTATTTCATTGTCAATATCTCTGTAATAATTTTGATGTGTATCAGAAATAACAAGTATTTTATTAACTTTAGAATTAAATGTTTCCAAACTATTTTCTTTAGCGGACATCAGAAATCATATCATCATCAAAACCTAGATCTTTAAGTACCTCTTCTGTATGCTCTCCAAGTTCTGGTGCAGGAGAGTTTACAGATAAAGGAGTTTCAGACATATTCAACATAGGACCAACCATTTTAATGTTTCCTAATATAGAATGTTGAATTTCTGTTACTAAATTGTTTTCTATGACTTGCCTGTCATCTGTAAGTTCTTCGACAAATTTAACTTCTCCGGATGGAACTCCTGCTTTGTCAAAAATTTCTAACCATTCATTCACAGTTTTTTTCAACATTTTAGATTCAAATTTAGGTATAAGATTTTCATTAAATTTTATTGCATTTTCAGAGTACGGATCATATCCATCCTCAAATCTTATATCATATATCTCAAGCGTATCTGCCATTTTTTTTCGTAAAGGATCACTGAGACATCCAACTGCAAGTATTCCATTTTTCACCTGATAAGTTCTGTAATAATGATTATGAGCTGTTTTGTGTATCATTTTTTGATATTCATTTTGAATTTCAGAATATGTATTGCCACTATTTTTCATTGTATTGATATTGTGTTTGAATTCTTTTCTAATTTCTTTATCAAATATATCTGATTCAAAAAATTTGCCATTCTGTAAACTTAGAGCAGAACCAAGCAAAGTAGTCTCAATCTTTTGTCCTAAACCTGTTTTTTCTCTGTGAAATAATGCAGCACATATACTCCATGCCATTCCTAATCCTGTTGTATAATCAGCTACTGCTGATGATTGAATAGGTTGAGGTACCCCTTCTATAGTTTTGTTTTCTCCAGACATAAGCCCGCTGATTGCTTGTGCAATTAGATCATATCCAGGTCTATGACTATCAGGTCCGGATCTGCCAAATGCTGTGTTAGAGCAATAAATAATTTTGGGATTATAAGATTTGATGTTTTCGTAATCTAAATTTAATTTTTTTGGTACGTCTGGCCTTGAATTGATAATCATAACATCAGATTCTTCTATCAATTTTTTTACAACTATTGTGGATTTTGGATTTTTTAAATCAAGAGTAATTCCTTTTTTACCTCTATTAAGAGCAAAAAAGGATCGTCCAAATCCAGGAACTCCAGGTATTATTTCTAGCGCATACCTCCATGGATCTCCAGTCGGGGGTTCTATTTTAATTATCTCGGCCCCCATATCACTTAGCATAGATCCTGCAAAAGGAGCAGCAATTATTTGACTGAATTCTATTATTTTTATCCCTGTTAAAGGTCCACTCATTAATCTAGCCTTGTTATTACTGTGTATACATTTTAATATGAGATGATATTAAGGTTTTACAGATAAAATTTCAAGTTATAAAACACATGAGGGAAAAATGAAAGATAATAAAACTGTAATAATTACAGGGGGAGGAACAGGAATAGGTAAAGGAATTGCATTAAAACTAGCCAAAAATAATTATAATGTCATTCTTGCTAGCAGAAATGTTTCGAATTTAGAAAAAGTTAAGAATGAATGCCTTAAATATATTAGCTCAGATCAAATTTTAATTTTAAAAACTGATGTGACGGATATTGATAGTGTTAAAAGTTTATTTAGTAATACTATTAAAAAATTTGGACGATTAGATGTTTTGGTAAATAATGCAGGAGTATTTGACGGCGGTCCAATAGATGAATTGGATATAGCCACATGGGACAAGGTATTAAATATTAATCTTAGAGGTGCATTTCTATGCTTAAAAGAAGCATTTACGATTATGAAGCCTAAGAAAAAAGGTAAAATAATAAATATAGGAAGTATTTCAGGACAGGTTCCCAGAATGCATTCCACTCCATATACTACATCTAAATTTGCTTTGTCAGGATTAACAAGAGCAGCAGCTCTTGAAGGGAGACAGCATAACATATCGGTATCCATTATTCATCCTGGAAATGTTTTAACTGAATTAAGACAAATAAGAAAAGAAGACAAAGACTCTGAGCCGATGATGGATTCCGAAAATATAGCAGAATTGGTTTACTTATCTATCAAATTACCTAACAGTGTGAATTTATTAGAGAGCGTTATGTTACCAATAGATCAATTATATGTAGGAAGAGGGTAGTGCTATTTCGTTGATAATCTGATTCCTGATTCAGATAGTTGAAACTGAATTTTTTTTGCAGATGGGTCATCAAATTTGGGAAAGCTAACTACTATACATTTACCATTTTGTAACCATAGAAAAATAGTAGAATGTTCTTTAAGCCTAAAAATACTTTTAGGTACTAAGTAAGCTCCATATATTAGAGGAATAATTCCAATAAGGAAAAAGATACTTTGTAATGTTTGATGATTATTGAGAAAAGGAATTAATGATATTAATATAAGTATTATTAATCCTGAAAATATATATTTTAAACCTTCTTTGATACGACTTTTTTCACCATTATTCATTATTGTTTCGTAACTGTTTATATCATCAAAATCAGCAGATTTTTTTTGCTTGAAAGTATTGTTTTTTGTCGTTTTACCTGTAATAACCCTCAAATTTGTTACTTTACAGATGTCTGTGTCCACAATAATTTTTTCATTGTCTAATAAATTCATCTTAAAATTTATAAATTTTTATTTATGACTTAATTGTAATATAAACTTTAATGCTAGGTAATATATAATCGAACAATAATGAATGATAAATTACATATCACAATTGATGGTCCAGCTGCTTCCGGCAAAAGTGCAACGGCCAAAAAATTATCTCAAGATATTTCTATTCCATATATTGATACTGGGATAATGTATAGAGGATTGACTTATTTTATAGTTAAATATGTGAAAAATTTTGATAATCGTAATGTTATTGAAAACTTTGATTTCACTACTAACATAAGAATGGATTTAGTTGATTCCAATAATTTGTGTATTAATGATGAAAATATTTCTGACAATTTATACTCAAAGGAAGTTACGGATATTGTGTCATTTTTTTCTAGTATTAATTCAGTTAGAAAATATTTGGTTAGCGAACAAAAAAATATGGCTTTAGATAAAGATTTAATTATGGTTGGTAGAGATATTGGGACAGTAGTTTTACCAAAAGCTAAATACAAGTTTTTTTTAGATTCAAATATTGAAACTAGAACTAAAAGAAGAATGGATCAAAAAAAAATAAATATTAGCGATCAAGCTGAAATTGATAAAAATTTAGATAGTATTAAAAACCGAGATTTAATCGATAAATCAAGAGATTTATCTCCCTTAAAACCTGCTCAAGATGCTATTATCATATACAATGATCATATAGATCTGAATACAACAGTTGATTTAATGAAGAATATAATTTTGGATTAAATATGAATTTAAATAAGATATGTAATTATTTCCAATTAAAATTACTAGAAAATTTATCTGATTTTAAAATCGAAGGACAAGACAATATTCCTTTAAATGGACCATTAATTTATATTGCAAATCATCAAGCTTTTATTGATCCAAGTATAATTAGCGTGATTTCTCCTAGAAAAGTTAATTTTTTAGCAAAAAAAGAAGCTTTTAAATTTTATCCTATTGCAGCGTTGCTTAAAATGTATGGAGCTCATCCAATTAATAGATTTGGTTTGGATCTGACCTTTTTTCGATGGGCATTGAAAATTTTAGGTAATAATGAAGCATTATGCTTGTTTCCTGAAGGCACAAGAACAAATGGAGTTATGAAGAAAGGACTACCTGGTATTGTGCACTTAGCAATAAGATCAGGAGCAAATATCATACCAATTGGTATTCAAGGAACAAATCAAAGTAGAGGTATTAAAGGCGTTTTGGCACCAAGTGGTGAAATCAGCATAAAGATAGGCAAAGTATTTAAATTTGACAAATCAAACTCAGCACTCAACCGTGATGAAATTGATGATATATTAGATAAGATAATGAAAAAAATCGCTGAATTACTCCCTTTAGAAATGAGAGGTGTTTATAAATGATTAATAATTATTTAACAATTCAAAATTAATATATATAAATGTGTGGAATAGTAGGAAATATAAACAATTCTTTAGTAAAAAACAATTTAATCGAAGGATTAAAAAAATTAGAATATCGTGGATATGACAGTGTAGGAATTGCTTTAGTTAATAAAAATAAAACTATTGACATCCTTAAAAGTGAAGGTAAAATCGACGATTTTTTGTCTAAGTATAAAAATAATAAATCTGATGGTCAAATAGGAATAGGTCACACACGGTGGGCTACACATGGAATTCCTTCTGATAATAATGCTCACCCCATATTTGACTATTACAAAGGTCTTGCAGTAGTTCACAATGGAATAATTGAAAATTATTTGGAAATAAAAACTCAACTTCAGTCTAAAGGTTATGAATTTTTAACTGATACTGATACCGAATGTATAGCAAATTTAATATCAAGTTATAAAAAAGACGGTTATTCCATTGATAAGTCTATTGATTTAACCATAGAAAAAATTACAGGTCATGCGGCTGTTTTAATATTATCAGAAGATGAACCGTCTTCAATTTATGGATTTAAAAAAGGTTTTGCAGGATCCTTGCTTATTGGAAAAAGTGATGAACAAATAGCTATAGCAAGTGATTTTCAAACTTTAATTTCAAATTCTAAAGAATATATGGTTTTAGAAGATGGCGAAAGAGTTGTAGCCACAAAAGATGGTATCTTGATTTCAAATGGGCAATCTAGTGTTAGAAAAAAATGGTTACCAATTAACGAAGATGAAGAAATAGTATCAAAGAATAATTATCAATTTTTTATGGAAAAAGAAATTCATGAGCAATCTGATGTATTTTTAAAAAATTTTCAAGGTCGTGTCGATTTCAATAAAAAAACCGTAAATTTTGCTAATGAATTTAATAATATCGATCTGGCAACCATCAAACGAATACATTTGATTGGTATGGGATCAAGCTATTATGCATGTATGCTAGCTTCTTACTGGTTAGAAAAAATTTCAAAAATCCCTGTACAGTGTAGTAATTCGTCTGAATTTAGATATCGCAACCCTGTAATTGAAAATAATACCCTAATAGTGCCTGTTTCTCAGTCAGGAGAAACTGCTGATACATTGTCAGCATCAAACTTAGCAAGAGAACTAAAAGTAGACCAAATTTGTATCACTAACACAACTAATTCTGAATTAGAAAGAATAACCAAAAATTCTATCATGATGAGAGCAAGTTCTGAAATTGGAGTAGCATCAACTAAAACTTTTATGGCAACTATTGAGATATTTTTCATTATTGCATTGTACTTATCTCAGATAAATCATATTAATGAAGATCTTTCTGATATATTTGATGAACTAAAAATTATTCCTTCTTACATTGATAATATTTTAAAAAACTCTGACAAGATAATTAAATTATCAAATAAATATGCTTCTAATAATAATTTTTTATTTTTAGGAAGAGGACAAAATTATCCTATTGCTATGGAAGGTGCTCTTAAATTAAAAGAATTGAGCTATGTCCACGCTGAAGGATATCCGGCAGGAGAAATGAAACATGGTCCCATATCCTTAATAGATTCAAATATGCCTGTCATAAACATAGTCACTGACGGTCCTTATTTGAATAAAATGATATCAAATATAAGAGAAATCCAATCTCGTAAGGGTAAAATTATAGTGTTAACGAATTGTCCTGAAAAACTAGATTCCTCTTGGTACGACGATATTATTACTTTTGATAAAACAGATGATATCTTGTCACCTTTCTTATCTACTGTGTGTGTTCAATTGTTTGCAATGTATCTTGCAATTTCTAGGGATTTAGATATTGATCGTCCAAGAAATTTAGCTAAATCAGTCACCGTGGAATAATTGAGTGACGAATTAAATGGGATAGTATTAAGAAAAACCTACATAATCCTACATATTGTTAACAGTAGGTGATTTTTTTGAAATTTCTATAACAAAAACGAGATTGTATTTTTACTTGTACACTTTTTCGTATTAATGTAGAATCCATTCAGTTAATTTCTCATAGGATTTTAAATATTAATAAGAAAAGTCAAGAAAAAAATCGACAATCACTTCTTCCAAAAGCTTTTGAATCAAGAAATTATTTTTTATATTTTTTAGGTAGCCTTGCTTCTGTAAATGGGTTTCAGATATTTATGTTTACAGAAAGTTGGATCACCCATGAATTAAATGAATCTCCTGAAGCTTTAGGTTTGCTTGGTTTGTTTACAGCATTGCCAACTATAATTTTAAATCTATTTGGCGGAGCGCTAGCTGATAGGTTTAATAAGAAATTATTGATCACTGTTTGTCAAATATTGACATTTTTCGGCGTAGGATTATTTGCTTTTTTATATCAGATAGATTTTATGATATATTGGCACATTTATATTTTTGCAGCAGCAGGTGGAGCAATTAATGCTTTTGAGTTACCTGCAAGAATGTCTTATTATCCACTTTTGATTACCAAAGATGCAATGCCTAGCGCTGTTGCCATGAATTCAATGACTTGGCAGGGAACTAGAGTTATTGCACCAGCTATTGCAGGTTTATTAATAGCTTTATTTGGAGGAACAACCACACTTCTCATTTGTTGTGTTTGTTTTTTATTAATGATTTTTTTCTTAAACTTGACGCACGTAGATATTTCTAAATTACAAAAGAAAGGCAATCCACTACAAGATATAATTGATGGTCTGTTATTTATATATAATAATAAACTTTTTCTTACTATTATTGCTTATTCATTTTTCATAGGTTTTTTTGGATGGGTTTATTTAACAATGATGCCTTATATGGCAGTGCAAGTTTTGAAAGTTGACTCTTCTGGAACAGGTATATTAATGACATCTGCAGGAATGGGAGCAGTTATTCCAACTGTTATATTTGCTAGAGCAGGGATTAACAATAGAAGAATGGGAATTAGTGCGGGTTCTTTTTTTTCAGGTATTTCAATTTTACTCTTTGCATTTACAGCATATCAATTTCAAAATTTTTATCTCACTCTGTTCTTTGTTTTTTTAATAGGTCTTTTTAGTTCGGTTTATATGTTGTCAACTATTAGTACAATCCAACTAAATGTCCCTGACCAATTAAGGGGTAGAATAATGGGAATTTATACTATTACATATAGCATAATTTCTTTGGGAGGATTATATTCTGGTTTTGTAGGAGGTTTTTTAGACAGATTATTAGAAACAGATCATATTGGTGTTCCGATTTCTATCGGTTTAGGTGGGATTATTGTAATTATAGGTTCAATTTGTATATACCTATTTAATAAGTCATTAAAGAAAGAAATTTAGATTTTATTTTTTATATCTAATTCTTTATTTATTTTATCAAACCATTCAATAACTTCTAAATGCACTGGTATACCTTTTTGTATTCTTTCAGATTGTGTATTGTATTCAGTTAGTCCCGGATAAATAACTTTTTTGTTTTTTAGTGCTTTACTATTTTCAAACATGTCTAACCATTCATCCATAGTAGTGATATATTCATCATAATCCATGAAAGCTTCAATATTGTAGGCTGTAACCATATGCCCAAAATTTGGTCTGCCAGGATTAACTCCATATCCACCACCAGTTAGTATTCCTCCTAAAATATCTACCATACCTGCAAGTCCATATCCTTTGTGAGATCCCATTTCTCTAGTGCTACCTAATGGTAAAAGATAATTTTCTCCATTTTTTTTATAATCATTAGGATCTAATTCTTCCATTAAGGGTGATCCATCATTGTTCGTAATCCATCCAGGTAATAATTTTTTCCCTAATCTTTTAGCTATGCTAATCTTATTTGCAGCTACACTACTCATCGCTGCATCAAAAACATAAGGGGGTTTATTTTTTGTTGGCGCGGCTATTGCAATTGGATTTGTTCCTAACAATGGTTCTGTTCCAAATGTTGGGACAACTTGAGGAGGACAAGAACTTACACACACTCCAATCATATCATGTTCTAAAGCTTTTAGAGCATGATACGAAGCCATGCCCAAATGTCTTGAATTGTTAACAGTCACTACACCAATTCCAGATGTTTTTGCTTTCTTTATTGCTATATCCATTGCCTTTGGGGTAGTGATAATTCCCAACCCTCTGTCACCATCTAATGAACAAGAAGCAAGGTTATCTTTAATAATTGATACTTTAGCCTGTGGTTTGATTTCTTTACTTTTATATTGATCTACGTAAACTCTTAGCATGTTTGATATCCCGTGACTTTCAACTCCACGTAAATCTGCTGAAATCAATGTGTCTGCTGCTAATTCTGAATCAGAATTATTTTCGCCCATGGCAATGAAAATTTCTTTTACATTTTTCTTTAAGAGCTCGTGATTGATTTTTTTTGATTCGTTTTCATTCCCTATAAAGCTTTCTAACATAACTAAATTTAAATATTTCTAATTGTTTTAGTATACCATTCCAAAAAAAAATAAATTAATTTTGAAAGTTATTTTTTAAATGTTTTTACTCTAGACACGAATATAGTTCCTATAATCAAAACTATAAAAACTGTTACGCGTACAAAAATTAGATGCTGAGGTATGGCGTATAAAACTGCAATTGATCCAAATATCCACATTAACAGAAGAGCAATAATCTTTGCTCTCTTAGGCATTCCATTTCCTGCTAAGTAATTTTTTATGTAAATTCCAAGTATTTTATTATTTACAAGCCAATTATATAGCTTTTCAGAACTTCGGATATAAAAGTATGCTGCAACTATCAAAAAAGGAGTAGTTGGCAAGCCAGGAAGAAATATTCCTATTACTGCTAATCCCACAAAAATACTTCCAATAAAAACAAATAGTAGTCTAATAAGTTTATTTTTATTTAGTTTTGAACTGTTATTTTTGTTCGGAGAATTCATATTCTTTTTGGTTTAAATAGTCAGCAAAAGCTTCTACCCAATAGTCATTGTCGTTAAGACTAGGAATTAATTTTACATACTCTCCACCATTTTTTTCAAAGTCTTCATGATTTTCAACTGCTATTTCTTCTAGTGTTTCAAGACAATCTGCAGTAAATGAAGGGCAGGCTACTGATACTTTTTTTACTCCCTCTTCCGCAAGGTCTTCAAGGACATCAATAATATTTGGCTGAATCCATTCTTCAGGACCAAATGTACTTTGGTAGCAAATTTTAAAAGGAATGTCGGGA
>CETH01050902.1_pt1 | contig 14587 bp, 8 predicted proteins | sample 361461 | NCBI WGS metagenome assembly CETH01 (sample SAMEA2622695, study PRJEB7988) | marine metagenome | isolation source: saline water (ENVO:00002010), including
CTAGTCCGTTATGTTTTACATAAGTATGACCAGGTACACCAGTTAAATGATAAACCTCTAGATCTAAATCATTACCAAATCTAGCGTAAATATTATCGTTAAAAGCAATGCTTCCACTGAAGGTGCCACCACTTTTAGGCATCAAATTACCAACAGCTGTTACACCACCTTGCCAAGCACTACCGTTATAAACTTGTAATTCATTAGAAGATGTATTAAAATATAAATCCCCAGCAGCTAGTGAGTTACTACCACCATCTGTAGAAGGAGCTGAAGAAGCTATTTGATATAAATCATTGAAATTATTAACGCTAGTAAGATTACCTGCAACTGTATTAACATTTGCTATTGAACCTCCAACGTTAGTAACATTAGTATTGTTATTAGCAACAGTTGTTACGTTAGCTGAAATACCAGCGACTGTAGTTACATTTGCAGAGATACCAGCAACTGTAGTTATATTCCCTGCGATACCTGCAACTGTTGTAACTTCAGTTGCTTTAGGTGTTAATCTATGGAATGTATATTCATTTAATGTAGTAGTTGTTTCTACTAACATTCCAAAACCAGCTGCATAAGTAGTGTTTTGTGTTAAACCAGTTATGTTAACAGCCGTACCACCTACTGTCTGAGCAATACTATTATTACTTGTTACACCGCTTCCTGTAACTATATTTTCAGAAAGTGCTTTAATACTAACAATAGTGCCAGTACCATTATTTACATCAGGGTTAGCGTTTGGGAAATGATTTTCACTTGCTATTGCAACAAAACCACCTACATCATCAACAAGATCAATAATTCTATCATTAATAGCAGCAGTTGTAGCTATTGTTGTATCATTATCAGGAAAGGTATCACCATCTTTAATGGTATCCCCTGTGCTTACATTAAAGTATCTAGCATCAGAAGCTGATGTTGTAAAAAATGTAGAATCATCAACACTATGTGCAGCTTGTTCAGCATTAGTTACTGCAATTGATGCATCCAAAGAAGTAGCTGTAGCATTACCTTGTAGATCACCAACAAATCTGGTAGCACTTAAATAACCTGTTAAAGGGTTATAGGTAAAAGTATTGTCAGTTTCTCCAGCTAATGAACCTGTAGCAGAACCTACAAATAAAGGATAATGTGTTGCATCTGTGCTAGTATCTTGCGTAACAGTAACAGTAGCCGCATTACCAGTTAGATCACCTGTAAATGTAGAAGCTGTGACTGTACCATCAAAAGTAGCTGCACCAGTAACATCTAATGTACCGGGTATATCTATATTACTAGTCCATTCAACATCACTACCATTTGAAGCTGTTTGTATTATTTGTCTAGCAGCACCATCTTGTAAATTACTTACTGGTAGTTCTGTAATCTTTGCAGTTATTCTATTCTCAATTGCTTTAGTAGTAGCAATTCTAGTATCATCTGTTGTATACCACGTTTCGGTACTCTCTATTGTTTCATCACCTTCTGACCAAGCCTTACCTAATTTGTCATGTGCTTCTTGTGTTACATATAAATTCTGTAAAGCATTTTCATTTAAATCATTAGCTCGTATAGCTGAACCGGGGTAGAAAGTAGCTCTTAAAGCTTCATCGTTTGTATCACGATAAAGCCTTATAGCTACTGAACTTTTTGGTGCTCCACCAGCTTCTTGATAAGTTGTAGCACCTCCTGAAGGAGCACTAAATCTTATTGTAGTGGCATTATGTAAGGACCAGTTAGTTGTAATAACGCCTCCAAGACTTACTTTAATGTCTGTTTCGGCTAAATATGGGAATGTAAAAGAGTAATCGACGGTGGAACCGTTACCCGTAAAAAGATTTTCAATTGTTGCCATAATACCTTGTGTTGTTTAATACTTAAGTAGTTGTTCTAACTCCTTTCTACCCTCTAAACTATCTAATGAATTAGGTATATTACCCATTCTTAAAGCATTTTTAACTTGTAAATTACGTTCACCGATAGAAGAATATTGTTCGTGGAATCTCTCTAGAGCAGAGCAAGCAAACCTCATAGCATCTCTATGGATTCTATCTAATTCTTGATGCACTACTAATTCTTTAATTGCATAATCGGATTGTTTTTTCCAACCTCTTGCTTTTTTATACTCCTTCAATTTTTTGTTCCAAAAATCATCTGGAGCTGTCATCATGCCTTCTATTTGTCCAGCTAAATTCATATTATTAGCTATCCAGTTATTAATCCATTGACGATCTGTAGGTGTAATACGCATCTTTGTGATTGGATTAGATTTCATACTAGGTAAACTATCCCAACCAGTACTTAATAACCATTGTCTCCAAGGTTCCATATCACCATTAGATTTAAAGAATGGCATAAATGCATTGGTTGCAGCTGTTAAAGGCTCATGGAATCTAATTGGTTTACCAGTATACATATCTACTTGATCAACCAAATTAGCAGGATTCATAAACTTCCATTTGTTCGCCATTAAAGATCCCCAATCATTTTGTACATCCTTTAACTGTGGAGCGATTGCATTGTTCAATACACTCCTCATCCCAGATGGAGCAAAAGGTATTAATGAATCAGCTTGTCCAGCAACAAAACGTTTAAATGCACCTTCATCACCAGAGAACATAGACACAAGAGGTTCAAATCCACTAAGGAATGTCTTGTTAGCTACATTCATACTAATAGAAAACGCTAACTTCTGATACATTTGTTCAGTAGCAGCTTGATCAATACGATCAGAATAGTAAACTAGATCTCCTACTGTACTTAATAGACTATCAAATGGTTCAAATCCTTTATAACTATGCCATTCGCCTGTGATAGGGTTTTTAATTGAGTTAAATTTAGCACCCATATCTTGCATACGTTTACGCTCACCAGCACTATGAGGACCATTACCAGTAAGATTACCTTCTAATGCCCATAAACCAGCAGCTGTAACTACAGAACCACCCATTAACTGACGACCAATATACTCAGATTTCAGACTATTAAATGCATCTATACTGTAATCTAACCCATGCTCAGCTAAAGCTTCGGTCATAGTCTCAACTGTATTAGCAGTTAAAACTTTACGTGCTTTAGTATAGGCTGGTAATAAACTACTACCGGGTGTGAATGACCAAGCAACTTGTAATGAATTAATACCAGTTCTTGGGAACATGAATAAAGCTCTAGCAGCTGGTACTTTTTCAATGACTTGGTTAACTCTATTAACTAAATCATTATCTAAGTTTAGTGCTATTTCTTGTGCAGAATGTTTAGCTGCTTTATCTCTTAATAATCCAGTGTGATCAAATGCATCATCATATAATCTACGTTGTAGTTTATTAAAAGCATCTTTACTGAATGCACCATTTGTTTCTTCCATCAATTGTGCATAAGCCTTAGCTCTAGCACTACCACTAGCCATCATAGAGTTAGTGAAACCATCAATAGAATACATGGCATTAATACCCCATTTAGTAAATGGATTATTATTATACCAGTGCATACCTTTAGCAAAGTTCCATAAAGCAACTTTACCGTTTTCACCTTCAGCTCGCCAAACATCAGACATAGCTTCTAATGCTTCAAAGTTATCCATCTTAGCTGAACGTAGGTCTGCACGACCACGCATCATAGCTTCTTCTGGTTTTAACTTAGCTAGTTTCCATTCCTCTCCCATCACTTTAAAAGCACGTTTAATATTCTCAGAGAAACCTCCATATGTCCACAATGCTTTTTGGAATGATTTTGCATCACCTGTAAGTTTTGAACCTACTAATACTGTAGCTGGTTTAAGTGCAGTCAACATAGAGTTACCAGTGATTGCACGTAAAGGTGCAAGACCACTTAACATATGATTATAACGTACACCGTTTAGACCTTGTACTACTAAACTAGGTACTTCAGGTTCGGCATCATAGAATGCTTTTTTAACTAAACCTATATTATTTTCTGTCCATCTATTTAATTTATGGATTTGATCTACTTCACCATTAGTAGCTTCAATAGCTAAGACAATTGGTTTTAAATATTCAGGATTAGCTTTAGCTATCTTATCTAAAGTATCATATGTTCTATGACCTTTCCATTGAGCAGCTTCTAATCCTTCAGCAAATTCATCAGCTTGATTTAATAACCATTGGTTAATAGCAGATTGATCACCAGCTTTAGCTATTTGTTTAAATTCTTGAGCTTTGCTAACAACATATTTATTAGCATTAACTTCTTTATTTAAAAGCCTAAGCTTTTCAATCATTATTTCTTGTTGCCTACCTGTATCTGCTATATCACCTATAAGACTAACAGCTGATGCTGTGTCTGCTGCATCCCCAGCTACTTGGTTTGTAACCATAGCTGATGCTCGCATAGTCTTAGGATTATATATATCAGAAAAAGCTTTAGAGAACGCTTCTGCTAAAACAGGTCCATGCCTATAATCTACTTTGGCAGCATTATAGATATTACCTTTCATCTCATTGACAATAGTTTCAACTTGTTTTATACTAACTTCAGGTTTGAAAACATCATCATATAATCTAGTAACTGCTTTATTTATTTCAGTAGGTGGTATTACTTGACCATTAATTTTAGCTCCTACAGAAGCAGTAAGATCCTGTTCAAATAATTCACGTAATTGTGAAGCTCTTTCTTGAGCAGGTGCTTTAGCTAACTTCTTAAGGAATACTGTATCTACAACAGGTCTAGCTCTACCATTTGTAGTGCCTATATTATTTTGAATTCTATAATTATCAATTTTAGATTTAACTGGATTAGGTTGTAAATCTGTTACAACTCTAGCGTTAGGTCCAATTGGAGGATCATTGACAAATGAATCGTATTTAGTATTCTGTGGATCTTTTAATATCCTTGAAGCAGTTTCTCGTTTAACTTCTTTTGCTCTTGCAGCTCTACGTGATAATACCGATTCAGATATAGGGTCTTGACCTTCAAAACCTGTAGCATGTTTAGCTAAAGTTTTCTCAGCTGCTTCATCAGCAGGTATGAATTTTAAAGCCTTTCCTAATGCAAACGAAGCTAGTAGTAAATCTACACCAGCACTTAAGCCAGCTGCTTCCATTACATTCTTTTTCCTTATAATATCTGGACTATCTGTATCTCTAGTAGCCCAAGGTAGATCCCAACCTAACCAATCATTTAATGCAGCAGCTATATTATCTTGGTCTTTTGAATGGGAAGAGATAGCAGTCACACCAGCATCTACACCTGCATGAGCAGCTATAGTACCTAAAATACGTGTAACTTGTGGTATACTTCTAGCAGCTGTAGCGGCTTTTAAAGAACCAGTTACGATACCACCTGTTGCTAATGTAGGTACAATAACAGAGGAAGCATCTCTAATAACTTTATGTGCTGGGTGATTAGATCGTGGTGAGTTTTCATCCCACCATTCATCAACAGGTTTTAACCATGGAACTAGACCAGCAGTATCAGTAATGAAATCAGCTGTACCTAATGGTATTGCAGCTGCAGCATGGCCTATATTATATACAGCACCTTTATCTTCTGTAGGTGCTGCTTCCTCCACAGGAGCCTCAGATTCAGTAGAAGCTGCTGCTTTAGCATCTTCTTCAGATTTCCATTTCAAATACTTTTGATTATGTTGTTGCTCAACACGTTCTTGATCTGTCTGAGGTATATAATCTTGATTTATATCACTTGAAAAATCAGACATTATTGACCACCTCCCATTGCGTTAAAAATCTCCAATGCTGATGGACTGAATTTATTCCCATTATCTGGACCTTTATAGTTTTTAACTAATTCTTTTTTAGAAGCTGAAGTGTTTGGATGTTCTTGTATCACATTATTATACAACAATATACCTAACGTACCTTCTTTAGTTGCATGTGTACTATATAAATGTCTATGGTATTCTGGTGGGATTTTACTAGAATTTGCTTCTTCTATTGTATCTAAATTTTCTGGGATATCTATACCTAAGAAACGAGCTTGTGCTTCTAAAGCTTCTCTAGGTGTATATTTTAAAGTACCATCTGAATTGATTCCAAACTTAGTAACAAAATGTAAAACTGCAGGTGGGTACTCATGTTTATTATGAGCCAACCCTTTATAATAATCTTCTACCATTTTCATTGGGAAAACAGCTTGAGTAGATAATATATCAGGATTAGCTTGTACATCTTTTGATGTTATATTACTATAAGGATATGGTTCTCTGCCAGTATCAACACCAGCTGAAAAATCTTTAAATTCAGGTGATTGTACTGTTATCTCTCTACCATCTTTTGTTATTATTTTACGTTGAGATATTGAATAAGCACCATCAGCAATGTCTTTATCTATCTGCCCTTTAGCCCATATTAATGCATCTTCTCTACCTTTCCCATCTATAATAGCCATTTTAAAATATTGACCCAGTTCTCTTTTAACTCGCATTTTAGCTAAAGTAGAAGAACTAACATTCTTACCTTCTGAACCATGTTGTTTTAAAATATCTTCTACAATAGTACTGGCTTGTGATGTTACTACTTTGTTTTCCTCACTAGTAAAATTAAAAGGACTTGCTTCATCAGCACGCTTTAACCAGTCATTAGTTTTCTTTGGACTTAACTGCATTCGTATGACATCACTCCTAGTCAACGTTTTATTGTTCAACATGTCCCATAAAAATGGTTCTCCTATTTTATCGTTCATTGCTGAACCTGAAGTTAATCCATATAGTTCTAATAACATGCTTCTAGCTGACTCGTTTTTATTATTTTTAGTATATTCACCTAATAAGAATTCTTTTTTATTAGGTATGTTTTCCCAGTTATTTAATATATCAGTCCTTATAAGTTCAGCTTCGTTTTTCTCTTCAGATACTCTTTTAACTCTTTGTGCATCTAATACAGCAGCTCTTTCACGTACAAATTCAGTATATGCAGCTTTATATTCATTGAATTTTTTATCATTCCTTTCATACCAAAGAACAGGTTTACCACCGTCTCGTGGTTTCATTTCGTAATTAACTAATTCATTTAAAAACCTTTCATCTAACACACCAGTTTTTAATAAAGCTACAGTTGCTCTATGTCTATTAGCTTCTGCACCGATAAAATTAGTTTTACCAGCTTGTAAAGCAGTCATATCAAACATAGCTCTTACACCACCTGTTTTAAATTTGGTAGCTAAGATATCTTGAAATTTTGCATCTTCAGCTTTTTGAAAATCTTTAGAAATCTGTTGACGTAAGGTTGCAATACCACGTCCATTAACTAAAGCTACCTTTTTTTGTATATGTTCAGAAACTAAGTTCTCACTTATATGACCTACTCCCGGTTGGTTTATATATTGATTAGATAAAAGATCTTGTAACTGTTGGAATCTTACAATATCACCATTACTCCAAGCAGCACCTAAAGACATAGTTGTGCCGTCAGGTAGTTCTAGTGGAGTGTTATATTTACTCCAATAGTATCCTTCATACTTTTCACCTGCTTTTACAGCTTCGCCTTCACGTAAACCTTTTAGCGACCAACCGCTTAGGTTTCTTATATTTTTTATCCTATCCCAACTAGCACCTTTAGATCTAAGTTCATTGATCAGTTCATTATTCTTACCTTCGTAATCTTCAATCTGACTATCTAGATTTTTTAAATGTTTTACATCTGTTGAATCTAGATCATAACGTAAAGCTAAATTCCTTCCGTATGCTATTCTACCATCTTTATAACCCTCTATTCCTTTTGTAAGACTTTGTTTAATAAGATCAGAAAAAGGTGCAAGAGCTTGTAATCTTTCTTTACCAGCTGATTTAAGTTCAGCTGCATTATTTAATAAGACTTTGTGGTTTTGATCTAAAGCTTGTTTAAATGTACCAGCAAAAGCTTGACGTAATTTAGTAGCTTGGTTGCGTTCTTGTTCTTCTTTTTTAAAATTATTCTCTAGTTTGGAAAGGAATCTTTCTCGATTAGCATCTTCCTTGGCTGATACTTCTTTCCATTGTTGTAGATACCTTCTGCCTTCTTGTAAAAATTTAGAAGAAACATCAGGAGTTTTTATTAAATTAGATTGAACACTACTTTTCTGGGCGTACCCTCGAAATTGGCTCATAATTAGTTGTTGTTAAAATTATTTGAGACCCCACTGTTCAGCTACTTAAGTAGCTAGCTACTTTATCTCCAGCTGCAGCTGCAATTGGATTTGCAGCAGCCAGTGCTAAATCTGCACCAGCACCGAATAGATTAAGCATCTGATTACCACCTGCTTGGTTGATACCACGTACAGGTTTTGGTCCCATCTGTGCTTTAGGTATTGCGGCTTGTGACATCTTAGGTGTTTTGAATGGTAACTCTTCCATAGGTGGGTCTATAGGTTTGATAGGTACATTACCCCATGCACTAAGATCTGCTTGGTATTTGTCCATAAGAATCCTTTGTTGATCTGCTGCATATTGAAGCTCAGCACTATCTCTAGAAGCTTGTACTTGTTCTCTACCAAACTCAGTTCTTGTACCAAGTTGTGAGAATTTTAAACCAATACCTTCTTGAGCACGTTCAGCTTGTTGAACTGTGTGCTCTAAGTTTTTAGAAATTTCTTCATATCTTAGATTTGTCTTCTTAGCTGTATCCATTAAACCTTCTGAAATTCTTCTAAAGTTTAATGCTTCAGATGCATCAGCTCTAGTAATAGAATCAACAATAGCAGCTTGTGTAGCCCCGTGGGACGCTAATAAAGCTTGTAATGCCTTACCTGCTGAACGACCTGCTTGACCTAGATTTCTTTGAGCACCTTCTTTTTGAACATACTCTCTTCTTAAGTCTTGCATTTTAAAACCAGCCTTAGCTCTAGTTTCATCTAATCCTTGCCTTAAACCTGCTTTATCTAATGCAGCTTGGGCTTGAGCAATTTCTTTATTTAGTGCTGTACCTTTAACTTGTAATGCAGCAATTTCATCTGCTTGTACTATTCTATCAGTTAAAGAACTTGTTTCATATGCAGCTGTTTGTCCACCTTCATAATACTTTAAAAGTAAATCTCTATCTTGGAAACCAAGTGAAGTTAAAGTATCTTCATAAGATCTGGCTGTATCATTTAAAGCTATTAAACCAGCAAGACGATTGAAATCCATTTGAGATGAATAACTATCTAAAGCTTTTTCATAAGCAGTATCTTGAAGTTGCATAGTATACTGTCTATTTCTTTCTCTTCCAGTCCAGCCTTTAATAGCATTTGCATCAGCATACATTATTTGCATATCTTCATCAAGTGAAGTGCGATACTGATCCCATTCTTTTTCAGCTATTTTACTTTCTAGATTAGCATAAGCAAATCCAAAATTATCTGCATTTACTTTATCTTGTGCATTTAATAATGCTTCTTGTCTGTCATAAGGTGTAGGACCAAACCAACCTGTATTGTCTAAAAAATCTTTAAGACTCATTATGTCCTCCTATAAAATCGTGGTGAGTAGTTTCCTTCCCACATCATTGAAGTCAAAGAGACTGGAAAAGGTGAGTCACTAAAGACTCTTAATAAAAAGTTATCTGTACGTTGATGTATAGGTACTGTGTATATGTTTTGATCTGTCATAGGAACGTCATCTGCTAAGTACTCATTTGCTTCTTGTACAGGTTGTATATCATACCAGTTATCTATATAAATTTCAATTGAATCTGCAGCTGTTGTAACATTAGCAGCTGTACTAGCAGCAGCTGGAGCTGAGTTAAACGTAACTGTAATTCTATCTGGTAATGTAGCATGATCAGCTATTGTAAAACCTGTTGTTTGAATCTCACCGTTCTTTTTAATTTTTATATTAGCTCTATCTTGTACAGTAAAATCAGGTGAAAATACTGTATTACTACCATCCCCTGTAAATGTCTGTGTACTACCTTTGTAACCATCAGATTTCAATTTAAATCCAATAGTACTAGATCGACCAACAGAAAACTTCATACGTGCAATTGTTAAAGCAGCTGTATAATCAGCTATACCTTTATCTATTTGATAGTAAGTTTTAGGTAATGTTATATCATAATTATATCTAAATCCTACAATAACTTTAGTTGCAATAGAACTGAAATCTTTATTTTTTATAGCGAAATAAGGACCAACACCATCTGAACCTCTATCAGCTGCTTGTGTAAAACCTGAATCAGTATCACCAACACCACCAGCAATTACAATGATGGGTTCTAGTGAACTTATATCAGCATAAGGAAGGTAACATCTAGAGCCATTAAATACTTCAGCCGTAGCTGCTGCATTAGACCCTCCACCTCCGCTAAATGTGACTGTAGCACCATGTAAATAATCCTTACCGGGATTGGTAATAGTAACACTAGCCACAGCACCAGAATTAAGAACTGCTGTACCTGTAGCATTTGTACCACCATTTATAGCTGTTATAGTTACAGTTGGAGGACTACTATATCCAGATCCGCCTGCAGTAACTGTTATAGATTCAATAGGAAGATGTGATACTGAAGAAGCTTTTGAATACATATCCATATAAGGATTTAATTGTATCCCACTCTGAGTGACAAGAATTTCATCCTCAGGTGTAGCACTTAAGTTACCACTTACTAATTGATACCCATTAGATACTTTAAGTATAGCATATATAACATCTGAATCAACAACAAACTCTAACACTTTACCAGCTAGTTGCCAGTTAAACCAAGCTTGTAATACTTCTTGCTCACCATCTGTATGAGTACGATAGAAATATACTTTCTCAGAATCAGCACCAAACATTGCAATGAACGAGTTCTGAGGACTAGCTACTAGGTTGTCTATACTCTCTGGTATATACTCAGCTACAACTTTACCTACATCTCTTACTAAAGGTACCTGACCTTCACCTCTAGGGGTCATGCCAAATACTTTAGAATAAGCAGGTGTTTTACTAATAAAGTTTACTGTAGTACCCACATCAACAGGGTCTATTTTAGTGTCCATCTCATAGTTAGAGAGTCCACGTATCAGAGCTGTAGTTGGTGATAGATTACCATCAGCAGAATACATAATAAACTGTTGATTCTCAGAGAATAGAATTAAACCAGATGCTACAGGTATAATACCATGCAGTACAGCAGGTCTAATACTAGAACAACTAAGGTCAACAGGGTCAGCTGCACTAACAGTTTGAGCTGTAATGTGGTAGAAATTATAAAACTCACCAGACTGACTCATAGATACATTATCTTCAGTCAAGAAACCTAGTCTATTATTATAGAAAAATGCTTGTTGAATCTTAGCATCTTTAAATGAAGGATGTGAGTTAGTAGAATCATCACCAACTAATCTTGCAGTCCATGTAATAGGTCTAAAAGTAAACGCATTTGTACCCGTATTAACTAATTCATGTGGCATGGTAGAGTCAGTCAAACCGGGAGACATACCATAACCTAATGCTTCTTCCCAATAACCGGGACCAGAGACACCATTAGTTGCTACAAATGTAGAATAATAAGTATCGTTTGCATTAGCTGTATTAATAATCTTTACCTTTCTACCGTTTATAGATTCTGTAGGTAGATCAGCTACACTATTAACTGAGTCTTGGAAACTAACTAGCTCTGTACCAGAGGTACCACCTTTAGCACTAAGAGTAAAAGCAGTGTTATGTGTTATTTCTAAGGTTGTAGAAGTAAGAGTCACTGACATATTACTATTAAAACCATCAGCATTAGCTGCTATTTTATTTTCAATTAACTGTTTTAAACCAGCTGTCTGTGGACTATCTACTGCGTCTGAAGTGTTACCTAAAATATGCCAAGCATTTAGTTTAGGATCAGTAGTAGTTGTACTACCAAATGAATCAGATGCATAGGTAGGTCTTGAAAATGTTATCTCAGAATTACTACCTACTTTAATTTTAATTTCATATGGTGAGCTATACTCAATACCTTTTAGTCTAACAGTTGCATTTTTATTTGCAGTATAAGAAGGATCTGCTTGTGTAGTAACAGTCTTCTGTTTGTTAGTTATAATAGAAGTATCTTGTACAGTTAGTATATGGTAGTCATCTTTTGCAACAGCACTTAAGTAAGCTTTGTGAGTATTAGTAGCTGTTACAGCACACTTAACATAATCACCATTACCATCAGCTGTAGCATTCCAGATATGTATAGCTGCACTTGCTGCTGAAGCATTACCTAAAATACATCCTATATATTTTTCATCATTAGCACGATGGATGTAAAACCATTTAGCATTATCTAAAGATGTACCTGTAAATTCGGAACCACCAGTAGGTACACCATCTTTAAGTTTCGTAAGGAATTTAGTTCCGGGTCTTTTTTGTAAACCAAAGGTAGGGTCAGGGTAAGCGTTTAAAGCCTCTCGAACTTGACCGGGAAACTTCTTATCATCTGGTTGCTTAGATACCCCACCTGTATAACTTTGGACACGTTGTGTAACACTTGCCATTAGCGTTGTAAAGCGTTGTAAGGTTTGTAACTTGTCTTATACCTCTGTCCTTGTGGGTGTCCAAAGAATGAGAAATCACCTTGGTTGCACTCATATTCTAAAGCGTTGGCTCTAGCTAGTGCTTCTCTTTGTTGTAAGGTTTGAATTAATTGTGGATCTCCTACAATACGTTGAGCTGTAATTGTAGCAGCTTTAGATACAATATAGTTTTGCACTGGTTGAGGTAAGTCTACCCAATCAAAAAACCATACTACATCTGTTTCATACTTAGTGTTTGCAGTATTACCTAAAGCATAAGTATGATTATATCTATCATATAATTTACCTGATCTTCTGACAACATCTATGTCACCAGTATAAGAATCAGAGAAATCTATCTGTAATATATTATTTGGTATTGCATATTCTTTATCAGCATCAGTAGTTATTTCATATTCAAATTCTTGATTGAAAGTCCAACCTTCTGCTTGTACTTCTTTAGAGACCTGTAACAATGTATCGTATGCAATCGCAACGTCTGGGTTGGTTTGGTCTAACGTAGTTACAGGAGCCTGACCCACTGATGCGAGTATTTGATTAACAGCAGGTAATTCTTCCGTAGCATTAGTGGTAGGTATAGGCATAATAATATTTGTAAATAAAAAAAAGGGAACCGAAGTTCCCCCTTGTGTTTATCTGGATACTGTTGGAGTATCACATTCTACGCCTGTATAAGCAAAGCGTAGGTTTTTTGTTTCAGACTTTACATCTGATCTTGAAAAACTACCACCTTCAGTCTGTGCTACAGAAGCACGAAGAGCTGTGGTAGTAGAAGATGCACCAGAAACACCATTGTTTCCAGCGGCTGTAGCAGCATTAGCCATAATTAAATTCTATATTAAGCTTCTCCTCTAGCAGATAGACCATCCGATTGGACTTGTCTACCGTATTCTAAAGGTGTTAACGCATTAGTTGTAGTAGAACCTACTCCACCGCTAATACCATTAGAAGCAGAGATAGTTCTAGTTGTTGAAACTCCGGGTTTAACTGACATAGTTTACCTCAAGCAGTTTGAATTTCAATAGCAGCAGCAGGGTTAAGTGTGCCAACGCCCATCGCTAAGCGTCCAACGATTAAATCGCCTTGGTACATTGTCTTAATATCCGCACCACTAGTTTGTACTTGTGGTCCAATAGCTTCGACAACGCCAGCTGCGTCCTTCTGGTAGATAAGACCAGCATGTTGTGAGAAGTCGCCATTGTATGCGTTGTTCTCACCAGCTTGTGAATTAACTGTACCAGCTTTGAAAGGTAGGTTGTTAGAACGCTTGATGTCGATACCTGCAATAGATACAAGGCCATCACCAGAGTTCAAGTTACCTTGTGTATTACCATAGTCACGGTTCAAGATGTTTGAATCAACTTGAGAGACCAGTGCGTAGTACTGTCTTGGAGATAGTACCGCTGTTCTACCAGACTTAGGTAGGTTTTTTTCATCAAGGATAGAAGCTGCTTCGAAGAATGCATCAACTAGGCGTTGAGCATCATACTCATTATTAGCTCCAATCTTAATGATAGAACCACCAGGCTCTGGGCCAGGTGATGCTGTGATAGGATGTGCTTCACGAGCTGCTAATGCAACTGTACGGAAGACCTTCTTGTCATATGCCTCAGCTAGAGCGTGTCCAATCTTCTTGGAGATCTCTGATCTAAGTGAGTAATGAGCAAGTGTTTCGTCTAAATCATATACGAATGCTGAGCTGATTAGAAGGTCATCGCATACGATGGTCTTCTCAGCTACTGGAGGATCACCAGATCCTAAGATTGGTTCTCCGGGTGTGTGGTATGCGGCTTGCATACGACCTGTAAAGATGAACTGTAGTGACTTACCGTTCTTTAGTTGACGGTTCTGTACAGTACCCTTTGCAATTGTTGCTGACTCATAAGCTTTAAATAGCTCACCTGAGAACAGCTTAAGATATGTTGCGTATTTAGTATCATAAGCTACACCTAAACCCAATGGGGTTTGGCTGGTATTATTAATACTACCAATACTGGTTGCTAAAGTATTAGCCATTTCAATAGAGAGTGTGTATAGTTTACTAGCTCTCGAACGTTCAAGATATTATTCAATTGTGGTTGTGGTCTTTTCCCACCGTCGACGGCTGAGGGTATCCAAACTGTTCTCCGTAGATAGTTGTTTGGGCCAGAGCCAATTACAGAGAGGTCCGACACTGAGGTGCCTCTCT
>CETH01443726.1_pt1 | contig 14583 bp, 14 predicted proteins | sample 361461 | NCBI WGS metagenome assembly CETH01 (sample SAMEA2622695, study PRJEB7988) | marine metagenome | isolation source: saline water (ENVO:00002010), including
AACTTAGTCCTGAAGAGTATTATGTCACTCAAAATAAAGGCACTGAACCTGCTTTTTCTGGAAAATATGATGGAGAGAAGACACCTGGAGTTTACAACTGCGTTGTTTGTGGAGAAGCATTGTTTAGCTCTAAAACTAAGTACGATTCAGGATCAGGATGGCCCAGTTTTTGGGAGCCAATCAATGAAGAAAATGTAGGTTCAGAAGAAGATCGATCAGCAGGAATGATACGAACGGAAGTACATTGCAATAAGTGTAATGCCCATTTAGGACATGTTTTCCCTGATGGACCACAACCAACAGGATTAAGATACTGTATTAACTCTGTTTCTCTTGATTTAAAACCAGAAGAAGAGGTTGAAGACTGAAACCTAAATCAGACCAGAGCTTTAAATCTTTTAAACTATTACTTAGTAGTGGACTGGTCAGTTTTTGGACTTTTGTTTCAAGAATCTTAGGTCTTGTTAGAGATATTGTATTAACAGGTCTACTAGGGGCGGGAGTTGCTCTTGATACTTTTGTTGTCATGATGAAGATACCCAGTGTCTTCAGAAGGCTCTTTGCAGAAGGTGCTTTTAATCAGGCTTTCATACCTGTGTTATCAGAATACAAGGAAAACAAGTCACTAAGAGAAACTAAGGATTTAATAAATTTTACCTTTGGAGCCTTGAGTAGTGTTCTTTTGTGTGCAACTATTCTAGCTCTCTTATCTGCTCCATTCTTTGTCATGATCTTTGCTCCAGGGTTTTATATAGAACCTTTAAAAAAGGAACTAGCAATAGATATCTTGCAGATTACTTTCCCTTATTTATTTTTTGTTTCACTTGTTGCATTATCTGGTTCAATACTTAACTCTTATCAAAGATTTTCTTTACCGGCCTTAACTCCTCTTTTTTATAACCTAAGCTTAATTGTAGCTGCCATCTGGTTTGCTCCTTCCATGGATCTACCAATTTATGCTATAGCTTGGGCAGTATTCTTTGCAGGAATAATTCAAGTCATAATACAAATTCCTTCTTTAGTTAGGTTAGGTCTATTACCTAGATTCAAGATAGATTTTAAGCACCCAGGAGTGAAGAAAGTTATGTTCTTAATGGTTCCAGGCATTATTGCAGGGGGTGTTAGCCAAATAAATATGTTAGTTGATACTATATTGGCATCTTTATTGCCTACAGGCAGTCCAAGTTGGCTTTACGTTTCTGACAGATTAATGCAGCTTCCTTTAGGAATATTTGCTATAGCCATTGCCACAGTAATACTTCCAAGATTGTCTAACCTTTTTGCTAGTGAAAATAGAGATCAATTTTCCTCCACACTAGATTGGTCCATAAGGTTAATCTTATTAATTGGATTGCCTGCAGTTATTGGTTTAGTTTTGTTAGCTGAACCTATTATCTTAACTCTTTTTGAAAGGGGAGAATTTAGTGCTGTAGATTCAAATAAAGCTTCTTCAAGTCTAATAGCTTTGGCATTTGGACTTATTGCATTTATGCTTATCAAGATACTCACCCCAAGTTTTTTTGCTAGACAGGAGCCAAGAACTCCAATGATTGTTGCTTTAATTTCCATGATTATAAATGCATTCCTAGCTTGGCTTTTAGGCTTCAAATTAGGTTATGCTCATGTAGGTTTAGCTCTTGCTAGCTCTATTTCAGCAATTTTTACTGTAATAACTCTTTTGATAATTTTATGGAAAAAGGAAATTTACAAAGCTTCTTCAGGATGGATTAATTTCTTTTTTAAACTCTGCATAGCTACATTTGTACTTGCTTCTATAATTATCTATTTTGGAGAAGAGACTAATAATTTAAGACAAATAACAGAATTCGGTAGATTTATATATATTATAAAAATAGTATTTATTGGAATGGCAGGTTATTTTATAACTCTATGGTTTTTAGGATTAAGAGCAAAAGATTTCTCAAATAAAGATGTATTTGATTAGAGGTATACAAAACATTAATCTGTTTAAGGAAAGATTCCCAGAAGTTAAGTTAATTGCAACCATTGGGAACTTTGATGGCCTCCATCTTGGCCATCAACATATTATTGAAAATATGCATAAAGATGCGAAAAGAGAAGGATGGAAAAAGCTGATTATTTTTACTGAACCACATGCAAAAGAATTCTTTGCTGAATCTTTAGGAACTCAAGAGGAAAGACCACCAAGAATTTTTCCTTGGTCTGAAAAGGTAAAAAGGATGAAAGAACTTGGTATAGAATTCGCTTTTTTCTTAAATTTTAATAATCATCTTAGGAGCATGACACCGGAAGTTTTTTTATCTGAAATTTTATTAAACCTTAATATACATAAATTAGTAATTGGTGATGATTTTAGATTTGGTGCAAATAGAGAGGGTGATTTTACTTTTCTCCAAGAGTGGGGGAAAAACAACAAAATAGAAGTTGAGAAAACAGAAACATTTAAGATAGGAAATAAAAGGGTTAGTAGTTCAAGAATAAGAGAAGCTTTATTAGCAAATAAGTTTAATAAGGCTAAAGACCTATTAGGCAGGTCGTATACATTCTCAGGTAAAGTGGTCTATGGCAAGCAACTTGGTGCCCAGTTAGGTGTACCAACAGCAAACCTTTGGTTACCAAAAAATAAATTACCCATTGCAGGAGTCTATATAGTAAAGGTAATAGTGGAAGGGCATGAGTATGGTGGCATAGCTAATATGGGAACTAGGCCTACAGTGGATGGCCAGAATCCTGTCTTGGAGATTCATATACTAAAATTTTCGCAGAATATTTACGGGAAAAGGATAATAGTTGAATTTTATAAGAAAGTTAGAAATGAAAAAAAATTTGAAGGAATTGACGCTTTAAAGGAACAAATTTATAAAGATATTTCAACTGCAGAGAAATATTTCAGTTAAAGTGCACAAAATTTATTATGACCGATTATAAAAACACTCTTAATTTACCCAAAACTGAATTGGCTATGAAAGCTAATCTTCCTTCTAAAGAACCTGAAATAATTGATTATTGGAATGACATTAATCTTTATCAGAAAATAAAGGAGTCTAGATTAGGAAGGGAAAAATTTATATTACATGATGGCCCACCTTATGCAAATGGCGAAATACATACAGGACACTCAGTAAATAAAGTATTAAAAGATATAGTTGTAAAGTCTCAAACTTTGTCTGGAAAGTACGCCCCTTATGTTCCTGGTTGGGATTGTCACGGACTACCTATAGAATTAAATGTAGAAAAAAAGATTGGTAAAGTTGGACAAAAAGTTAACTCTGCAGAGTTTAGAGAGGCATGCAGAGAATACGCTTATTCACAAATTGAAATACAAAAAAAGGATTTTAAACGTTTAGGAGTAATTGGCGATTGGGATAACCCCTATATAACTATGGATTATCAATTTGAAGCGAATATCATAAGGTCTCTTGGAAAAATTCTGCATGAAGGTCATTTACAAAGGGGAGATAAACCAGTTCATTGGTGTGTAGATTGCAAATCTGCCTTAGCTGAAGCTGAAGTTGAATACCAAGACAAGATTTCAAGTTCGATAGATTTTATATTCCCGATAAATGATACAAATCTGTCAGATATATTTTGTAAAACTGATTTTCCTAACTATGTAGCAAGTTGGACAACTACTCCTTGGACATTGCCAGGTAATTTAGCTCTTACAATTAATAAAGGCCTTAATTATCAACTTGTAAATATTAACGTTGGAGATAAAAAAAATATTATTATTGCTGAAGATTTAGTTAAATCGACTATGGAAAGGATAGGGTGTAAAGATTATACAATTTTGGCTTCGTGTAAAGGCAATGATCTCTTAGGTCTTAAAGCAAAACATCCGTATTTAGATAGAGAGTCTTTAATTGTATCCGGTGAACATGTAACTACTGAAACAGGAACAGGAATTGTACACACTGCACCAGGGCACGGATTAGAAGACTATGGAGTTGCCATTGAAAATGGGTTAGATATTCTAAGTCCTGTAAAAGGAAATGGAACTTTTAATGATGAGGTAGAACATTTTGCAGGAATGTTTGTTTTTAAATCCAATGAGAAAGTAATAGAAATTTTAGAAAAAAACGGGGTTTTATTAGCTAGCCTAGATTATGAACACAGCTATCCACATTGTTGGAGACACAAAACACCTTTGTTGTATAGAGCTACACCTCAATGGTTTATAGGTATGGATCATAAGGATTTGTTAAAAAAAGCTATCAAATCTATTAAAGACATTAATTGGGAGCCAGATTGGGGTCAAGCAAGAATGGCATCAATGTTAGAGGAAAGACCAGATTGGTGTATATCAAGACAAAGATCTTGGGGAGTGCCAATTACACTACTTGTTAATAGCGAAACTGGAGAGATACATCCAGACAATGAAAAAATTATTGAGAAGGTAGCTTCTCTTGTAGAAAAAGGAGGGATTCAGGCTTGGCACGAAGCAAAAGTTTCAGATCTAACCAACGATGCTGAAAATTATGAAAAGATTACTGATTGTCTAGATGTTTGGTTCGATTCGGGAGTTACTCATGCTTGTTTGTTAAGTAAAAATGAGGAATTAAAATTTCCTGCAGACTTATACTTAGAAGGCTCTGATCAACATAGAGGCTGGTTCCAGTCTTCGCTTCTCACAAGTATGGCTATTAATAATATTCCACCCTATAAAGCGGTATTAACCCATGGATTTGTAGTAGATAGTGAAGGTAAGAAAATGTCTAAATCCATTGGAAATACAATCTCTCCTCAAAAAATTTGGGATACCATGGGAGCTGATGTCCTCAGAGCCTGGATAGCTTCAACTGATTACACCAAGGAGATAGTTCTTTCTGATGACATTCTAAAAAGAACTTCGGATTCCTATAGGAGGATAAGAAATACGATTAGGTTCTTATTAGGAAATTTAAATGATTTTACAATCCAAGATTCGGTTGATAAGTCAAGCCTAACGGAATTAGACAAATGGATGATTTATAAAACAAAAAGTTTACAAGAAGAAATTAAGAACGATTATGAAAGTTTCCATTTCCATCAAGCTTTTCAAAAAATACATAATTACTGTGCAAATGATTTAGGAGGTTTCTATTTAGATATTCTAAAGGACAGACTATATACTACAAAGGTAGATTCAAATGCCAGGAGATCTTGCCAAACTGCTTTGTATGATATTTTACAGGCCCTCTTAAGGTGGATAAGTCCAGTGCTAAGTTTTACTGCTGAAGAAGCTTGGCAGATATTGGATGAGAGCGAGGTTTCAGTACATTTATTGGAGTGGTATGACGATTGGCATGATTTTGGAGAATTATCTATATCAGACTCAGAATGGTCTAAAGTCTTAGCAATTAGATCAGAGGTAAATAAACAGACAGAAGAAGCAAGAAATAATGAAATTATAGGGTCTTCTTTAGAGGCTGATATAGAACTATGCTGTAATAAAGACCTAAAAGATTTATTAGATAAATTTAAAGAAGAATTAAGATTTATATTCATAACCTCTGAAGCTAAAGTAGTTCTATCAGAAGAAGGAAACACAACGAATATAGAAGGTTTAAGAATAAAAGTAATTAAAACTATCAATCAGAAATGCGTTAGATGCTGGCATTCTAGGCCAGAAGTAGGACAAATAAAAGAACATACCTCTCTATGCCAAAGATGTGTAGATAACATTGAGAGAGAGGGTGAAACCAGGTTTTTTGCTTAAAAATGAGATTAGATAAATATCTCTTCTTTACATTTATCTTTTTATTTGTTGTTGCCGACCAGGTTAGTAAATCATTAATACTAAATTCCTATTCTTTAGGAGAGTCATTGGAAATATTGTTTTTTCTAAAATTTACTCTTGTTTTCAATGATGGCATTGCTTTCAGCATTTTAGAAGGAAGTGGTGAAATAATGCGATGGGTATTTGTAACTTTAGTACTATTGATACTGGTATATTTATTTAAATTAGCATTATTTTCTAAAAATATTCCTGAATTAGAGAAGCTCTCTTTCTTGTTTATCATATCTGGAGGATTAGGGAATCTGATCGATAGAGTTTTCTATGGTTATGTAATAGATTTTATTCATCTTTTCTTAAATGATTATTCGTTTTATATTTTTAACTTAGCTGATAGTTTTATTACTATTGGGGCGATAATTTATATACTTAGTATCTTTTTGAATATGCAAAAAAGCAATGAACATTAGATTGGCCAAAGTTAGGGGTTTTTGTGCTGGTGTTGACCGGGCGATAGAGATTGTAAAAAAGGTTTTGGAGATAAATGGATCTCCAGTTTATGTTAAACATGAAGTTGTTCACAACAAGACAGTTGTTGATGAGTTATCTTCTATGGGTGCCATATTTGTTGAGGATTTACGTGATATTCCTAATGATGAAGTTGTCATATATAGCGCTCATGGAGTCTCTAGAAAGGTTCAAGATGATTCTAAGAAGAAAAAATTAGATGTATTTGATGCAACTTGTCCTTTGGTTTCAAAAGTTCATTCTGAAGTCAAAAGTTTTACAAAACTTGGCTACGATTGTGTCTTGATAGGGCATAGGAATCATCCTGAAGTTGAAGGCACAATGGGTCAGTTTGATTCTTCACAAGGTAGGTCTATATACCTTGTAGAAGAAAAAAAAGATTTAGATAAACTTAAAAACCTTGATGAAAATAGGCTTGCTTATGTAACACAAACAACTCTTTCTATAGATGACACTAGAGAAATAACTGAATCATTAATTAAAATGTTTCCAAAAATCAAAGGACCAAGAAAAGACGATATATGCTATGCAACTCAAAATAGACAAGACGCTGTTAAACAGCTAGCTTTAGAGAGCGATATAGTTCTTGTTGTGGGTTCAATTGCTAGTTCTAATTCGAATAGACTAAGAGAGATAGCTGAAAGGTCAGGTGTAGATTCATATCTTATTGATTCATATAAAGAGCTGAATCCAAAGTGGCTAAAAGGAAAAAGGGAAGTCGGAGTAACTTCTGGAGCTTCAGCTCCAGAACATTTAGTACAAAACTTAATTTCTCACTTAAAGAATAATTTCGGTTATAGGCTTATAACCCCTGAAGATAGAGTTGAAGAAGGGATGTATTTTAGGCTTCCAAAAGGTCTTAGAGAAGTATCCTTATGATAAAACAAAATAAAAATAGAAATTATGAGGATAATAGACTTTAAATTTGAAGGGGTTGAGTTTCATGATTCACCTAATTTTTCTGAAAGAAAAAATTCAGAAATTTCCCTTTTAGTTATTCATAGTATAAGCCTACCCCCTAGAGAATATGATGAAAAATACATAATCGACTTTTTTTTAAACGAATTAGATGAGAATAAAGATCCTTACTTTCAATCCATCAAAGATCTAAAGGTTTCTAGTCACCTCCTGATAAACAGAAAAGGCAAGGTTTTCCAATTTGTTGCATTTGATAAGGCTTCGTGGCACGCGGGAGTATCCAATTTTAGAGGAAAAGAAAATTGTAATGAATTCTCTATAGGCATTGAGCTAGTAGGGACTGATTCTGATAACTTTACTAATGAACAATATACTGCCTTAAGTAAAATATGCCTATCTCTTATGAAAGAATATAAAGATATAAAAAAAGAAAATATAGTGGGACATTCAGATATTGCTCCAGCCAGGAAGACAGATCCAGGAAAAGGATTTAACTGGGAAAGATTTAAATCATTATTAGCTTTATCTTAAGATGGCTATTAAATAATTTTATTTAAAGAAAAACATTTTCTAATTAAAGTAAGCAATATATTATTTATCTATGCCAAGTTTTGATATTAAGTCCGAGCTGGATTACCACGAGGTGACTAATGCAGTGGACCAAGCAAACAGAGTACTTAACAACAGGTTTGACTTTAAAGATTCTGGAGCTAGCTTCACAATTAGTGACAATATTATTTCTCTTGCAGCAAAAGAAGAATTCCAGATTCATCAAATGTTGCCTATCTTAAAGGAAGCGTTAGCAAAAAGAGGTGTTGACTTAAAAGCTGTTGGACACGGAGAGGTTAAAATTTCAACCGGAACAGCACAACAAGAAGTTATATTAAGAGAAGGAATTGATAAGGAATTAGCAAAACAGATTTCTACTTTTATAAAACAAACTAAGATGAAAGTCCAATCTTCCGTTCAAGGTGAGAGCATAAGGGTAACCGGAAAAAAAAGAGATGAATTGCAAACACTTATTAAGGCTTTAAAGGGTTCTAATTATGAGATTCCTCTGCAATTTACTAATTTTAGAGATTGATTAGGCCTAATATTATAAATTTCTTCAATTTACCTTGTAAATAGAACACTTGCCCCAATCTCTATAATTAATGAGATACTTTTTTTTACTATTAATATTTCTTCCGATATTAGAAATGTATCTTCTGATAACTGTAGGGACGAATATCGGGGCTATAAATACTATAATTTTAGTAATAATATCCGGAATATTAGGTTTTTCATTGTTAAGATCTAGAGGTTTAAAGGCTATATATTCTATTAGTTCCAAGCTTAATAAACAGGAGTTTCCGGTTGAAAATCTATTTGGGGGATTATTTCTAACACTCGGAGGTCTTTTACTAATAATCCCAGGTTTTTTTACAGATCTATTGGGGATTTTATGTTTAATACCTCAATTAAGGAAATTTCTACTTAGTTCATTTATTGCTATGCTTTCTCCATTTGAACTAAAAGCCAGAAGAGAAAATAAAAATTCAAACAATGACTGGATAGAAGGAGAATTTGATAAAGAGAAATAAAATTTAGTGAAAGGGGTTGAAAATAAAATTTTAGCCCTTAAATAATGTTCATATATAGGAAAGCAGCTCTAGTTGGGCATTGACGTTATAAAAATCTTGATTAGAATGACGTTCCTTTTTAAGGATTATATTAAATAAATTAATAATTGGAGAACCAAAATGAAATTTAAGCCATTGGGAGATCGAGTCTTAGTAAGACGAACCGATGAAGAACAAACCACAGAGGGTGGTATTGTACTTCCTGGTTCAGCTGCAGAAAAACCTTCGCAAGGTGAGATTGTAGCTGTAGGACCAGGAAAAACCTTGGATAATGGTGAAGTCCAGACCTTGTCTGTTAAAGAAGGTGACTTAGTAGTATTCGGGCAATATGCAGGAAGTAATACTGTAAAAATAGATGGGGATGAACTTGTAATTCTTAACGAACAAGACATTCTCGGTGTTCTTGAAAATTAAATTATATAGAAAGATAGAGGATTAATTATGGCTAAAGAAGTTAAATTCAGTGATTCAGCAAGACAAGGTATGCTAGATGGAGTAAATATTCTAGCTGATGCCGTAAAGGTAACTTTGGGACCAAAAGGAAGGAATGTGATCTTAGATAAATCTTTTGGAGCTCCAACTGTTACTAAAGATGGTGTATCTGTTGCTAAGGAGATAGAGCTCAAAGATAAGTATGAAAACATGGGTGCTCAGATGGTAAAAACTGTTGCATCTCAAACTTCAGATGAAGCAGGAGATGGAACAACAACAGCAACGGTTTTGGCTCAAACTATTGTAAATGAAGGATTAAAGTCTGTTGCTGCAGGTTTTAACCCTATGGACTTGAAAAGAGGCATAGACAAGGCTGTTCTTGCTGCAGTAGAAAATTTAAAGTCAGCTGCAGAACCTTGTGAGGATGATACAGCTATTGCTCAAGTAGGAACTATTTCAGCAAATAGCGATACCGCTGTAGGAGAAATAATAGCTGAAGCTATGCAAAAGGTAGGTAAAGAAGGAGTTATAACAGTTGAAGAAGGCTCTGGTATAGAAAATGAACTAGAGGTTGTTGAAGGAATGCAATTCGATAGAGGCTATTTATCTCCTTATTTTATTAATAACCAGGAACGAATGACAGCAGAGTTAGAGGATCCTTATATTCTTCTTCATGATAAAAAGATTTCAAATATAAGAGAGTTACTTCCTTTATTGGAAGCAGTTGCTAAAGCTGGGAGACCTCTTTTAGTACTTGCAGAAGATGTTGAAGGAGAGGCTTTAGCCACACTAGTTGTTAATAATATGAGAGGCGTAGTAAAAGTAGCAGCATGCAAGGCTCCAGGTTTCGGAGATAGAAGGAAAGCAATGCTTGAAGATATAGCTATTCTTACTGGAGGTACAGTTATCTCAGAAGAGGTAGGTTTATCTCTAGAAGGTGCAACAATAGAGGACCTAGGACAAGCTAAAAAAGTTGAACTCAATAAAGAAGATACAACAATAATCGATGGAGCTGGCTCAGCTGATGATATTGCTGGTAGAGTTAATCAGATTAGAGCTCAAATAGAAGATACCTCTTCTGACTATGACAGAGAAAAACTACAAGAAAGAGTTGCAAAATTAGCTGGAGGAGTTGCTGTTATTAAAGTAGGAGCGGGTTCTGAAATAGAAATGAAAGAAAAGAAGGCAAGAGTTGAAGATGCTTTGCATTCTACTAGAGCAGCCGTAGAAGAAGGAGTAGTTGCAGGAGGAGGAGTCGCTTTAGTTAGGGCCCAACAACAAATTGAAGGTTTAACTGGAGACAATGAAGACCAGAATGTAGGTATTAATATAGCTCTTAGAGCTATGGAAGCTCCATTAAGGCAGATAACTGATAATTCAGGTGAAGAGGCTTCTGTAGTATTAGATAAAATTAAAGATGGTAAGGGAAATTTTGGTTTTAATGCAGGAACCGGTGAATATGGAGATATGATTAAGATGGGAATTCTTGACCCGGCAAAGGTAACTAGAACAGCTCTACAAGCAGCTGGTTCAGTTGCTGGCCTAATGATAACTACTGAAGCTATGATAGCTGAACTTCCTGAAGAAGGAGCTGGAGCTATGCCGGCTATGCCACCAGGTATGGATGGTATGGGTGGAATGGGTGGAATGATGTAAAAATACAGACCACAAAAAAAAGCCCTTAGGGGCTTTTTTTATGAAATTATTTTCTAACTGTGCCTCAATCTAGTATTATTGATCAAGGGAGGGAAAATTATGGAACTTTTTTTAGATTTTCTTTTTAGATGGAGTCATATCCTTTTTGGAATAACTTGGATTGGGCTTCTTTATTATTTCAACTTTGTACAGACAGAATATTTTAAGGAAGCAGAGGACTCTGCTAGAAAAGATGCGTTAGCAAAATTGGCACCAAGAGCCCTTTGGTGGTTTAGATGGGCAGCTTTTTTTACCTTTCTTACAGGGCTCTACCTTCTACATTCTATTTCAATCAAGCTTAATCTAGATATAATTTTTGGTGCAACTATGGGCACCTTAATGATGTTAAATGTTTGGGGATTAATTTGGCCTAATCAAAAGATAGTCATAGGTTTGAAAGAAGGAGATGCTGCTGTAGCAGGACCCAAAGCAGCTTTAGCTTCACGAACTAATACTCTTTTTTCAGTGGGAATGCTTTATTTTATGGTTTCTTCCGCACACTACCCTCACGGAACAGAAATTCTTCTGAACAATCTTTCTTTATCAGATACAGGACTTCTAGTTGGATTAGGTATAATCCTGGCTATAGAAGCCAATGCTATATGGGGTAAGATGCTGCCAGTCATTACTTCTGTAAAGGATGTAATTTTATCTAGTTTTGTTTTATGTATAGTCTTATCTGGAGTAGCTTTCTATCTTTAAAAATGAAAAAAAGAGCCCTTCAAGGGCTTTTTTTATTGAGAATTATCATTCTCAATGTAAATTGATCTGCTAGGGAAAGCAAAGTCTGATCCATGGTGTTTGACTATATCTATTATTTTGAAAATAAGATCTTGCTTGACTTGGGAAAATTCAGTGTAGTTGATTACTTCTAGATAACACAAGATAGTTAAATCTATTGAACTTGAACCTAATTCTGTAACTTTTACAAAGCTCTCTTGACTAGGATTAGAGATAAAATTATCAGATTTATTAATGTAATCTTGCAAATCTGAACATATATTCTTTAGTTGCTCTGTTGAGGTATTGTAGATTAAATTTACAGTCCAATTTATTCTTCTATAGTTCATTTCGGAATGGTTAATTACCTGCGAGTCTGATAAATCTGTATTTGGAACTAGTACCGGAGACGTATCTAATAATCTTACTTGAGTTGATCTAAAGCCTATTGTTTCAACAATTCCATGTAACCCTTCTCCAATTCTTATCCTATCACCCGGTTGGAACCTTTTTTCGCTAATAATAAACATACCAGCTATTATATTTTTAAACATATCTTGAGCTCCAAGAGCTACTGCTACAGAAAAAAGACCTAATCCTGCAATTATTGGTCCTATTTCAATACCCCAGATATCTAGGATCATAGTCAATGCAATTATCCAAATAATTACTCCGGCAACTCTATTCAACCAAGTGCTCATTGCAGGAGTCATCCAGGAATTTTTACCTAGTAGATCAAACAAAGGTTTGGTTATATTAGAAAAAGCACTAAATATAGTGAAGATCACTAACATCTTTACTATGTTTGTTGCTACTAGATCTAAAGACCCTGAAAGAGGCAGATAAGCAGTAATAAGATACAAACCAAAGGCTATAGGTACTAACCCAATAGGACCTCTTAAGGATTGTACTATTTCATCATCTAATCTGTTTTCAGACTTTTCTGCAAACTTTGCTATTTTGTCAATTAGATAAGTATTAAAAAAAGACCTAATTATTAATGAAAGAATAAATATTGAAAGACATGTCAATAAATCATTTATCCCCACCCCTCTTATACCAGTTTCCCAAACTTCATTTACTAAAGATAAAAAATCATTAATCATCACAAGCTATCCTCTATATTATTGTCTTCATCTTCTATTGCTATTTTGTGAGCTTTAGCAATTTTCACTACATTGTCTTTTATTAGAACAGTTTCAAATCTATAGTTATTAATACTAACACCAACATTTTTTTTCGGTATAGACTGAATATTTTCTAATATTAACCCACTAATTGTCTTTGGTCCTTCTGTAGGCAAGTTCCAATTAAGTCTTTTATTCACCTCTCTTACCATAATATTACCCTCCACCATATAGGAGCCATCGGCTTGCGGCATCACATCCATTTTTTCTGTTGAACCAGAAGCTATTTCACCAACAATTATTTCTAATATATCTCTAAGAGTAATTAGTCCTTCAATATCGCCATATTCATCAACAATTAGACCAACGCCAGTGTTTGAAGATTGGAAATTTGTTAGTTGAGAATTTAAAGGAGTATTTTTAGGTATAAAAGTTGGCTCCTCAATTTTAGATAAAAGCATCTTTTTTGTTTTTTCTAGGTCGGCCCCTAAAAATTCTGCCTTCTTATTAACTGTTAAAAACCCATGTATATTATCTATATTATCTGTAAAAAGAGGTATGTATGTTAGGTCAATTGTTTGCAGATTACCTAATATGTCATCAATATTGTTATCAAGATCGATACCTACAATTTCGTTTCTAGGAACCATAATATCGTTTACCGAAAGATAATCCATATCAAAAATTCCCATTAGCATTGCTTCTTGCCTTTTTGGAACTCCAGAGGTTTGTAATAAAGTTCTTAGCTCTTCTGGTTTTAGATCTTGGTTTTCATTTAGATTTAGATCTATACCAATTAATTTTGTAACGCCATTTGATACAAAGCTAACTAAAGTTACCAAAGGGCTTAAAATTTTTAATAATGGTTTAAGTATATAAGAAGCAGGAAATGCAATACTCTCTGGTTTAAGTGCAGCTATGGTTTTCGGCATTACTTCAGCAAAGATAATCATTATTATGGTCATGAATACTGTTACAGCTAAAACTGCATTATCATCCCAAATTCTTATAGCTATAACGGTTGCTATTGCAGTAGCTAATGTATGCGTAAAGTTATTTCCTATTAAGATTACACCTAAAAGCCTATCTGTTCTTTCTAGTAGTTTAGTTACTCTTCTAGCTGACTTATCTTTCTCTTTGACAAGGTGCTTTAAGCGATAACGGTTTATCGCCATCATGCCAGTTTCAGAACCAGAAAAGAATGCTGACATAAGAACAAGAAGGGCTATTGCGCCTAATAGAATCCAAATGGGTATTTCGTTCAAGGTAATTTAGCCTAAAGCAGCTTTAGAAAAGGATTTAAAGTGTTCAAATAATTAAATTTATACTAATTTCTAAACAGTATAACCAATAAATTGATACCTTCAAAAGTAATTCATTTAATTTTTTTATTGAAACTAGTCATTATTACCCTAAAATAGCGGTCTTTTTTTATGTAGAGAACTTTATATTTAATGATAACAATAAGATTAGCAAGGTCAGGGGTTAAGAAAAGACCCTTTTACCATATCAGTGTGGCAGATTCTCGCAGAGCTAGAGATGGTAAATTTATAGAAAGAGTAGGGTTTTTTAATCCTATTGCTTCTGGAAAGGAAGTTAGACTTGAGATAAACCAAGAGAGAATAGATTATTGGGTGTCTAAAGGAGCCCAGCCTAGTGATAGAGTTATAGCTCTTATCAACGAAAATAAAGAAAGTCCAGAAGAGGCAGAGAAACGTCTAGCCAGTAAGGAAAAGAAGAAATTAAGAAAGCTTGAAGCAAAAAAAGTAGCTAAAGAATCTAATAAAAAAGAAGAACCTGCAGAGGAAGCTCCAGCAGAGGAAGCAGCACCAGAGGAAGCTCC
>CETH01173444.1_pt1 | contig 14574 bp, 13 predicted proteins | sample 361461 | NCBI WGS metagenome assembly CETH01 (sample SAMEA2622695, study PRJEB7988) | marine metagenome | isolation source: saline water (ENVO:00002010), including
TCATTGCTGCAATTGGACCATCCCAAGTTTGACCAACAATAACTCCATCTGATGTGAAACCTTGTTTTTGAGGATCTGCACCAGACCAAAATTTTACAAGATTACTTTTTTTAGAAATACAATAATCAGTAAGTACTTCCCAATTTTTTCTCATAGTATCTTCGTCTTTATAAGATGACCAAAAGTCCATCTTGCCTTGATGATGCATCCAAATACCACAACCAGTCATCATTGAGTAAGTTCTACCCATCATAAATGCTCCATTAATTGCTGGATTTGGTTCCCAGATATCTCCAAAACTTGGAAGACCATCTGGTGTCCACTTATCAGTTCTCCAAGAGATTGATTCAGTGCCCCAAAGTTGTGGTACCCAGTGGGAACCTTTTCCACCAAAATTCCAATCTCTTTCTCCTACTGCAACCATTCCTGGATTTACATTACCTATATTTGTAATTCTACCCATGTCAAACGGCTGAAGTACTCCAAGGTTTTCCCACTGAAGTGCTCTCATATTAGTTGGACTTGCTAAATCATAACCAGCACCACCGCCAGCTTTCATTTTAGCAATAATTTCTCCATTATCACCAATCTTAGTATGGTTTACTGTAATTCCTGTCTTAGCTTTAAAATCAGCTACTACAGAGTCAGGTAAATATTCTCCCCACATTACTACATTAACTTCTCCACTTGAGGCAGCAAATGCATTTTTTACAAACATGGGAGCTGCGCCAACAAATGCCGCTGCAGCAGCACCTCTTTTCAAGGCAGTTCTTCTTGAAAACTTTCTAGCCTCTTTAAGAGTTTTGTGGCTTGATTTTTTAAGTTTATCCATATGGATCCCTCCTAATTAAAATTACTTGAACATAAGAAAGCTCAAATGACAATATTTTTTTTACTTATTTATGCAATTTAAATGAAATTATCCCAATAAAATAAAAAATTTATATTTTTCATACCTTTATTTAGTATATATTCTTAAATATTATGTTAACTACAGTAATTGGCGCTTATCCTAAGCCAAATTTCCTTAAAATCCCAGATTGGTTTAATGAGGAAGGAGGAACTGATACGCAATTTCCAACAAAAAATTATACAGAGGCATTAGAAAAATTAGGTAATAATGCTGAACTTATTTTCTTAAAAGCCACAAAAGAGGTAATTCAAGATCAAGAAAAATGTGGGATAGATATAATAACAGATGGAGAAATAAGAAGAGAAAATTATATTCATTATCATTGTAGATATTTAAACGGAATCGATTTTAAAAAATTAACTGAAAAATCTGCAAGAACTGGTAATTATAAATGTTGGCTGCCAACAATAACTAAAAAAATAACTGCAAAAGAACCTTTTCTATCAAAAGAGTGGGTGAGTAATCAAAAGCTAACTAAAAAACCAATTAAAGTTACTATTCCTGGACCTATGACTATAGCAGATACTATTGGAAATAGCTTTTATAAAAACGATGAAGAGATGGGAATTGATCTTGCTAAGGCGATAAATATTGAAATAAAAAGATTAGAAAAAGCAGGTTGTAAATATATTCAAGTAGATGAACCTCTTTTTGCAAGAAAACCTGAAAATGCAATAGCATTTGGAATTAGAAATTTAGAAAGATGTTTTGATGGAATAGATAGTAATAAAGTAGAAAGAATAACTCATATATGTTGTGGCTATCCTGATAAATTAGACGCAATCAATTATCCCAAAGCACCTCTTGAATCATATAACAAAATTTCAACAGCTCTAGATAAATCAATTATTGATACAGTATCAATTGAAGATGCTCATAGATATAATAATCTAGAAATTTTAAAGAAATTCAAAAACACAAAAATTATTATAGGATTAATTAAAATTGCTAGTTCTAAAATAGAAAGTTTTGAAGAAATCAATCAAAGAATAAATAAAGCTCTAAGATATATATCAAAAGAACAATTAATTGCTGCTCCAGATTGCGGGTTAGGACATCTACCAAGACAGTTAGCAATTTCAAAATTGAAAGTTTTAGTTGAGGCTGTCAAGGAAATATAAAAAAATAAAATAATTTAATTTAATACATTTATAGGGGGAACATATTTATAATTTAAATCTTTAGCAACAGCTTTATGCGTTACCTCTCCTTTGAAAATATTTAAACCAGCAAGAAAATTATCATCATCTAATAAAGCAGATCTATAGCCGTTTTGAGCTAATTTAATAATATATGGTATTGTAGCTGAATTTAAAGCTATAGTTGATGTACGTGGCACTCCTCCTGGCATATTTGCGACACAATAATGAACAATGTTTTCTTCAATATAAGTTGGACTTGAGTGAGTAGTTGGTCTACTTGTTGCTACACATCCACCTTGATCTATAGCAACATCAACAATAACTGAACCTTTTTTCATTAATTTAAGCATTTCTCTAGATACTAATTTAGGAGCATTAGCTCCTGGAACTAAAACTCCACCAATTAATAAATCACAATCACTCAAATAATCTTCTAGATTTACTTTATCACTATTAATAGGAATAATTGATTCACCAAATTTTGAGCTAAGCTCATCTAATCTTTTTTCAGACTTATCCATTATAAAAACTTTTGCTTTCATACCTGTGGCAATAATAGCTGCATTTTCTCCAACAACTCCTCCTCCTAAAATCAAGACATTTCCAGGCAAAACTCCAGGTGCCCCTCCGATTAATAAACCTCTACCACCATTTGTTTTTTCTAAAGAATTTGCCCCAGCTTGTATAGACATTCTTCCTGCTACTGCACTCATAGGAGCCAACAAAGGTAGGCGATTATCTTTATCTGTTACAGTTTCATATGCTATGCATATTGATCCAGAATCAACTAATCCTTTAGTTAAATTCGGAGCTGCTGATAAATGTAAATATGTGAAAAGGATTTGATTATCTTTTAACATTTTGACCTCTTCTAACTGTGGTTCTTTAACTTTTACAATCATATTTGAATCACTAAAAACATCTGAGTTATTTTTAATAATTTTAGCACCAACTTTTGAGTAGTCATTATTCGTAAAACCTGCGCCAAAACCTGCATTTTGTTCAATCAGAACTTCATGATTCAAGTCTGTAAGTTTCTTCACACTTGATGGGGTTAATCCAACTCTATATTCTTCAGTTTTAATTTCTTTAGGAACTCCAATTATCATTATTGATCTTTCATATAGAGATTTATTCCCTTGCGCAATTTTTCAATAATTTCATCAATATGATGTTTTTCACAAATAAAAGGAGGCGCAACTATTAAACAATCACCTGTCGCTTTTAAGCTCAAACCAGCTTCAAAAAGTTTTTTAAAACATGCATATCCGGCTTTTCCAGGTCTTTCATCAAATCTAATATCAATGCCACCCATCATACCATAACCTCTAATATCAGTAATAATATCTAAATCCTTTAAAGAAAATAAGTTATCTAAAAAATAAGGGGACATATCTTTTGCACGTTGAAAAAGATTTTCATTTTTAATAATTTTTTGCATTGCTAATCCAGCAGCCATTGAGACTGGTATAGCTGAATAAGTATAACCATGAAAAAATTCAATTGCTCCACTTGGAGATGCCTCAATAATTGTATCATATATTTTCTCTTTAGAAGCCACTGCTCCTAAAGGAACTACTCCATTTGTTATAGCTTTTGCCATGGTCATAATATCTGGAGTAACTTCGAAAGCTTGTGATGCAAAAGGTTCACCTGTTCTTCCCCAGCCAGTAATAACTTCATCAAAAATTAATAAAATCCCATATTTATCACATATTTTTCTTAGTCTTTTTAAATATCCTTTAGGAGGGACTAAAGTACCGGTAGATCCTGCAACTGGTTCTACTATACAAGCAGCTATGTTTTCTGGACCGATATTCATAGCTATTCTCTCAAGATCATCAGCTAGTTCAGATCCTGTTTCTGGTTGGCCTTTTACAAATTTATTTTCTGAAAGATGAGTATGCCTTAGATGGTGAACATTAGGCATAAGTATATTTGAAAATGTCTTCCTATTTGCAACCATGCCTCCTACAGATATTCCACCTATATTCATTCCATGATACCCTCTTTCTCTTCCAACTATATGCGAACGATGACCTTCTCCTTTAGCTTTAAAATAAGCAATCGCAGTTTTTATAGCTGTTTCAACTGCAGACGAACCACATATTGTAAAAAAAATTTTGTTTAAATCTTCTGGAGTATGCTGGGATACGAGTCTTGCTAATTCAAAAGATCCGCCATAACCTTGTTGAAATGGTTGAACATAATCCAATTGTTCAAGTTGATTAGAAACTGCTTCTCTAATCTCAGGTCTTGAATGGCCGGCCGGACTACAAAAAAGTCCAGAACTGGCATCAATTAATTTAGTTCCATGATGATCAGTATAGTAGACTCCTTCAGCCTTAACCATTAATCTTGGATTTTCTTTATAATCTCGATTTGCTGTAAACGGCATCCAATGCTCTTCAAGAGAGTTAGGTATTTGTTTATAATTTTCTAAGTCCATATTTTAAGTCCTTTTTATCAATATTTAATAATTATATCAGAGTAACAAAAAGTAAAATAGAATAATAATAACAATATTTATTAATTATATAGGAAAACATAGAGCCCAATTAAAAAAAAGTGTATATTAATCATTATGTTTCCCAATAATAAAACGAGTGTTCCAGATAATTTAATTAAAATCTCTAAAAACAAAGGAAGGGTTAGAGCTTGTATAGTTTTTTCTCATGATTATTCTACACTTACCTCTGCAAAAAATGCTTATGATTTAGGCTTAATAGAGCCTGTTTTTATTGGGAAAAAAGAAATAATTTTTAATCAATTAGAAAAATTAGAATGGAATATAGAAAATTTTGAAACTATTGAAAAAACAACAGATGAAGAAGCTGCTATTTCAGCAGCTGAGTTGGCCAGTGAAGAAGAAATAAAACTCATTATAAAAGGAGATTTGCATACAGACATCTTAATGAAAACTTATCTAAAAAAAGAATATAAATTGATAAAAAACCAAAGATTAAGTCATATATGGCACATAACTATTAACAATCGTGATAAACCTATATACATCACTGATGGAGCTTTAAATGTATTGCCAAGACTCGAAGTCAAAATGCATATTTTAAAAAATGCAATTAACTTTGCTCATAAAATAGGAAATCAAAAACCTTCTGTGGCTATTTTATCGGGAACTGAAGATCCTATTTCTAGCATGCCAAGCTCAATAGAAGCAGAAAAATTAATGATTATGGCAAAAAAAGAAAAACTTGATGCTTTTGTGCAAGGACCTCTAGCTTTAGATAATGCTATCTCTATAGAAGCAGCAAACATAAAAAAGATTAGTGGAGAAGTAGCAGGCAAAGCTGATATTTTACTTGTTCCAAATTTAGAAACTGGAAACTCTATTACAAAAATAATGGTTTATTATTTAGGGGCATGTGCTGCTGGAGTAATTATTGGAGGTAAAGTTCCAATAGTTGTTCCAAGTAGAGCAGATAATTCTTCGTCAAAACTAGCTTCAATTGCTGCAGGAATTATTGCAATTTAGTGTTTTTTAAAAATTCAAATAAATTAAATGTAGTTTTTTTAACTATTTTTAGTACTTTTTCTGCAGCAATTATGGCAACAGGAGTAAAATATCTTTCTGAATTTCTTAATCCAATTATGATTGGCTTTTATAGATGCTTTATCGGATTAATTATCATAATCCCTTTTATATTAAGAAATAAATTTGAAGCAGTTAAAACTAAAAATTTAAAACTTCATTTTTTAAGAAGTTTAATTAATGTTATTTCTTTAATTGCCTGGTTTTCAGCTATAGGATTACTTTTCCTTGAAAAAGCCACAGCTCTTGGGTTTACAACTCCACTTTTTACAACAATACTTGCAGTCTTATTGCTTGGAGAAATCATTAGAATTCATAGAATTGCAGCTCTTTTACTAGGGTTTATAGGAGTAATAATAATAGTTAGACCTGGGATTATATCTTTTGATTATGGCACAATTTTAATTCTTGTTGGAGCAATAACATTTTCATTTGTTCTAATAATAGTAAAAAAACTATCTGCTACAGAATCAAGTATTACTATTACCTTTTATCATTTATTTTTTTGCACACCAATTCTATTTATTATTTCTTTATTTTTTTGGCAAAATATTAATTTAAATCACTTATTTATTTTTATTATAATGGCTATTTCAGGATTAATAGCCCATTGGTGTTTAGCACAATCTTTAAAATTAAGTGATGCAACTTTTGTTATGCCATTACAATTTTCAAAACTAATTTGGGCTTCTTCAATAGGATTCTACTTTTTTAATGAGGTTCCAGATTTGTGGACATGGATAGGATCAGTAATAATTTTTTCATCAGTAATATATATTACTTATAGAGAAAGTTTTGTTAAACAAAATAACTTAAAAGTTAAACAAATAGATAGAGCTATTATTGAATAAACTAAACAAAATCAAGAGGGATATAATTATTTTTTTTGATTACTTTTAAAACTATGCCAGAAGAAATATTGTTAAATTCTAATTCATTTATTAATTTTTGCTGTAATTCATCATATTGTTTAATTGAAGGTGCAATAACTTTTAATAAATAATCACTACTTGATCCTGTTAATCTATAAACTTCAGTAATTTGATCATATTTATTGATAACATTAATAAAATTGGTTAACCATTTATCAGAATGACTGTTGATTGAGAGAGAAACAAAAATTGATATAGGTAAATTAATTTTTTCCTGATTAATTTCTGTAAATTTTGATAAAATTATACCTTCTTCTTCAAGTTTTCTGATTCTATTCCAACATGGAGTAGATGAGATGCCAACTCTTTTAGAAATTTCTGTTAGAGGAATGTTAGCATTCTTTTGAAGTAAGTTTATTATTTTTTTATCAATTTCATCTAGTTTAAACATAAGGTATTATACACGATTATAGAAAATTATTCTAATTAATTTAGAATTAAAAGAAAATAAACTAAAAATCAAAATAAAATATTGATAAAATAGAAAATATTTCTATTGTCAGCTGATTGTTCTTGTCTTTTTGGGGAGTAACAAGTGATAGAATAAATTTTCCAATTTATTCTATCAAATTTGTGGGTAGTTTCATAATTGCTTTTTTCTACCCACAAATTCTTATTTCGAGATCATCAATGTTCCTTCTACACACAATAAACTCAGATGATCTCGATATTATCTCAAAGCAGCCCCTCGTCCTTTAATACTTTTTTAGCAACTTTAAAGCATTCTAATGATTGAGGTATTCCACAATAGATAGCAATAACATGGATTATTGATCTTATTTCTTCCTTGCTTACTCCATTTTTAAGAGCACCTTTGCAATGTATTTCCCATTCACTCATTTTACCCAAAGCACCAATCATTGATAAGTTCATCATTGATCGTGTTTTTAAATCAATAATTTCATCACTCCAACCAAAACCCCAACACCATGCTGTCATAGCTTCTTGAAAGGGTCTTGTGAAATTATCTGCTTTATCTAAATTTTTTTCAACATAATCAGCACCTAATGTTTCTTTTCTAATTTTTAATCCTTTTTTAAATAAATCATCATCCATGTATTTCTCCTATCTATATAATTATTTAAGCTTTCCTTTTGATCTAAGTTCTTTTCTAATTTTAGTTGCAGATATAAGATGAATTTTTTCACCTAAATCATGTTCGGTAAAAGAATACCCTACACCGCGTCCATATGAAATATCAATAATATTAGGAACTTTTATTACAACAAAATCTTTTTCTTCTTCATATCCGTGTTTAGCTAAACCTTCTATAATTTTTGGTTTTACTTGTTCAAATGTAAAAGGGTTATCATCCTGTCCTTGAACACCTGCGTCCACACCTCCTACATCTCTATACATAATACAAACTTGACCAGTTATTTTTAAAGCTCTTTTAAAAAGTTCTGTATGACCATCATGCCATGGTTGCCATCTTCCTAACATTTGTACGGTAGGTTTTTTCCAATCAAACATTTTGAGATCTCCTATGAAATGTCTTTATAATTAAAAAATTGCTTACTTGAAGCAATAAAACTAGAATTTATAATACTTTCTTTTAGATTATAATTAATTTTACAATTATTTATACTTCTTATATAGCCTCCTGCTTCCTCTAAAATTATTTGCCCCGCAGCAATATCCCATTCACTTGTTGGGCTAAATCTAGGATAAATATCAGCAATACCCTCTGCAACATCACAAAACTTTAAAGAACTTCCCTTATTGATTGTTTTAAATTTATTTAAGTTGTTGTGTAACCATTGAATAGTTTGTTTATTATTGTGAGATTTGCTTAAAATAGCAATATTCTCTTTAGATTTTTTTTTATTTGGAATTTTTATTTTAATTGATTTATCAAAGTTTATTATTCTTTTATTAGTTTTTAATTTATACGATCCGAATTTTTTAGAAGCATAATATAAAAGTGATTTAGCAGGTGCGTAAATAACTCCAAGTATTGGTTTATTTTTTTCAATTAAAGCAATATTTACTGTAAATTCGCCATTTTTATTTAAAAATTCTTTTGTGCCATCAAGAGGATCTATAAGCCAGTATTTATTCCAACTTTTTCTTGATCTCCATTCAACATAGGATTCTTCAGAAAGAATAGGTATTTTTAAATTTAATTTTAATAGTGAATTAATAATGAAATTATTTGATGCTATATCTGCATCTGTTAAAGGAGATTTGTCATTCTTAAAAGCAACATTTATTTTTTTATAATAAAACTTATTGATGATAAGTCCTGCTTTAAATGCTATATTACAAATTAAAAAAATTAAATCTTTTTTTTTCATTATTATCTAGTCATAAAATTTCTATCCGAAAATTTCTTTATAAAATCTTAACCAGTTTTTTCCAAGTATCTTAAAAATTTCACTTTCCCTCATACCTACTTTTTTTAATCCTTCATATATGTTAATAAAATCACTTCCTTTAGTAAACCAATTAGGTTGTTTGGGCCAAGAGATACTATTGTTTTTTGATTCACCATAATCAAGTTTTTTTGTCCATTTTCCATTTCTCATCCACATTACTACCTCATCATCCCAATTTTTACATAAATCACTTCCAATTCCTACATGATCAATTCCTATCATGTTAACTAATTTAATGATCATATTACAAAAATCTTCTAATTTACATTTACTATTATTTTTTAGATGAAATGGATATAAACTCAAACCTATAACACCTCCTTTTGTTGCTAAATTTTTTAATACTAAATCATCTATATTTCTTTTTGAATTATGAAAAAATAATGGATTTGCATGTGTAAAAGATACTGGTTTAGTAGAATAATTTATTGCATCAATACATGTTTTTTTTCCTGCATGACTCAAATCAATAACCATTCCCAATCGATTCATTTCTTCTACAACTGCATGACCAAATCTACTCAAACCTGAGTCATGTGATTCAAAACATCCTCCACCAAGAAAGGTTTGATTATTATACGTTAATTGCATAAATCTTACACCTTTAGAAAAAAATTTTTCTAGTAAATAAATATCATTACCTATAGGCGCAGAATTTTGAAATCCAAATAATATTGCTAATTTATTATTCTTCTTTGAATTAAGAACATCGTTTGAGTTTTGAGCAAAACTAATTATATCTTTATATTTTATAAAATTTTTTTCCCACTCATTTATTTTTTCAAAAGTTTCTTTGGTATTTTCCCAATAAATCAAAGTTACTTGAACAGCTGTGATACCTCCATTCAAAAGATCTTCAAATAAATGCCTATTCCAATTACAATATTGTAAACCGTCTATAATAATTTCGTTTTTAAAAGGATTTTGCATTTAATTTATTATAATATTATAATAGCTTATTATATAATTAAATCATATGCTACAAAACAATCCTATAAGAAAACATAAAAATATTATGAATTTAGAAAAAATGGGTTCAAAATATCCATCAAGATTAAGTTTTTCAAGAAGCATGCTAAGAAGAATGATTAAAGAAAAATGGAAAATAAAAAAAAATAAATTTAGAATAGATAAAAAAGGTTATGGTTACGCAATTTATGAAATAACTGCAAAAAATGAAATATATTCTTTAATATGTTTTTCTGAATATTTAAAAGATAGTGAAAGAAGTGACAGGGTAATAGCAGAAAAATGGGACACATCTTATACTTTACACGTTGGCAAAATTGACAATAAATCAATTAAAAGATTAAAACAAAATATTCCCTTACAAGAGTCTGGAAGAGCATCTTCTAAAGAATTAGTTTTGAGTAGGGCTAATAAGAGTGTTAGACTTTTTGAAAAAGTTGTAGATTCTTTATCAAATGGAATCCAGCCAGAAATAAATGAAATTAATAAAGTTGGATATTTACTTAGAACGACCGCAGTTTATGGAAGTGGAAAATTTGGATTATCTGACTTTGCAAAAACTAAAAAATACAAAATTTTTAATCAACCATTTAGAGCAGAAATGTTAGCAGTATATATTATCAGAGAATTTAGTGTAGATTTAGTAGAACATATTGCTTTCCATCGAAATCCAAAAAAAGCTGTAAAATTACAAAAAGAAATAAAACAACATTTGGGAATTGGTAATTCTACAGGTTTAGGTATGGCCCCTTTTTTGATCAAGCATCCAAAATTAATTCACCAATGGGTATATCAATATGAAAATGCAATTATGACGATAAGAAAAATTAGATATATAAAAAAAGAAATTTTTGTTAAATATTTGTTTCTACTAGAAAAATCAAAAAAATATTTAGAAGAGGTTTTAACCTCTGATAAACAACAGCAAAATAAAAATATAAGAGCTCTAAAAGACTTAGTTATTATTATAAATAAATTAAAAAAAATGAATCTAAATAAAATTAACTGGTCTAATATTATTGATTATTGTGAAAATAAATTTTCTTATGATGCTCAAGAAATTATTAAAGTTCAAATGTTAGAACTTTATCCAAAATTAGTAGATAATTTAGCTGAAAATATGTCTATTTCTGATGAATTAAAAATTAAAAATCATTTAACAGTAAGAAATCTTAAAAAAATGATTGAAAAATATTATAAATGGGCAATTCAAATAAATTATAAAAATAAAAATAATAACTTCCTTTTTTGGTATACTTCAGAAGAAAAATTAGAACCAAGATTAGGAGAAAGATATAATGAACCTGGTTCGAAATTAGAACAACCTTTAGGTATTGGGAAAATGGTAAATGAAATTTATAATTTTCTTTGTAAATTAAATAAAAAACAATTATCTTTAACCATCGCTGAGTTTTTAATTTTGTACCCAAAGTTTAGAGGAATAGTTAGAAGAATTCATTCATTATCTGACTACCAATATGCTGAAATCAAAGAAAATATATTAGCTAAAAATATTTTAGCTACTAATATGTTGAGATTTAAACTATCATTTTTTGGAGCCTCAAGATTTGATCCTAAATCTGATCGATGGTTGAGAGTAAGTTTTTATAATGGAGCACCTTTTTACAATGATATAAATACCAGAAATGTGGATCAATGGGGCTTTAATTCAATTAAACCATACAATTAAATTTTTGTGAAATTATCTTATTATGAAATTTATATTACAAGTTTAAGAGCTTGCTCGGCCATGGGGTTTCCCTATGGATTAGATGAAGATGCAGCAAATATTATTACATGGCTTGAATTTAATAATTTAAATGGAATAGAAAAATTAGCAAAAATTACTAAAGATACCTGTAATATAAAAAGAAAAATTAATTTAGAAAATATAAAGATAAGTAAAACTATTAATCTTAATAAATCTTCCCTACTTTATAACGGTCCTGGACTATTTGACTATTTATACGAAAAAATGAAAAGGAATAAAACCTCATCAATATATTTAAAAAACTGTAAGGATCCTGAATTTATACTTCCTCTAATTACTAAATTCTTAAAAAAACATAATTCAATTAAAATAAATTTTTTTAAAAAATCTATAAATAGAAAAACATTTTATATATCAAAAAAAAAAATATTAATTTCAGAATCAAATAATAAATCTTATACTTTAAATAATTATTGTACAATTCAATTCTATAAACAGATCAAAAAAAATCCATCTTCTGAAAAAATAATAAATAATATCAATTATGAAATAAAAGACTCTGTAACACCTAATTTGAAATATTGGAATATCGTTGCTAAAAAAGCTAATGAAACATTTGTACCTGCTACAAAATCATCTAGAGATAAAGGAGCTGGCGGTGGAGATGATAATGATTAATAATTACAAATCTTTACAAATTCTTAAAGAATCATAAATTGCGGCATGAATGTTTCTGCTAGAAATAGCATCTCCAACCCTATATAAGTAATATCTACCTTGAGAATTAATTTTAGATTCTTTTAACTTTCCATCAACTAGAGAATAATAATCTATAGATCCTAAATTATAGGAGTCTTTTTTTAATTCAAAATAAAGATCATCTAAGGGAATAGTTCCATGTTCAATAACAACTTGACTAGTTTCTATTTTTTCAATTTTATCTGAGTAATCAGAGCCAATTGAAAGTAAGAGATGATTATCCTTTTTATCAATCTTGCTAATTCTTCTATGAAGTAAAATATTAACGTTTTTTTCAATAAAATTTCTAGCATATGGAACATAATTCATTCCTCCAATTTCAGGAGAAAAAAATCTTTCCGGAGAAATAATTTTTAATTTTGACCCTTGATTTGCAATTTTTTCTGCAGCTTGAAGACCAGGGAATGAGCCATTGTCATCATATAACACCACATCTTCTTCTATACCTTTGCTACCACTTATTATATCCCATGTAGAACAAGCATACTCAGAACCTTTGTCAATATTATTAATATTAGGAGTGCCTCCAGTAGCTATTATAATTATATCTGCTTTTTCTTGAATAATAATTTCTTTATTAGCATAAGTATTAAAAATAAATTTTACATTTAGTTTATGACATTGTTGAAATCTCCAATCAATAATTCCTTTCATATCTTTTCTTCTATCAGATCTGCAAATTAAATTGATTTGACCACCAGGCTCATTTAAAGCTTCAAAAACAACTACTTGATTACCTTTTTCAGCACAGACTCTTGCAGCTTCTAGTCCTGCAGGTCCTGAACCCACTATAACAATTTTTCTTTTGTTTTTGGATTTTACATCTATTTCATGAGGCATAAATTTTTCCCTTCCTGTTGCGGGATTATGAATACACAATGCCTCATTCCCCTCATAAATTCTGTCTAGACAGTAAGTAGCTCCAACACAAGGTCTTATAGAATTTTCTTTTTTGTTAATTATTTTTTTTATTATATGTGGGTCAGCAATATGAGCCCTGGTCATTCCAACCATGTCAATTTTTCCAGATGAAATTGCATATCTTGCTGTAGCAACATCATTTATTTTTGCAGCATGAAAAACTGGAAAATTAGTCAATTTTTTTATTTCTCCTGAAAAATCTAAATGGGGAGATGATGGCATACCTTGTATTGGAATAACTTTTGTTAAAGAAGCATCTGTATCAATATGACCTTTGATAACATTTAAAAAATCTATTTTGTTACTTGAAGTAATTTTTTGTGCTATTTTAATTCCTTCTTCTTTTGATAATCCCTTGTTCCAATCTTCATCAGTTACCATTCTAATTCCTAAAATAAAATCATTTCCTACCTTTTTTCTTACAGAATCAATTACTTTTAAAGAAAAGCTAACTCTATTTTCTAAACTTCCACCATATAAATCTTTTCTTTTATTTGTAGCAGGAGACCAAAAAGAATCTAAAAAATGCCCATAAGCTTCAATTTCAATACCATCTAAACCTGCTTGCTTAATTCTTTCTGCTGCGATAGCATAATCATTAATTATTCTATCAATATCCCAGTCTTCTGCCTCTTTTGGAAAAGATCTATGTGCTGGCTCTCTAACAGGTGAAGCTGATAAAACAGGTAACCAATCTGAATGATTCCAATTTGTTCTTCTTCCTAAGTGGGTTATTTGAATCATTACTTTAGTATCATAGTCATGACATTCATCAGTTAATTTTTTTAACCATGGAATTATTTCATCTTTGTATGCATGAAGATTATTATAAGCTGGAGGTGAATCAGGAGAAACAACTGCGCTTCCCGCTGTCATAGTCAAACCAATACCACCTTTAGCTCTTTCAACATGATAAAGTCTATACCTATCTTTTGGCATTCCATCTTCTGCATAAGAAGGCTCATGAGCAGATGTCATTAATCTATTTTTAATTTCTAAATTTTTTATTTTAAAACTTTTTAATAAGGGATCATTATTCATAATTAATGATAATATAGCATTTAAATATACTTAATAAGATTTTTTTCTAAGATAAATATTTAATATTTAATCTCTTTATTTACATCTTTTAAAGTTTTATCTGTTCCATGATGAAAATGTTTACTCATATCAGGATAAAACTGATTAGAAATACATTTTTTACCCATAGCTAATGACATTTCCCTTACATGATGTGGTTCAGCTCCACAACAAACACCTATAAAGTTTATATTTTTATTTATACAATCTTTAGCAAAT
>CETH01006419.1_pt1 | contig 14561 bp, 13 predicted proteins | sample 361461 | NCBI WGS metagenome assembly CETH01 (sample SAMEA2622695, study PRJEB7988) | marine metagenome | isolation source: saline water (ENVO:00002010), including
AGGCTGTTTTACCTCAGATTATGCCTCAGTATATAGCGTATATTTTATATATTCTTGATAGAAATTTGAGAATGGCTACTGTTATTGGTTTGGTAGGTGGTGGAGGAATAGGTCAGGAACTAAAAGGTCGTTTTGATTTATTTGAGTACGGACATGTAACAACAATAATTATTGTAATATTTATAGTTGTATTTATATTCGATCAAATTTCTGCTAAATTAAGAAATAAACTGATAGGGAATTCTTCTTGAGGATAGATACAGGGCAAATAACTGATAAACAAATAAAAAGTTGGAATACTTATGGTTATGTTTATTGTTTTAGTCATTTAAAAAAAAATATATCTCAATATATACAATCAGTTAAAGAAATAGAAAGTTTAAATAAAAAAAATAGAAAAAGTTTATTTTATTATGAAGAAGTTGAAGGATTACCAAAACTATGCCGTATAGAAAAATTTTTAGAAGATAATAAATTTTTAAAAAAACAAATACTAGGTGAAGATATTTTAGGATATATAAATAAACTTAATTCCAAGTCTTTCTATTTGTATAAAGAAAAGATAAATATTAAATTTCCTGGCGGTTCTGGGTATTCAGCACATCAAGATGCAACAGCTTATCATAAATTAAAAGGCCATATTACTTGTTTAATAGCTTTAACTGAAATGAACCAAGAAAATGGATGTTTATATATTTCTAAATTAAAAAATAACAATGAGTTATTATCTTATGATAAAAATGGCTGTATAGAAAAAAGTCTAGATAAAAAGCTTTTATGGCAGCCAATCATAATGTCTAAAGGTGATTGTCTATTTTTTAATTCATATTTACCTCATAAGAGTGAAAAGAATATATCCAATAAGGAGAGAAAAGCAATATATCTTACTTTTAATTTACGTTCAGAAGGCAATTTAAGAGATAAGTATTATCAAAGTAGAGAGAAGTCTTTAAATTTAAATACAGATAGAATTAGTACTATTGGACACTTTAAAGGAAAAAAATTATTTAGGTAAATTAATGCGTATTGACACAGAAAATATAAATATAAACCAATTTACTAATAAATTATTTAACTGGATGAAAGGTCAAGGAAAGACAAAGTATGATGAAAGTGTTACACAACTAGAACATAGTATTCAAACTGCAATGTTAGCTAAAAAATTTAATGCTAAATCTAGTTTAATTGTAGCATCATTATTACATGATATTGGCCATTTAATATTAAATGAAAATGAATCTAAAATAGATTTTTTAAACTATGATTTAAATCATGAAATGGTAGGAGCAAAATGGCTAGAAAAAAAATTTCCAAAATCTGTGACAGAACCAATTAAACTTCATGTGCCTGCTAAGCGCTATTTATGTACTATTAAAAAAAACTATTATGAAAAATTATCTTTTTCTTCTAAAAAGAGTTTTAATCTTCAAGGGGGAATAATGAACGCTGAAGAAAAAAATGAATTTATTAATAATAAATATTATAAGGATGCATTAAAACTTAGGACATGGGATGAAAAAGCAAAAAGAAAAAATATGATTTTAACCCCTATTAATGACTTTAAAAAAGATATATTAAGAGTAATAAAAAAGGAAAGTATTAATGACTGATAATGAGTATATTCAGAAAAGAAGAAGTTTTATTTTTTGTCCTGGAAATAAACCTGATATGATTCCAAAAGCTTTATCATCGGGCGCAGATATGGTTTGTATAGACCTTGAAGATGCAATAATTCCTGATCATAAAGATATTTCTAGATTGTCAACTATAAAAGCATTTGAAAATATATCTATTCCAAGCGGGGTAGAGACACTTATAAGAATTAATGATGTTAATAGCAAAGATGGCAAAGAAGATATAAAAGCTATTTTAAATAGCTCGGAAACAGCATCTGGTTTGATGTTACCTAAAATACAAAGTGTTGATGAGGTAATAGATTTAGAAAATCAAATTAAATTATCTAACAAAGATTTAAATCTGCATATTATAATTGAAACTAATAAAGCTCTAGAAAATGCGTGGAATATTGCTCATTCAAGCCCTCTAATTAAATCTTTATTATTTGGTGGAGTAGATATGAGTGCGGATTTAGGGTGTAACGGTGATTGGATGTCTTTACTATATGCTAGGTCTAGGGTAGTGCATGCAGCTGCAGGAGCAGGATTAGATGCTATTGATGTTCCTTTTCTAAATTTAGAAGATATGCAAGGTATGCAAGATGAAGCACAAAAATCAAAAAATTTAGGTTTTTCTGGAAAAGGTTCAATCCATCCTAAACAAATTGCAATATTAAATAATGTATTTACCCCTTCGGAAGAAGAGGTTGAGTATGCAAACAAGGTAATTAATGCTTTCAGAGATGCTAGCGATGGTTTGGTTGTAGTTGATGGTAAATTAATTGAAAAGCCTGTACTAAGAACTGTTTTAAAAATTATTGCAAACAGCAAATAGTTATCTTAGTTTTTGTAAAAACTCTTTAACTCTCTCTTTTACTTCAGGTATATCATAGGAAGTATTGGCTTCATATTGTAATCCTTCTGTAAGTCCATTATTACAAGCGGCATAATAAAGGTCTTTATATGCTTTAATAGAGTTAGGGCTGTTTTTAGAAATTTTTAGAGCTATTTCATAAACTTTTGTATTTAATTCTTCTATAGGGTATGAGGCCAATGCAATACCATATTCAACAGCTTCAATACCTGATATAGTATTAGCTGTAAATGAAAGTTCTTTGGCGCGAGATATGCCAACATATTGAGGTAACCTTTGGGTAAGCCCCCATGAAGGCCTAAAGCCTAAAACTGCATGGGTATCTCCTAATTTAGCCTCATTAGCGATATATATTAGGTCAGCTGATAAAGCTAATTCAAGTCCACCTGTAAAACAGAAGCCGTTAATTTTTGATATTACTGCTTTAGGTGAATCCTCTAATAACTTTATTACTTCATTGGCGTGCTGGTCTAATTCAGATCCCACACCTCCACTAGAAACATCCGTACCATTTGCTTCTAATTGTCTTAAATCTACTCCTGCAGAGAATGCTTTCCCTGCACCAGTTAGTATAATAACAGAAATGGACTCATTATTATTAATAGAAATCAATTCACTTTTTAATTCTTTTAAAAGGTCTACTGTAATAGCATTCATTCTCTCCGGCCTATTGAGAGTTATTTCAGCAATTTTATCATTTATTTGAATTGTAATATTTTGAGACATGAAAAATCCTTAATTAACTAACTTGTTTATCATGACCTTTCCAGAAAGGTTCTCTTAATGTTGTCTTTAAAATTTTTCCTGCACCAGAAAGAGGCATTGGTTCGTCTCTAAATGATACAGACTTAGGGCATTTAAATCCTGCAATTAAATCTTTACTATGAGAAATTACTTCATCTTCATTTATATTTTTATTGGGATCTTTTCTAACTATTGCATGAACTGTCTCTCCCCATTCTTCATTAGGAATACCTATTACAGCACACTCTATAACTCCATCTAGTTGATAAATTGCATTTTCAACTTCTGCTGAATATATATTCTCACCGCCTGATATAATCATATCTTTTACTCTATCAACTATATAAACGTAACCTTCTTCATTCATATATCCTCCATCACCAGTATGCATCCAACCGTTTAAAAGTGCTTTATCACTTAATTCTTTTTGTCTCCAGTAGCCGAGCATGACATTAGGCCCTCTTGCAGCAACTTCTCCTACTTCACCTCTTGGAACTTCATTATCATTTTCGTCAATAATTTTTACTTCAACACCTGGAACAGCCACCCCAGTAGACTTAAATAAATTTGCTTTAGGTCCATCAAAAACATGACAATCAGGTCCTGCAGATGTTATTAATGGAGCACATTCCGTCATACCATATGCATGAGTAAATTTGCATTTAGGTATAACTTCCATTGCTTTAATTATTACAGATTCTGGCATAGGAGAAGCACCATAAGCAATTTGTCTTAATGATGATAAGTCATATTTATTAATATCTGGGTGATGAACTAGCATATTTATCATTGTAGGAACTAAAAGTGTGTCTGTAATAGAGTAATCTTGAAAAGATCTTAAAACACCTTCTGGAGTATAAGAAGGAATAAAATAATGTTGTCCAGCAATATGAGTTATAGCAATTGCGCCAGTTACATCTGCAATATGAAACATTGGAGCAGCATGAAGCCAACGAGCATTTGTTGGAATGTTTAGAGCTGTTATGGTGTTAAAAGAGTTAGAAACTAAATTTGTGTGACTAAGCATAACTCCTTTTGATCTGCCAGTTGTTCCTCCAGTATAAAATAAACCAGCTATATCATCTTTGCATCTTAGTTTATCTTCTATTTTAGAGGATTCTTTTAATATATTCTCATAATTATGCATATTTTTAGGACAATCTCCGTCTGACATATATATGATTTCTTTCACTGATGGTATTTTACCTTCTGACCTTAATTTTTCGACAATTTCTGCAAAGGCTTTATCTACAAATAATATAGAACTCTCACTATCGTTTAACCAAAATTCTATTTCAGGTGGTGCCAGTCTTGTATTTATGGGAACAAAAATACCGCCAGCCCATACTGCTGCATACAAAGCTTCAAAATAACGATCGCTATTTAGAGATAAAATAGCTGATCTGTCATTATCAGAAAAACCTAATTTTTCCATAGCCCCCGCAAGCTTACTTATTCTTTCGATTGATTCTGACCATGTTCTTATTCTATCTCCATCTTGAGTAGCTATTTGTTTTCCGTTAATTTGATCAGCTCTTTTTAGCGCTTGAGTTAAATACAATGTAAATCTCCAAAAAATATTTATATGCTATCTTATCTTAACCTTATTCTTATAATTAAAATACAGATTATGTTTATAGAACAATCTTTTTATTTTGCAAAATTTTAATTTCTTCATTTGTATAACCTAATTCTTTTAAAATTTCTACATTGTGCTCACCTAATTTTGGAGCTTTTGTAGCATTTTTTCTAGGAGCATTTTCAATATTTAAAGGGGGTGAAATTATTTTTAAATCTTTAATGCTTTCACCAGTTATATTCATAAACATATTATTTAAATTTGTTTGTGGGTCGCTAATGGTATTCTCTGTTTGGGTTATTTTAGTAAATACTATTCCTGTATCAATAAGTTTTTTTCTTACATCATCATAAGAATATTTTAAGAATTCTTTTTGTAAAATTTTCTTTAACTCTTTTTTATTATTTTGTCTGTTATTTTTTGTATTGAATTTGGAACTTTCATTTAGAGACTCTAAATTTAAACTTCTCAAGAATGGTTGCCAATGTTTTTCTTCGTTAGTAAGAAGCATAAAAAATAAAGATTTATCTTTAAGATTATAAATATTTCTCATAGCGCTTAATGTGTCCCAATGAAAAGTATCTATTGGTTTGTGACCAGATAATACAGCCTGAATTAACATAGCGTTTGACCATATACCATTTGCTAAGAGGGACGTGGTAACAGTTGTACCTAATCCAGTTTTATCTCTATTCATTAATGCTAACAAAATAGAAGTAAATAGAGATAATCCAGTTGGGTGATCTCCTCCGCCTGGAATAGGAAAAGGAGGTATTTTATCTAACTCATTTATTTTTGACCAATCCATTAAACCTGATCTAGCAAAATATGCTGTAGAATCTAAACCTGTTCTATCTGAGTCAGGACCATTTTCTCCAAAAGCTGATAGTGAAGCATATATTATTCTAGAATTTATCTTTCTTATAACCTTATCTGTTAATCCAAGTTTTTTTCTAGGTGTTTTAGGAAGGTTAGTAACAAAAACGTCAGCTTCTAATATTAATTTATTTAATATCGCTTGTCCTTCTTTTGATTTAAGATCAATAGATAGGCTTCTTTTATTTCTATTTTCTAGTATAAATGCCCAATCAATATCACTTTCTGGCCAAACATGCCCTCCAATTACAGCTTCCCTATATGTATCTCCTGTAAGCGGTTCAATTTTAATTACTTCCGCACCGTAATCAGACATAAGTGCGCTCACTAAGGGAGCAGCTATAAAACTTGCGGCGTCAATTACTTTTATTCCTTTAAGAGGTAAGTTTTCCAAAGTTTTATAAGCCCTATAATAAATATATTTAAAATATGATTGTAATAAAGTATTATAATAATTTAAAGAAAATATTTATTAATTGGAATTTTAATGAAATTAAATTTGTATGATGCTCTCCAGCAACCGAGTGAAATAATTGAAGTATTGAATGAAGCTGATATTGCAACTCTTACACTTGTATTATCATACATTACATCAGACCTTAGTTATATAGATAAAATAAGACCATTTGTTAAAGGAGCATTTGATTACTCTGTAAATGTACCAAGAGAAATATCAAGAGAAATCATTATTAAGTTAATTAAAGAATTAAAAAATAAAGTAAATAAAAACAATAATTTAACTAAAATAAATATGATTGAAGATAAATATCTATCACAATTAATGAGTGTCGGGGTAGGTACAGAAGTGCCAAATGAATATATACCTATGATGAAAGAAGAGTTAAATTTTGGTAATAATTCCCCAAGAGATTCATATATAGAAAATATTAAGAAATACAACTCTAAGCCAGATGTAGTTATTATTGGAAGTGGATTGTGTGGAATTTTAGCAGGTATAAAACTTTCTAAAGCAAAAATTCCATTCACAATAATTGAAAAAAATGACTCAATTGGAGGAACTTGGTATGAAAATACTTATCCAGGATGCGGAGTAGATACACCAAACCATGTTTATGCTTATTCATTTGAACCTTCTTATGAATGGGAAGAATTTTATTCAAAGAGAGACTCTATTTATAAATATTTAAAGCATTGTGTTAATAAATATAATTTAAATAATAATATAAAGTTTAACACTACTGTAAAAAGTATTGAATATAATGAAAAATTAAAAAAATGGAAAACCTTAATTATACATGATGATAAAATAAGTACATTAGATTCCAGTATAATAATTAGTGCAGTAGGACAACTAAATAAACCTTCGTTACCTGATATTCAAGGAATAAGAAATTATAATAAGCCAATTATTCATACAGCTAAATGGGATAAAAATTATAATTTTAAAAATAAGAATATAGCATTAATTGGGACAGGAGCTAGTGGTATGCAAGTGGCGCCGGAGCTTGCAAAAATTACAAAAAAATTAACTATTTTTCAAAGAACACCGCATTGGATTATCTCTAATCCCAATTATCATCGTAAATTGACTGATGGTAAAAAATGGGTTTTAGAAAATATACCATATTATGCTAGATGGTATCGCTTACAATTATTTTGGGGTTTTTGTGATGGAATTCATGAGTCACTATGTAAAGACCCTAATTGGAATTTCTCTGAAAGATCTATAAATCAAACTAATGATCGCTTTAGAAATAATATGATAAAGCATATAGAGTCTTTAATAGGATCAAATAAAGAACTCTTAAATAAAGTTATACCTAATTATCCACCTTACGGAAAGAGAATGCTTATGGATAATAATTGGTTTGAAATGTTAAATAGAAATAATGTTGCTCTGATAACTGATAAAATAAATTTTATAAATTCTAAAGGAATAACTACAAATAAAAATACTTATGACTTTGATGCAATTGTTACTGCAACTGGTTTTAATGCTAGTAAAATGATTTGGCCTATTGAGGTTATAGGTAAAAAAGGTATAAATTTACAGGACTACTGGGAAAAAGATAACCCGAAAGCTAATTTAGGTATTACAGTTCCAAATTTTCCAAATTTTTTTATTATGTACGGTCCTAATACTAACCTTGCTCATGGAGGTAGCATTGTTTTTCATGGAGAATGCCAAATAAGGTACATATTAGGTTGTATAAATCTATTACTAGAAAATAAATATAGTATTATGGATTGTAAAACTGAAGTGTATGAAAAGTATAATTCAAAGTTAGATAAGCAACATGCACAGATGGTATGGACTCATCATAAAGTTGATAGTTGGTATCGAAATAAATCAGGACGAGTCACAACAAATTCGCCTTGGAGATTAGTTGATTATTGGAGTTTCACAAAAGAACCAAAAGAGAAAGATTATATATTTAGTAAATAAGGAATTTAATATGATAAATGAATTACGAATGTATACAACGAGGCCTGGTAAAATGTTACACGTAGTGAATTCTAGTGCAACTGTAGCTCAGCAAATTAGAAATGGTGATACCTATGGAAAACTAGTAGGTCATTGGTCGAGTGTAACTGGAAGAATGAATCAGTATATCCATATGTGGGAATATAAAGATGTGGAAGAAATGAGAAAACTTAGATCTGAACTTGCTGCTAAGGAAGAATGGAAAAATAAGTTCGTTCCACTAGTAGCTCCTTATATTTTAAAACAGGAAATAAGATTATTAAAACCCTTGATAAAGAGGAAAATGCCCTTAAATAAAATTAACATTTATGAATTAAAAATAATTAAACTTAACATTGGGCAGGTTAATAATTGGAAAAGTAAGTTTGAAGATATTATTTCATTTATTGAGGGAAAATCGTTAAATATAGGGTTATGGAATACTGAACTTCAAGATCCAAATGAAATTATTTCTTTATGGAGTCATCCAAATATAGAGAGTATGAGTAAATTTTGGTGTGAATTAAATGATAATGAAAGTTGGGTAAGTTTTAATGCATTTCAAGAAAATGCTGTAAAATATGAAGAATCAATTATTCTTAGCCCATCAACATGTTCACCATTACAGTAAATAGAGAAAGGATAGATAAGTGAAATTTATTATAATATTATTAATTACATTTTATAGCGTAATAGCATACTCACATAAATACGAGTTAGATAATATGCTAGTTGATCATCCTTGGATGAAGGTAATAAATAAAAATGGCGCAGGGTACTTTAAAATAAAAAATACAGGCGACCATGATATCCATTTGTTAGAAGTAGTATCTGATAGTGTTAGAAAAATAGAATTACATACTATAGTAACTGAAGATGGTGTATCCAAAATGAGGCCTGTAAAAAATGGAGTTATTATAAAAGTTGGTGATTCAATAGAATTTAAACCTGGTGGATATCACTTAATGTTTTTTGAAATTAACAAAGACTTAAATGAAGGAGAACTATTGAACGCAACATTTAAATTTAAGGATTCAAAAAATTTATTAGTTAAGTTTAAGGTTGAGTCAAATAAATCTTCTCACAATCACGATCATTAGACTATGAGAGAGGTTTAATTTTTAACCTCTCTCATTTTGAAATTAGGCTGTTTTTGGAATAGCTCCCATTACAGATTTTATTTCTAGAAAATCTTCTAAGCCGAATTCTCCCCATTCTCTTCCATTACCTGACATTTTATAACCACCGAAAGGCGCAGATTGGTCGCCAGGAGCGTTATTAATGTGCACCATACCTGTTCTTAACTTAGAAGCTACGGCTTTTGCATTATCTATATTTTCAGAGGAAACGTATCCAGATAAACCATATATGGTTTCATTAGCTATTTTAATAGCATCTTCCTCGTCCTTATAACCCAAAATACTTAAGACTGGTCCAAAAATTTCTTCTTTAGCAATGGTCATATCATTTGTAACATTAGCAAAAATAGTAGGTTCAATATAATATCCTTTGTTATAACCCTCAGGAGCATTTGTTCCGCCAGCAACCAATGTTGCTCCTTCTTTAATTCCAGCTTCTATTAAATTTTTAATTTTGTTATATTGAACTTCACTAACCACAGGTCCAATAGTAGTATTTTCAGATTCTGGGTTACCAACAATAATTTTCTCTAATGCATTTTTTGCAATTTCTATTACTTCTTCCATTTTTGAGTTTGGTACCAGCATTCTTGTAGGCGCATTGCAGGATTGTCCTGAATTATTCATACAATGCATTACACCTTTTGTAACAGCTTTGTTAAAATTAGCATCATCTAATAAAATATTTGCAGATTTACCACCTAATTCTTGTGTAACTCTTTTTACAGTATCTGCTGAAGATTTCGCTACAGATATTCCAGCACGGGTAGAACCAGTAAATGACATCATATCAATATCAATATGTTTACTCATTGCTTCTCCTACTGTTGGCCCATCACCATTAATCATGTTATATACACCTTTAGGGACTCCTGCTTCATCTAAAATTTCAGTGAACACAATAGCACTTAGAGGTGCAACTTCACTTGGCTTTAATATCATTGTACAGCCAGCTGCTAATGCAGGACCAACTTTACAAGCTATTTGATTAATTGGCCAATTCCATGGAGTGATTAGTCCACAGACTCCCACTGGCTCTTTTCTAATTATTGTAGTATTCATTTCAAATTCAAAATTATATTCTTTGAGTGTTTTATATGCTTTACTTAAATGGCCTAAACCTGCTGGAGCTTGTGCAGCATTCGCTAAATTTACTGGAGCTCCCATTTCACTTGTAATTGCCTTAGCTAAGTCTGGCATTCTTTTTTTATAAACTTCCATGATCCTTTCAAATAAATCTAAACGTTCCTCGCGTGAAGTATGAGAAAATGAAGAAAATGCATTTTTTGCTGCTAATACTGCTATATTTACGTCTTCTTCTGACCCCATACTAATTTCAGATATTACTTCTTCATTCGCAGGGTTTATTACTTCAAGAGTTTTTGGTGATATAGGATCAACCCATTCACCATTGATATAAAATCTTTTATTATTTTCCATTATTTTTATCCTCAGTAATTTTAAATTAATTTATATGAGATTTTGGATCCCACCTAGTTATATAATTAGATACATATGAAACTATATTGTATAATAATATTGTAAAAAATGCTAAAATTATTATTGATGAAAACATTAAGTCAATTTGAACCCTTCCACTAGCGTAAAGCATTAAATATCCTAGTCCTTCAGATGATCCTACCCATTCTCCTATAACAGCTCCCATTGGAGCAAATGCTGCAGCTAATTTTAGTCCGGAGGAGAGTTGTGGTAATGCATAAGGAATCCTTATTTTTAAAAGCATACTGAATGTATTTGCACCCATCATTTTAGCTAAATTAATAATCATAGGATCGATTCTTTTTAAACCGTCATAAAATGCTATAGTAATTGGAAAATATATGATTAATATTGTCATTATTATTTTAGACCATATTCCATATCCTACCCATAGAGTTAATACAGGAGCTATTGCAAATATAGGAATTGCTTGAGTAAGTATTATAAATGGCAGCATCCATTTTCTCATACTTTTAGATATAATGAATAATATGCCAGTATACATTCCTAGGATTAATCCTAAAACAAATCCTACTAAAATTTCAAAAAAAGTAATCATCGAATGATAGGCAAGTAAGTATAAATTATCTTTCATTGATAAAAAAACTTCATAAGGGTTGGGTAAAATATAAGATGGGCTATTAGTTAAATATTGAATTAACCACCAAATAATTAAAAAAATTATAAAACTAGATATATATTTAAAAATATAATTCATTATATCTATGACTTTTCTAATTTATTAAATATAAATTTATGACTATAAAGTAAGCTTTTATCATTAATTTTTCTAAATGGTTCACTATTAGGAAGTTTTATAGGATTTAATTTATGTTTGGTTATATAATATAAATCATTACTTAATAATAAAGCTTCAAGCGGATCGTGTGTAACCATAATAACAGTTTTATCTTTTAATAATTCCCAAGTTAATTTTTGCATTTCTGATCTAGTGATACTGTCTAATGCAGAAAATGGTTCATCCATTAATATTATATTTTTATTTTCCATTATTGTTCTTGCAAGAGCAACTCTTTGCCTCATTCCGCCAGATAAAGTAGAGGGTAAGGCATTTACCTTATTTATAAGTCCAACTTGTTTTAATAAGTTAAGTGCTCTTTCTAAATCTAATTTCTCTCTTCTTAGTTTTTGTCCTAAAGTAATATTATCAATTACGGAAGCCCAAGGTAATAAGAGGTCATTTTGAGCCATCCATGAAAAAGAGAAATTTTTATTTGAACTTTTTATGGTATTTATAAATACTTCTGGAAGATCCATTCCTGCCATTACTTTTAATAATGTGGATTTTCCAGAACCAGATTTACCTATTATTGATGTCCATTTATTAAAATTAATTTTTAATTTTATATTAGAAAAAATAGTTTCTTCATCATTTTTTAATGAACCTTGAAGTGAAAAAGATAAAGTTTTTCTTTTCATTATTACTTTAATAAATTTCTATTGCCATTTTATCAAAAGAAAATATTTCCTTTATCAGGCCTTCTTCATACAAAAAGTTTTCAAATCTATCATATCTTCTTTTGTCTAATGCTGCGGGTCTTAAAGCAAACCTGGGAATTGTATCATACCAAGCCATCTTATTTAAATCATTATTCAACTCTTTTGAGTAATTAGAAAAAATTTTCCAGCTTTCTGTTGGATGATTAATTATATATTGTGTAGCTTTCTCTATAGAATCTAAAAATTTTGTTAGCATTTCTTTATCAATATTTTTATTATTAACTATAAATATTAGCTCATCATAAGGCGGTACGCCTTCTTCTTCAATATAAAAACATCGTCCTTTGACACCTTCAATCTTCATTTGATTTAGTTCAAAATTTCTATATGCACCTATAACTGCATCTACTTGTTTGCTCATTAAGGAAGGAGATAATGACCAATTAACATTTATATATTCTACATCATTCTTATTAACTTTAGCTTTTTTTAGTATCGCACTGAGTAAAGCTTGCTCCATTCCTGATATAGAATAACCAATTTTTTTTCCTTTTAAATCAGATAAATTTTTAATAGGTCCGTCTTCTAAAACTAATAAACAATTTAATGGAGTTGCAACTAATGTTCCTATTCGGGTAACAGGAAGACCTTCATGTATTTGCATATGCAATTGAGGTTGATAAGAGATAGCTATATCTGCTTTTCCTGCAGCCACTAATTTTGGAGGATCTGCGGGATTAGCTGGTGGAATAATTTCTATTTCTAGCCCTTCTTCTTTAAATATACCTTTTTCATTCGCAATTATTATTGGTCCATGATCTGGATTGATAAACCAATCTAATAATAAGGTTATTTTATCATTAGCAAAAACATTATTTGAAGAGATTAAAGAAACAATTAGAATAATAATTATATTGTTAAGTCTTTTTATCATTTAGATTCTCCCTACGCTGGTACTAACCAACAGGTTCAAAGGGTATATATCTCAGCCTATAAAATACAGGCACCCCTGTTAAAAATTATACTATATAGTTAATAAATTTATTTGTTAAGTCTTTTTAATCTTTTAATTTGATTAAATTTTAAACATTTTATTTTTTAATTGTCTATATATTAATCATATATAATTATGTTTTTATTATAACTGTATACTTTAAAAGCATTCATAGGTGGCATGAATCATGCTTATAAATATAAGAATAAAGATAGTTATGTTTAATAAATATGAAGGAAAAAAAATGGAATCTCAAGATATAGCATTTATATTTAACACTTTCTCATTTTTAGTTAATGGCATATTAGTTATGTTAATGGCAGCAGGTTTTTGTATGCTTGAAGCAGGTATGGTAAGAACTAAAAGTGTTGCCACAATATGTACTAAAAATATAGTATTATATTCAGTAGCTGGAATTTTGTACTTTCTAGTAGGCTATAATTTAATGTATTCAGGAGTAGATGGAGGCTTTATTGGTAGCTTAAGTTTATTTGAAGTTACAAACCCTGCTATTGAAACATCAGAGGGTGGTTATGCAGGCGCATCAGATTGGTTTTTTCAAATGGTTTTTGTTGCTACTGCAGCATCAATTGTATCAGGTGCAGTTGCTGAAAGAGTAAAATTATGGTCATTTTTAGCAGTGGTAGTTGTTTTAACAGCATTCATTTATCCAATTCAAGGATCATGGACTTGGGGAGCAGGGTGGTTATCTGAGATAGGTTTTAGTGATTTTGCTGGTTCTACTATAGTTCACTCAGTTGGAGGTTGGTGTGCACTTGTTGGTTGTATTGTATTGGGCGCAAGGAAAGGTAAATATTCTAAAGAGGGAAAAGTAAATCCTATGCAAGCTTCAGCTTTGCCTCTTGCAACTTTAGGTACATTTTTGTTATGGTTTGGATGGTTTGGCTTTAATGGTGGATCCCAACTAGCATTGGGATCCGTAGCTGATGCAAGCTCTATGGCAAGAATATTTTCTAATACTAACTTAGCTGCTGCGGGTGGCGTTATAACAGCGCTAATACTAGCCCAATTACTATATAAAAAAGTAGACCTTACCTTTATTTTAAATGGAGCATTAGGCGGTTTAGTTTCTATAACTGCTGAACCTTTAACTCCAAACTTCTTATCTGCAGTTTTAATTGGTGGAGTAGGAGGTGCGTTAGTTATATTTACTATTCCCCTTTTAGATAAATTTAAAATTGATGATGTAGTTGGTGCTATTCCTGTCCATTTAGTTTGTGGTATATGGGGTACATTAGCTGTACCTATCACAAATAATGAGGCTAGTTTTTCTATACAGTTGATTGGCATAATATCAATAGGATTGTTTGTTCTTATCACAAGTTTTATTCT
>CETH01175082.1_pt1 | contig 14555 bp, 6 predicted proteins | sample 361461 | NCBI WGS metagenome assembly CETH01 (sample SAMEA2622695, study PRJEB7988) | marine metagenome | isolation source: saline water (ENVO:00002010), including
TTTAACATCTAAAACAGTTACAGGAGTTGTAGACCCGATACCTATTTTATTAATTACCGAATCTGCAAACAACAGATCAGTATTTACTTCCAGACCATTCTTGACTACAAAATTCTTATTTACAGCCATTTCGGGTTCACTCTCCCCCTATCAGTTTCTATACATTATTTATCAAGTTTTTAAGTTACCAATATTATTGTAAAGATATTACTATTTTAGAATTCCCATCCCAAGTTCCAGATGTTGTTTCTTCAAGAATAAATCTTCCTCTTTGCGTTCCATCTAAACCACCTGTTTGTATACTATCATCAAGGTATCCTCCTCCACCTCCTCCACCAGATCCATTATATCCGCCATTTCCACCCCATGCACCATGACCACCAACACAGGTAGCATTACTACCATTATTGTTCGTAGGGTCATCGTTAGGAGCACCTTGAGGAACTCCACGACCACCAGCAGTTTGAATAAAACTATATTCAATATCCATAAAACCTCTATCAATAGATGCACTATTAGAAAGGAATGAACCATCTCTCATAATAATTTGACGGGTTCCTAAATTTACATCATTATTAATATCTCTACTATACCTTTTCATCTCACCACCATCTCTTTGATCATCATAATACCAACCATCACCATTTCTCTGACATGCATCATATAATCTTTGATTTAAAATTTGACCAGTTCTTCCCCCAACTAAAGGATATCTACTACCAAATGTACCCCATGTACGTGGATCAGTTATTGCACCAGATTCACCTGAACCATTACCAGCACCATGACCGCCCATTCCAGCTCGACCAGGTAAATCCAATCCACCACCAAATCCACCAGATCCATAAACATTATTACCACCACCTTGACCAACAACAGCAAGGATCTGATCTCTTCGATAAAAATATGGAGCATCAACTGACCCAAACATACCAGCAACAACATATTCTGTATTTGCTAATAATGTTCCCTGAATTCTTCCATAACCACCAAGGCCAACAGGAGATGAAGCATTTTGACCTGCATTATCTGCAACTGCTGGTGTCCATTGTTCACCTTTTCCACCATAAAGATCTATTGTAACGGGTGTATCAGTAGGAACCCAAAAAGAAGTGAAAATATTAAGTCCAGAAGAATTGGTTCCATCATCATATCCTAATGTTATAGGTGCATTTCTAAGATTTTGTTGCGAAGTAATACAAGTACCAGTACCATCTTTCCAAAATACCTGTTCTATATTAAGAGTCCTAGTATCTAAATTCGAAAAAGTTGAAAATTGAACAGTATTTGTTGTTACTGGACTATTTGTCGCTGTAGGTGATGATACCACACAATATAAATTTGCAACTTGTGCATAATCTGCTTTCGCAGTTATACTAGAAGATTGTGTATTAGTAAAAGTAAGATGTTGAGGAACCTGTTCTTCTACTTCTGTTTCTACTTCTGTCCATGTTGTTTCGGTTGTTGTTTCATCTTCATACCAATCATATGACAAAGTAACATATCCGTTTCCATTATGATAACCAACATTACCAACATATAAACTCGCATAATCACCACGATATGCACTCGGTCCTCCATTTCCCGAAGTACCACCTTCTGCATTATCATGACCCTTTGCTCCACCAGAACCAGCACCAGATCCAGGAGAACTTACATATCCAGCACCACCACCACCTCCACCGCCTCCATCACGGCCCTCTGGTTGTGCAGGATGTCCCTGATGCCCACCATCAGACCACATAGTACTACTCTTATTATCCCAACTACCTGCATTTTTTGCACCAGCATTGCCAGGCATAGTAAATGTTGCAGCATTACTACCACGACGTGTAGCTGGATGTTCTAAAGTTGCTAAACCACCAATATAAATCTTATCGTTTGCTCTACCAGAATAATTTGGCATATCACTCCAATTATATTGAAGACGGACTGGTCCACTACCAACTATTTTAGTATAAGAACTAAATGTTGCATTTCCTGAAGTGATGTAAAGTTCTCCATTCGCATCTGATCCACCACCATCACCATATTTGATGATTTTACCAGGTTGACCATTCCAACTATGAACACCAAATTGTTGTCTTGGATATCCATAACTATAGTTAATATCAACTGGAGTACCAGGATCTACACCATCTAAACCAGGATTAGATGCTCCTCCTCCACCACCACCGCCACCAGCGACTATCATTAATGTTCCATCTCCATGATAGACACCAGAAGCACCGCCGCCTCCAGCTCCACCTCCAGATGAACCATTTTGTCCTGCAGTTCCACCATTACCACCACCTGCCCATCCACCATGTCTACCACCTCCACCTTCACTTCCTGCTCCTGCTGCACCTGAAACACCATCACCTCCTTTTAGTCCAGCATACATGGTGAGTGTAGTACCAGCAGTAAGATGTGAGGGTAATCTAAATTTGCCTCTTATTGCATCCCCACCTGATCCACCACTACCTTGAGCATCATTACCACCTCTTCCTCCACTACCAGCAGCGATTTCTACATCAATATTAGTAGCTGTAGATGGTATTGAACGTGTGTCAGCTGACCCATTAAACGTATTGTTATAAGAATAATTATGTCTTGTGACTACTTCCTTATCTTCTCTTACTACTGTTGTTACCGTTCCTCTTTCAATTCTATATGAAGTTATCGTCCCATCATTAATTGAATTACCATTATAATACCATTGATATCCAATATCATTTGTATAGCTACTATCAGATAATACTGCACTTACACTAAGACTTCCTGTTTGATCAAACTCTCTGTCTATACTTAAAGGTTGGGAAAGAATTATAATATAAGGATTAACAGTAAGAGTTGCTGAATTAGAAGTGACTGTTCCAGTAATAGGATTACCAGTTCCTTTACCAGACTCATCATATTTATCTGCTGCAGTATAATCAATCACACAATAATATTTGTGTCCATTTTCCGATGGACTTGATATATTAGTAAGAGTTAATGTTGCTGTTGTTGTTCCACTATATGTTAAAGAACCAATCGTTTCATTCGCTAATTTATTAATTTCACCCTCATCATCTTCATACCATTGATAAGTAAGAGTTCCAGCATCTGCTGCTCCATCATTACCAGGAAAAGTTGCAGATGCAGTTATTGAAAACGTTTGAGTTGCCCCATGATTTACAGTTGCGTCAGAAGGATGTGAACTTATGGCAAGATAAGGACCATTAAGATCTAAATCCGTTTCAATCCTTCTATTAAGATTTGACTCCATAGGTTATTCCTTACTGAAAGTTTTGTCCACCCACAATTCCAAACAATCCAGCAGATGTTGGATTATCACCATCATAAAGTTTAAAGGAATACATATCCTTTCTAGATGCAGTTGTTGTAACTTGTGGAACAACTGCTCCTGGCCAGTACACTGGAATAGCAACACCACCACTGGTCTTGAAGGTATCTATACCAACTTGACGACCACCTGTAGAATCCTGATCAATTCGAATTGAGAATGATGTAGATCCATTTGGAGGATTAGTTAAATTAAAATGAGTAATAGCTTCAGTAGCAGTACAAATAAACGTCTGTGCTGAAGAAAGATCAACTGTTACAACATTAGAACTTGGTGATAAGTAAGCAACTTTTTCTGAATATGTTATAAACTTAGTATGCCCACCTATGTCTAATGTTGCACCAGGTTGACTTGAATTTATACCAACATATCCAGTAGAGACACCAGTTATAACAGTTCCACTAGTTCCAACATGAAGACTAGTAGTTGTTATAATTCCAACTCCTATTTGTCCATCGGAATTTTGTATGTTGTAATTACCAACAATAGTACTAAATCCTGCTATAGTAACATCTCTTGCTGTAACGATTCCAGCAAAATATGTTTCACCATTGAAAACAGATACCGTACCAGATGCACCAACTGCACCAGCTTCAAAAATAGTTGTTGGTCGTGTGGTTCCAATACCTACGTTTAGTAGTGCTACTGGATATATTCCAGTATTACCAGTACCAGCATGAACATTTGCCCAAGCACTATCATTAGAAAGATTAGTTAATCCCGAACCATCACCAGTAAAGGCAATCGCTGTTATTGAATGTGAAGTAGCCCAAACATTACCACCAAGATTAGTATCACCATAAACATGAAGTTGATATCCATTTGCTGTTGTAGCAATACCAACCTCACCAGATCCATTTATAGAAACCTGAGTTGATCCACTACCAACCAAGAACGTATTATCATAATCACCAAACATATTTGGTGAAGTAGTTCCCACTCCTACACTATCAAATACATATTGATTAACATTCTTATTAAGACTGATGGTACCAAAACGTCTCCAATCATTTTCTGCACTATAAACCCATCCAAGATTATCAGATTCTGCTGGTCGTGCTCTAAAGATAACGTCACCAGGGTTTCCTGCTAAAGAAGGTGTTGCAATTCCAACTGTATATTTTCTAGAAATAGTAGCGTCACCTTGTAAGAACAAATGATTTGCTTCTAAACCTTTAGGAGAATTTACAGTTAATTTATTAGTAACAAGAACAGGACCACTAAACTGTGATGTAACTTTATTATCATCACCACCTTCTACTTTAATTGAACGACTAAATGTACCTTCAACTGGAGTAACAATGTTTATACTTGGAAGATTTCCAATATCTTCACCAGTAACTGTTGGGAATGGAGTATCAAATATTTCTTCTCTACCTGTAATTGTACTTAACTTCTTATTACCAGAGTATGAAATACCTTTATCATTCATACCAGTGTAGAAGTTAATACCACCTTCACGTTTTGTTGATTGGGCAAGTAATTCTTCTGCAGGACTAATAGTACGATTTTGTCTATCAGGTAATGCAGTTGAATAGTTACCTGGACCAAAACCAACATATTCAAACGTATGTCCAGATGCTCTATTAATAGAATGTCTTCTTAATTCAACAGGATCTACTTTAATTCTTCTAACAACATCATTAATTGAATGAGTTGTTCGTTTTGTTCCAAGAATACCACGGAATACCTTAATTGGATTAGATCCTGTAGTTGTTGTCTTAACACGAACCATCTCATTATTAATCATCAAATAATCACCAATATTAACATCAAGATCACCTATACCCTGAAGATTAACTTCATCAGTCGTTGGGCTATTAATTGCTGCAGATAATGTAGTTGTAATTCCAGCATATATTGCTGACATTCTACCACCCAAATTCTCATCTTCAATCGTCGGTGTTCCATCATTAGATGAAAGTCCTTCACGATATGCATATAATGTTCCAGTTGCAGATGTTGCTGTTGTAGTAATACCAATCTTAACAGAGAATTGAGTTAATGATAGATTTTCTTGTACTACAAAGTCTCCTCTAAATGCATCTTCACTTGCTCCAGCAAATTTAACCTTTGCATTAACTTTTAGTCCATGATTATTAACAGTAGTAACTGTTGCAATTCCACTCTCAGATGCATGAGTTAATGCACTAATTCTAATTGCTTCTCCCGTTGGATATAAGAATGATCCAGAAGTTGAAGTATCACCAATACCATTTTGATTATATTGAGATACTGTTGTTGCAGAAGCAACTGTAATACTTGTTGCTGCTCCTACAGGAATATCTGTAATCCTATAAATTTCATTATATCCAGAATAAGCTTCAGAACCAATACCAGTAACCCTGATGGTATCTCCAACATTGTTATAGATCTTACTAACTGATACTGTTGCTACACTCCATGATCCAGTAGTAGCAACACCAACAACTTTCATAGTATTACCAACACCATATGCACTACCACCATCCATAATTTTAACAGCAGTGATAGTACCACTTCCATTAATGGTTATTTTTGCAGTTGCATGTTTACCAGTTACTTTATCAGGATATGGGACTAATTTAGCATTATAAAGATCTCCCGCAGAACCTGTACCATAATCAGAACCACCATCAACAATACTTAAAGAAGTAATTCTATTAAATCCATGATCATATAATGTAGTAATTGTATGAGCAGTACCAGTATATGATCGAATTTCAGTAATACCAATACCAATATCAGTATCAGCGACCCATTTATTTGCAGTTTCTTTAGTAATACTATTCCTTACATCATTAATAAGAATCTCACCAATATTACTAGATTTAGCAAAACATTGTGCTGCATCTGGATCAGAAATTGGATTATCTCTCTGAGTTTGAGGATAAAGACTCTTAACTGGTTGAGAATATTTCTCTCCTCTGAAGTAATCAAGAGTTGGTGTAACTGATGCATTCAATACTGTTAGATAATAAATACCATCTTGTTCTCCAGGAACATACTTTTGTGCTTCCTTGTTCCTATAAACATAGAATATATTTTCAAACTGTTTTCTCTTATAATATGGCAATGCTACTGTTCTTGTATTACTATCACTAGTATAAGTTCCTGGATTAGTAGTTAAACCAACATTAAATTGCTTAGAACTTGAAATTCCAGTAACTGTATATAATCTATTAAATGCGGTTCCAGCAGCACCAGTAGTATTCTCACTACTCTTAATATTAAACAGTTCAACTCTTGATCCAACTGTTAAATTATGAGGAAGTTCCGTATCAATAGTAACTGCCGAAGTTCCATCCCAAGATGCGTTATTGATAAACCTAAAGTTTCTTTGCTGATTTAAATTCGCTAAAGAACCACTTCCAAAATAAGTTTGAATTTCAGTATCAGTAGATCCAATTGAAGTACCAGATTCTTGAATAATAAATCCTTCTTGTGGTGGTCTTACAGCAGTACCACTTACTGAAGGAATAACATATCTCACCTTATAAAGAGTATCCTCTATGTTTCTACTATCAGTCCTTCTCTTAAAGAATGTTCTTGGTGTTGCCGTTCCAAGTGCAGTAGATCCAATACCAACAATATTTGAATAAATGGTATTTTCCGTTGTTGCTCCAGAAACTTTAACATACCATTGAGATTCAGTAGAATCCCATTGAATTGGATGACCCAATTCTCCAGAAGTTTTATCACTTACTCTACTGGAAATTTTTAATACACCACCTTTACTATTAATAGGTATTTCATTACCATTCAATGCTTCTGTTTGTGACTTAGCAAGTTTAATATTTACGTTAGTAGATAATCCAGTAATTGCATAATATACAGTATTATCATCTATTCCATCTGGAAGTTGTCCACTATCACTAATAACACGAACAGATTCTCCATTCGCAAAAGTATGAGGTGCAGTTAATGTTATAACATTATCCGATCCACCTATACTATTATTCCCAATACTATTAATACCCGCAATACTCCAATCACTTCTCTTAACAGTATATACTTTCTCAGAACTATATTCAGTAGTTGTACTAAAGCCTGCTTTTGGCATTACAATACGAGCACTATATTCTGTAATAGCACCAGAATTTGAAAGAAGAACTCTTAATTGATCATTTGATCTTACACCAATTCTAAATCCATCAAAAACATTCTCTGGTGGAACTTCTTCGTTAGTTTCACCATAAAGGTATAAATGTGCAGTTGAACCAACACCAACAGATGATTGCTCCGACGTTTTTAATATATCAATTGCAGTAAATTCAATTGCACTTTCAGTTAAAGGAACTTCTTTTGGTGGTATAATATGAGTAATATATCCATAATCATCTTGACTAAATGCATTTGGTCTATATCCTTGTGCAATTAATGCTCTTGCTCCAAAGTTAGAGTTTGAGTTAGTAATGGACATATCTGCACCACTATGAGTGGTGAAATGTTCAGCATATCCAATAGCAAATATAGAAACTGCTTGAATAACAGCATTATTGGATGCTTTAATATGATAATTCTTATATGCTGGTTTAAATACAGCACTAGAATTAGTACTTAAATTAGAATCCGTTGTTTCAGTATAATCTTTATATTTTCCTTCATCACTATCAAATTTAATGAAAGCAGCATTATCTTTCTGTAGACCAATACCAGTAAACTGGGCAACAACCATAGACTTAAATCCAGTTGCTTTTGATCCATCAGCATGAAGACCACACATACCATAAACTGATCTCAATGAACAGTTAAAGATATATGGTGAGGAAGATGTTACTGTATCAGACTGTAAAGATAAAGTAGATCCAGTAACTGAGGGTAATGCATTTGTTGGTGCATTTTGTACCTGATATTTAATTTCGGTAGAATTAACTTTTTCAGAAACAACAAATTGTCCATTATATCCAGTCGCACTAAGTCCAGTAACACGGAAAGGAGTATCAACATCAAGACCTGCTATTGCAGATGCTGTTGTTACTGTAACAATTGCAGTAGAGACAATACCGTCACCTGCTTTAATACTTGTAATACCTACAGTTTCTCCTGTTGATCCAACAATACGATGCTCATCAATTTTTGCTTCTATATCAATATCACTACTTGGATAATCTGGAGAAATCGCACGTCCAGAAGATTGTCCATACACTAAACTAATTTTCTCATAATACATATCCAGATCAGTACGATCTGTTTCAAATGTCATAAAATCATCAGTAATACTTACATTATTAGTTCCATCAGCATATTCAAAGGTAGTAAGTTTATGATGTGAGAAATTAGGAACAAATGCATTTTGTGTATAATCCTTATAGCAACTACCATTAGGATCTGCATCAAATACAGTAAATTGCCAAAAATAGCACTCACCAGTTACACGGAAGAGTGCTGTTCTCTCAATATTATCGTTTTCTGGGTTTGGAACGTATTTCGGTCTTATTTTCGTCTTTCTTAGGTCTAATCCAACAAGTGATGTACCACGAGGAATAATTACACCACCATGAATACTATTAAGCTTATATAATTGATTATTTGGCGAAGATAGGTCTAAATTAGTTGTTAAATCAAATGCAGGTAAATCGTCTGAAGTTGCACCACTTCTAAGTCTGTAATTATTTGCTCCATCGGGAATAAAACCAGGTCTATTATCTACCGTATGCTCTCCAGGATACAGCAAGATTGTGGTTTTACCGAATCTGTCGTTATTGAGTCCACGCTGATATGAGAATCTTGATGCCTCCATCAAGGCACGTTGAATCGTCTTAAATGGACGAGTTAATGAATTTCCTTGGTTTTCGATACTATCCGTTGCATCCAAATCATTTGGATTAACATAGAGAATAGTTCCTCTTGACGACTTCAGAAAATTATCTAATCTGGAGAGACCCATCTTCTTCGCACTATAGTTCTGTTAGTGATTATTTAGCATAGAATAAAGGCATCTATTTAGTCTATTGGTAGTAATTCTGGATTTTTCAATTCCAACTCAAAAACAAGCGGATTACACTCTTCTGCATTTAGATACATTGCTGCTTTATAAAGATCCTCTGGTTCCCACCTTTTCTCACTATCTGCCATTTCCAATATTTGTTTGTTTTGTTTGGCAATCTCTGGCATCTCATCCCAAGTAAATGGGACATTCTGAATACAATATAAAAGAATAATTTGTTGACCTTTATTGTACCAAACGTATTTTGTTTCTATCTGGTATTTCATGGGATTTACCCCATCTTTCCACTTATTATTTAGATTTAAAAAAAGTAATAGGGTAAAAAAAATGCGGGGTTTTTTTCCCGCCTTTTTTGGAATTAAAAGTCGAATTTCCCTCAGTTATAAAGGATCTGTGTACACAAGACGTTCTTCAGGACAGGTAGCACGTACCAACTCCAACACATTCATAAACTCATCTACATTATTACAATCAACTGACTTAACATCACCTTCACTTGAATATAGATAAAAACTTCTCTTCACGGGATCAACCACGCACTTCATCAGATACTCTTCTTCTTCCATGTGGTTTCTCAACTTATGTTGATACTATATCACAACACAGGGTGGTTGTCAAGTGGTTATTATGTTTGGATATATATCTCCTTCAGGTGCGTCTCCTTGCTCACCTTTATATTCAACTGTTAAAGCAGGAGTATCTTTTCTTTCTGCATAGACATGATAGAAACAATCAATTGGCATCCCACCTTTTGCTTGAAGATAAACTTTCTCATCATCCCATCTTTTTATAATAATATCTTGATGTGCTCCGACAGGTTGAAGTTGAACAGTAATACTATTAGTATGAACTAAACCTTTCCAATACTTTGGTAAATATATCTCCTTTTCCCTCTTCAATCTACCTCTACAATATACACCATTTTCTGGTCCTTCCAAACATGCATGAGCAAGACGAGTTCCTTCTCCATCTACTGGATGCTCAATATCAAATAACTTGGTTGTTGCAACAATAGAACCAGACCATGTTGCATAACCTGATTTCATTGTACCACCAATAGTCCAATCACCACTTATCTTTCCGCTACCAGTGATATCCATATCACCAACTTGCTTATAATCACCAGTTATATTAAGAGCATTTGCTGTTCCATCATCTCCTTCCAATCTTGTATTACCCTTCACCCAAAGAGATCTGTCTGCTGGTTCGCAATCAGGGTCATTGTTCGTAGTGCGAGCAACCATTAAAGTTGCTTGCTCTTGAGGAAAAGCTTGTTGAGTGCCAAAAACTACTGGACCTTCTGCATACACAGCACCATTAATTCCTTCATCACCATCTTTAATAGCAGGACAAACACCAGTCCCAACTCTTAAGGTTCCACCTACTTGTACGTCATCTAAATTCATTGACATTACTAAATCCTCCTAATTGTTTTCTTTTCCAGTTTTTTGATTGCCATTTTTAGAATCTTTAACGGCACATGCATCTGTTACTCCACGAATTACAGATGAATATATTTTTAAAAGACCATTGGCAGTAATTTCACCTTTTTGGGGTGATACTATTTTAAAACTATTTGCTGCAGTAACTTTAAATGATTTTGAACTTGTTGCAATATTTTCTGTTGCATCCAAACGAATGTTACCTTTAGAACCTCCCTCACCAACAGCAATCAATTCTATATCTGTTGCCTGTAATCTAATCTTACCATTTGATGCACATATAATTATATTACCATTAAGTGCATTAAGTATCATACTATCTTCTGCTTCTTCCTTTCTCTCACCACACTGAACCTGAAAATTACCAGGACTTAATGATGTAGTCCAACCTTTTCTAGGACCATCTTTATCCATAAAGAATGTATGATCACCTTCATGAGTTTGAAGTTTAACTCCTGCAGTTACATCACCTGGTTTATGAATAGTACCAAAAGAAATTGAACCGTGATCATTTCCATATCGGATCGCAGTATAATTCTGCTTGGCAGTATCATTTGGATTTTCAGGAAACATCCTTGCATCCAACTGATCTTGATTTAAAGGTCTTGATACCCTATCGGTAACTATATTTTGTGAAGTTGGCATTATTCTATGTTAAACTATCAGGTGTTCCTGGAATATCAAGTCTTGGATCATTACTTGAAACATCACTACCTTGTCTACGGATTGCTGATGGAAGTGTTGTTACTTCAGCATCAATACTTTCTTGCATTGTATCATAAATCTGAACTAATTGTCCAGTAGTTTCATACCATCCAGCATAACGAATATTATCTTTATAGAAGACAGCACCATAGTAAGGACGACCATCATAGTATCCAGTCTGTTTGAGTCCAACAAGATCTGTAACTTGAAGTAATCCATCCTCCTGACTAATAATTCCTGCTTCAACAGCAGCTACTGGATCTCTTACCACTTTAAACTGTGGTCGGAAAGAAGCATTAACTCCAGTTTCACTTTGCATTCTTATTGTAGGTGTTCTTGTAAATCCAAGTCCACCATTATCAACATTAACCTTTGTAATCTTTCCGAAGTTATCACATTCATAACTAATCTTCGCACCATTACTTGGTTCAATAGTAATTTCATCTACCCCACAATTATAATTAATTCCAGTATCCTCAACAACAACAGAATCTAACTCTAATGCAACAGGATAACCAGAACCAGTTTTTCTTGATGAATCACCAGATGGGCGTGGGAATCCATTACCAGGATCATCAACAATAACTCTACAAACAACACCCTGACCTTTAACATCTTTAGGACAAGGAGGAGGAATAAGTTCAGCAGATATAGCAATAGGATTTTCTGTCCAAGGTTTTGTAAGAACAGTTCCTGCAGAATCAGTTGATTCTACTTTAGTTTTTTTAGTTACAGTTACAATAGTAGTTACTGGGTTTGTATTGAAGGCAGTACCTGGAAAAGATCTATTATATAGTTCTAACTCAACGATCTTCTTCCCTTCATTTGCAAAGAAAGTACCCAATTTAGTACCACTATCCTCATAGTTATTATATTTTATCACCTCTACATCATCTATTCTAACAGTAACTATATCATCTGCAATAGATGAGATATCATAAGTTCCAGTCACAGGGAAATCAACTTCCCATTTAAAAAACCAAGTCCTACCTTGAATATATGGGTCTGGAATCCAGTTACCTTCTGCATCTTTCAGTCCTATATTTGGAATGATTGGGGACAAAGTATCTGCTGCATAACTTGCAATTTCAGTGGGTCCAAGATACGTAGCACCTGCTTTTTCAGTACCACTCTCAAGACCTTTTGCAATGGTTCCCATATCAATATTAATAATATGAATTTCTTTTCCACTACGTCCAACTCTTGTCCAAACAGTTTGACCAATTCTAATCTTATCAACAGCAACTCCTTGAGTATTTGGATTATCACTCCACTCCATTCTAATAGTAGCACTTCCCCTACCTTTAATATACTTACCATCAGCAGAAAAACTTAAATCACCTGACTCAATATTAAAACTTGCATTAGTATCACTACCACCACCATCTTTTAATTCAATTCTTTTACCACCTCTGGTAACTCTGATAGGATTATTTGCAGCATTTAATCCAGAATAAACAATCTCCTGTTCACCAATCGATGCACTATCAACAGTAATAGATGCAGGAATTGCCCAATCCTTAGTACTAAAAATCTTTTTATCTAATGTTGTATAAGTTGTTGTATCCTCATTCTGAACTTGAACTTCTATTAGATGTGTTCCCTGCCCTAAAAAGAATTTCTTTAATTTTGGATTAGTTTGACTATATGTATCAAGTGTAGAAATTTCTTGACCATCAACAGAAACTTTAGCATGGTTATCTACAGTTCCTTTCAAACCATAGTAACCATTATAAGGTGCATCAAAAGTCCAAGAATTTATATAAACAGACTTTCCACCATCACTATTTGCTTCTGATAAAGGTTGAACTGGAGACATTGCATACTTATTCATGAAAGGACTCCAATTCCTATCATCAAGATGAACTGGGTACCATCTCTCTTTTCCACCAGGAAATCTTGTTGACCAAATAGGATTGTTAGGACATCTACCTTCTGCTTTAGGAATTGGTATATCTGGTATTGGTGGTTCTGGTGAATCGATAGTTAATGCAATTGCCATAGGATTTTCCTCCCATGACATGAGTGAGATAACTTCTGTCTCTGTATAGAGAGTTTCAATCTTGATACCAAGAGCCATTACGTTACCATCAGCAAGTGTTGATCTAAAACTCTCCTGCTTTAACTCTGCACGTAAACTATAATTGCCTGACTCAAAGAACTTGGTCTCAAAACTCTTACCTGTGCTTTTTCCTGTTGCTGTGAATCCATTCTTTTTAAATACAATCTCTTCATCATTCCCTCTCTTAAAATAAAGAACCACACTATCATCAACCATAATCTCAATAGTATAGTTACCATCAACAGGGAAATTAATATTGTTCCAAATAATCTCATGAGTTCCTGCATATTCATCCGTAGTCGTATTAGGATCAAATGGAAGAACACCATACTGACTTAAGAAATCTGCATCTCTTCCTGCAGTTGGATTAATTCTCCATAAAGATCTGTTTGCAGAATTAATTCCTTTTATTGTATCAAATACTAATCTTTTCTGTATTGCATCAGAACTTGTTGATTCAGTAGAAGTAACTTTCTTTTTTCTACTACCTTGCAAATTTTTTGCAGCAAGAATACTTAATCTTCCATTAGTATCAGTACCATCATTATCAATAAATTTAATCTCTCCAAATCTTGCACTATCATCACCATAAGCTAAATTTTTTCCTTCAAGAATAGGTTCTTTTACATTACCTTCAAATTGAATAGGACCATACCCAGATTCATTTGTTTTAAATACTGCTTTAGCAGAATTTGATCCTTGTGACGACCAATTATCACCAGACTTATCTCTCTCCAATACTAATGGATTACCACCTGAATTTGGTACAGTAATTTTTGTGATCGCTGTACCTGCTGTATTGGGATTATCTTTCCAATATAACTTAAGACTTACTTCTACATCCACATTTCCTCCAACTTTCATATAATATCCACCACCTTTTTTAACAAAGTCAACTCCAGCATTTTGAATTTCTTCTTGCTCTTCGAACTGCTGTTTCTTTACCTTAGTTTTAATAGGGAAGTTAAGAAGATCTAATCGAATCCTATGGTTCCCTGCAGTCATATTCAACTTTGTCTTGATTGGTGGAGACAAAGTATCACCAGCAGCTCCTCCAGAACCTGCTTCATATGTTGCTATCTGTTTGTT
>CETH01105185.1_pt1 | contig 14536 bp, 13 predicted proteins | sample 361461 | NCBI WGS metagenome assembly CETH01 (sample SAMEA2622695, study PRJEB7988) | marine metagenome | isolation source: saline water (ENVO:00002010), including
GCATATCAATTGTTGGTTCTCCATCTACTATCCATTCTGCTAATTGCCAACCAGCCCCGCCTGCTGCCGTAATTCCAAAACTGTGTCCATCATTAATCCAAAAGTTTTTAAGTCCTGGGGCGGGACCAACAATAGGATTTCCATCTGGCGTATAACAAATAGCACCGTTATAAACTTTCTTAACTCCTACTTCCGCAAAAGCGGGCACTCTTTTTATCGCTCCTTCTATGTGTGGAGCCAATCGATCTAAATCCTCTTGGAATAATTCATATTCACTATCTTTTGATGGCCCATTAACGTAACAGCATGGTGCACCTTTTTCATAAGGTCCTAAAATAAATCCACCAGCTTCTTCTCTCATATACCAAGAGTTATCACTGTCCCTTAGCACTCCCATTTCTGGCTTACCTTCTTTTTTTCTTTTTTGAAGTTCGGGATGTGGTTCTGTTACAATATATTGGTGTTCAACTGGAATAGCTGGTATTTCTATTCCGACCATTTGTCCAGTTTGTCTAGCAAAATTACCACTGCATGAAATTACATGTTCACAAGAAATATCTCCTTTATCAGTTCCAACTGTCCATCCATCTTTTGTTTTTTTAATATCAACTACTGTTGTATTTCTATAAATTTCTGCTCCAAGATTTCTTGCTCCAGTAGCAAGTGCTTGTGTAAGATCAGCTGGCTGAATATAACCATCTTCAGGGTGTTGTATTGCGCCCACTAATCCTTCGGTGTTACACAAAGGCCAAATTTCTTTTACTTGTTCAGGTTTTAAAAATTTAACATTAACTCCAATTGTTTTAGCAACTCCTGCATACTGATGATACTCGTCCATACGGTCTTTGGTTTGTGCTAAACGGATATTTGAAACAACGCTGAAACCTACTTTTTTACCTGTTTCTTTTTCTAAAGATTTGTATAACTGAACTGCATATCTATGAAGCTGTCCAACCGAATAACTCATATTAAAAAGAGGGAGCAATCCTGCTGCATGCCAAGTTGAGCCAGACGTTAATTCTTTTCTTTCAACCAAAACTACTTCTGTCCACCCTTTTTTAGCCAGATGGTAAAGAGTACTAACACCTACTGCTCCTCCGCCAATTACAACTACTTTAGCTTTTGATTTCATTAACCTTAGAATATGCCAAATTGTGGCTTTTTAAAATGATTATTATTTATCTGACTTTGTAAGAAAACCGAGGATTGTGTTTAAAATTCTCTGCGGCAAAAGTTTTAACTTTTATAAAATTAGAATTAATTTTAGCTAATTTGTTATCTAGGTTGTTTTTTAAGGGTTTAATTAGTTTTTTTGAACCAGAGATTTTTGTTTTATAATTTGAAATAACTTGCTTTTCAAAATCTGTAGCTTTCTTTGCTAATCTTTCTTTTTCTCTAACTATGATATGTTCTACAGGAAATTTGCCTGTGGCTTGTTTAACCCCAAAACTTAGAGCAGGGGAAACCGCTGATTGAAGGGCTCTTCCTTGAGATGCTCCAATACCAGATTGCACCAGAGTCATTGACTCGGCTAAGCACCCAGAAAGAAAAAGTCCGCTTATTATTAATATTACGTTTTTATTAATCATGCTTAATAAGTAATTGATTCTTTTAAATTTCGTGATGACTTATTATTACAATTTAATAATAAGTATAGATAATTGGTGACCTACTTGGATGGGGTGTGGATAAAAATTTATTTATTAAACTTAATCGAGTTCTTTGGCTTTACTTTGTTTTTTTAAAATGTCGTTAATTAGTGCAACTCTTAAGTTAATTTTGGAACACAACTCAGGAGTTTGCTCGCAAGGATTTAGTTTTGCTTTTGTAGACTTATAAGTTTTAATTTGTTGAGGATTTAAGATGTGCTCAATTGGACTTTTTCCAGTTTCTTTTTTAATTGCTTGGCTTGTCATCTGCATACCAAGAGATTGTACAGACTTACCTTGTACAATTCCTGCACCTGTACCAACATATGTTAGTGAAGATGCATAGCACCCAGAAAGTAAAAGACCTGCAATAATTAATCCTATTGTCTTCCTCATCATTTATCTCCAAAACGAATCAATCACAAAATTTCTGATAAATATACAGATTTTTTTAACTAAAATACAACCTAGAGTTTTCCTTGATTTATTGACTTTTATACGTCCAGAAGGAGTTTTTTAACTAAATCTTGTCGAACTATATGGTGATAAATCCAAATTTGTTTTTTCATTAGCTAAAACACCAGCAACAATTTTTCCAGTTACCGCACCAAGTGTCCAACCTAAATGGTGATGTCCAAATGCATAAATAATATTTTTATTTTTTTTTGAGGGTCCGATTACTGGTAGAAAGTCTGGCAAAGTTGGTCTAAAACCCAACCATTCGTCTTGGTGACTGTTAAGTTGAGGTAATAGTTCTTTTGCACAATTAACAATATATTGAATTCTTTTTTTTGATAAAGGATTTTTTAATCCCCCTAGTTCGACTGTGCCAACTGCTCTTAGTCCTTGATTCATCGGAGTCAAACCAAAACCGCGATCTAAAAAAATAATTGGTCTAGAGATTAAATGTTCCATCCCTTTAAAATGAACATGATATCCCCTTTCGGTATCTAAAGGGATTTTTTCATCCAATTGATCCGTTAACTTTTTTGAAAAAGCACCACAAGCGATGACTGATTTTTCAAATTTATAATCATTATTATCTGTTTTAATCAGTGTTTCTTTATCACTAATCTGTTTTAAAGACTTAACATTTTCTTTAATAAATTTTCCCCCTTTACTAATGAAAAGCTCGAATATTTTTTTTAATATCCCGTGTGGATCTCTTGCGTGGTAAGCATAATCATAATAACAACCACCAGTAAAAACTGGTTTTATATTTGGTTCTAAATCCAAGATTTCTTTTGTAGTCAATATTTTTTGTTTAACACCAAGATCCTCCCTGACTTTTATCTCTAAGTTTCTACTTTTAAGATTTTTATTAGTCCAAACATATATTATACCTTTTTGTTCAACTAAATTTGTTGTGTCTATTTCATGAAAAATTTCTTCATACGCCTCCATTGATAGATCTAAAATCTGGTGCATATATTTTGCTGTATGCAGCATGGATTTTTGATTACAATTTTTAAGATACTGAAATATCCAGGGCAACATTTTTGGGATATAGTTCCATTTTAGCGCTAAAGGACCAAAAGAGCTTAGTAACATTTTTGGTACATCATATAGGACATCTGGTCTATTCAATTGTAAAACTGCATATGGAGAAAAATGTCCAGCATTTCCATATGATGCCATCATCCCTGGATCTTGAAAGTCAAATATAGTTGTTGGTATCTTTCTCTTCAAAAGTTGTAAGCCTATACAGACACCCTGTATTCCTCCACCTACGATTCCAACCGATGAACAATTTCTTTCAGACATACTTGTCTTTTAAAGCAAATTTTTAAAGATTTAACTGTGTAAGATTGTACTTCTTTGGCTAGTTGCTGGCAACTATCTTTGGTCTGCCTTTTTTAGATTTATCTTTATCTTTTTCTTTAACTTCTTTGGCTTCTATTGAATCTAATCTAAACTCATTCTGCGCTGCTTCTAAACTCGTGCTTTCAGTTTTCTTAATATAACCAGTTATGTCTGCACCTTCCTCTGTTTTTAAGCTTTCGCTGAATAAAATGTCACCCTTAACAACTGCTGTACTTCCAATAACAATTGTTTTTGCAACAATTTTTCCTTCTAAATGACCATAAATTTCAATTTTATCAGTTTCTATTGGACCAACTATTGAACCAGTTTCTTTAATAATTAGATCGTTTGTATAAACCGGTCCCTTTATTAAACCTGCTATATCTATTGCTCCAGAAGTTCTTAGAGTACCTTCTAAAGAAAAAGTCTCACTAATTAATGATCTTCCTGAGTCGTTTAGCGGTCTTGGCGTTGAAGTTTTTTTATTTCCAAACATTTTCTTATTTCAGCAAATTATTTATTATATTGCAACTGATAAAAGTGATTATTTTGGGCTTTAAATTATCGATTTAGTTGTATTAAGATATGGGTTGATCTTTGTGTATCTTGAAACTCATTACTATTCCAAGGCCAATCATCATTGCCATCATTGAAGACCCGCCATATGAGAGTATAGGCAGAGGAGCGCCAACAATTGGTATTAATCCTAGCACCATCCCCATATTTACAGCCACATAAAGAAAAAATGCAGTGGCAAAACTAAAGCAGAATAGTTTAGGAAACGCATCTCTATTTATGTTACCTATATAAACTATTCGCCAAATAATCAGCATATAGAGACCTAAAATCATACAAGAACCAAAAAATCCGAACTCTTCAGAAAATAAGGTAAATATAAAATCAGTATGTTTTTCAGGTAAATAGTCTAAATAACTTTGAGATCCATTTAAAAAACCCTTCCCAAAAAATCCCCCTGATCCAATAGCTATTTTAGATTGTGTTATTTGATATCCTGCGCCTAAAGGATCCCTGCTAGGATCTAAGAAAGTTAAGATTCTAGCTTTTTGATAAGGCTTTAAAAAAGAAATTGCAATTGGTGCAATTGATAAAAAAATTATACCTAGGTAAGCAAAAAACTTCATTTTAACACCAGACAACCAAATTACAATAACGCCACCAGCAGCAATTAAAAAGGCAGTACCTAAATCTGGTTGCGTAAGAACTAGAACAACTGGAAATATTAAGGCTACCAAAGGTGTAAGTAAAAATTTAACTCTATTCACATCAGCAGATGAAATTCTATGATAATATTTAGATAAAAATAAAATTAAACATACCTTCATAAGTTCTGATGGTTGAAGATTTATAAAATAAAGGTTTAACCATCTTTGTGACCCAGAGGAGGTTAAACCAAAAAATTTCACAAGAAAGAGTAATATCAATATTCCTAAATAAAACAATGTTGTGGAATTATACCAAAAGTTAGAATTGGTCAATGAAACTAAAATAAATAAAATAAAAAAAACAACAAATCTTACTATATGACTTTTAGTATGATATTCAAAAACCCCTCCATCAGTAGAATACATTGCAAAGAAACTTATTATTCCAAGAACTAGGATTGATAAAAATAATGTCAAGTCTATTGAAAAAATTTTATCTCTCAAGGTTAAATGCGATTGTATGGATCCTGATTTAAACATTAGATTGTTTTAAAAACCTTTCTGTAATTTTCCCTCTCAGGATGCTTTTCTAAAACTTTTTTTAATACTTTTTTTGCAATTGGTGCTGCGCTTTTACTTCCAGATCCTCCGTGCTCTACCAGAACACTAATAGAGTATCTTGGTTTATGATATGGAGCAAAGGCTACAAATAAAGCGTGGTCTCGATCCTCATAAGGAAGGTCTTCGTTTTTAACTTCAAGTTCTCTTTGCTTTTCAGTAAATCTCTTAACCTGTGATGTTCCAGTTTTACCGGCAAAAATAAATTCTTTTTTGCTCAATCTTGATCTATAAGATGTTCCCATAGGTTCGTTAGTTGCTCCATACAATGCATCTTTTACAAATTTTATGTTTTCAGGATTTCTAAATAAACTTTTATATTTAAACTTAACAATAAAATCATAAAGATTTACCACGTCCTCAGAAAATAATTCTTTATCAGCAATAAATTGTTCTAAATCAGAAAATTTTTTATTATCATTTTCATTTAAAATTATTCTTGGATTGATTTTGTAACCCCCGTTTGCTATTTGAGCCATCATTAAACATAGCTGCAAAGGGGATGTTTGCCAGTAACCTTGACCTATACCAGCGTGAAGAGTTTCTCCTAAATACCAATTTTTTCCAATATATTTTTTTTTCCATGAAGTATCCGGGACTACACCGTTTCTTTCCTCGATAAAATCTTTTAGTACCGGTTTTCCTAAACCAAACTTTTTTGCTGTTTCTGCAAGTCGATCAATACCTAATAATCTTGCTACCTCGTAAAAGTAAACATCGCAGGATTGTTTAAGCGCCTCTCTCATGTCAAGATAGCCATGTCCCTTTTTTTTCCAACAATGGTATTTTTCATCATATAGTTTTGTGTGGCCTGTACAATTAATTACTCTTTTAGGATTAAAAATATCGTTTTCTAGTGCACTAACTATAGATAAAATTTTTATTGTTGATCCTGGTGGATAAAGACCTGCCACTGATTTATTAATTAATGGTTTATCTCTATGTTTAATATATTCTTTCCAATCTTTTTGATTAATCCCATGAACAAATTTATTTGAGTCAAATACTGGAGAGGAAACCATGGCTATAACGTCTCCTCTATAAATATCCATAACGCAGATTGAACCAGATTTGTTTTCAAGGAGTTTTGACGAAAATTTTTGTATATCTAAATCCAAAGTCGTTCTAAAATTTTTACCGGGTTTACCCTGGTCAATAGATATTTGTTTAATTCTCTTTCCAAAAGCATTGACTTCATATCTTTTGTAACCAACATCCCCTATTACCTCTGAATCTAGCCTATTCTCTAAACCTGTTTTTCCTACACGTGTTCCGGTAGCAATCTTATTTTCTAAGTAATCTTTATTTTCTAAATCTTTTTTACTCGCTTTAGAAACGTAACCAATTACATGTGAAGAAGAGGGCTCGGTATATAATCTAGCAACTGATACTACCGGTTCTGCGCCCTGTAAATCATGTAAAAATAAATTAATTCTTGAAAACTCTGACCAAGTAAGGTTGTCAGATATGATTATTGGATCCCAGGGTTTTTGGGCTTTAATGTTTTTTCTAATTTTCGAAATATTGTTTTCAGAAAGTTTAAGAATTGATTTTAGTCGAAAAAGTAAAAGCTCTAAATTTTCTGAATTTTCAGGAATAATATGTAGTTGATAAACTTGCTTGTTAGAAGCAATTTCACGTCCATAAAAGTCGTTGATTAAACCCCGAGGCGGAGCAAACTTCCATTCTCTAAATCTATTTTTATCGGAGAGAGTTTTATATTTTTTACTCTCATTAATTTGGAGAGAAATTAATCTACCAACTATACCAAAAACTACAATGGCTTTTGCTGCTGAAAGAATAAACATTCTTCTTCCAATTAATGTAAGTTTGCTTTCTCCGCCCGATCTAATCATATGTTTTTAAATTTATTGCTCTCTTATATAATTCAAACAAAAACCAAAATAATGGATATAAAATAAATGTAAAAAGTGAATTAAAAAACATATCAGAATACAGTGTTTCCAACTCTGTAAAATTCCTCAGTAAAAAATATATTATGAAATTGCCGATTAAAACTGCAATAATAAATGTGAACCAATCAGTAAAGAGAGTACTTCTAACTGTTGCATTTCTGACATAAGCAGCCACTAGTGAGACAAACAAATAAGACAGTGCACTGGTTCCTAAAGGTAAACTAAGTACAACATCGTTAGCTAAACCACATAAAAAAACAAATCCATAACCTAATATTGATGGATCTCTTAAAATCCAATAATAAATAATTATAAATTGAATGTTAAATGAAAATATATCCCAATAATAAAATTGTGTATGAAACTCAGAAATACACATGTAAATTAGTAAAATAAGTGGAATTAAACGTAAAAATCCAGATCTAAAAGTTTTAATATTTATTGCCATTTACATTGCCTCTGCATCGGTTTGTTCTTCAATAACGACGTTTACTAAATAAATTTGATTTGGATCAGAAAACAATTTTACGTCTACTTGATCATTATCTTGGTCATAATTTAATTCACCTATGGAAATACCTGAAAAAAGCACTCCATCCTTTCCTGATGTATAGACTTTATTATCATTACCAATTTGAAAATTTTCTGGCAGATATTCTAATACTGGTCTTTTTCTACCTGTACCAGACAGAATAGCTTGCTCCCCGTTTGGAGAAATAACTACAGGAATTCTACTATTTAAATCATTTAATAATAATATTCTAGATGAAAGAAAATTTACTTCTACAATTCTACCAACTAAATTATTTCCGCTAAGAACAGGCATTCCTAATTTAATTTCTGAATTTGAACCTTTGTTAATAATTGCAGAATTTAAATATGGACTATTTTTATCAAGCATAATTTTTGCTCCAACTGTAAGAAAAGACGTATTCTTTTCAAGTTGAATGACTTCTTGAAGTTTTTTATTTTCGGCTTCTAAAAAAGACGTTCTAAGTTTTTCTCTTTTTAGTTCATCTATTTCTAACTTTAATCTTTCGTTTTCATTGTAAAGAAAAATATGATTTACAAAAAAGTCCTTTGTTGCAGAACTAATTTTGATTGGGGAGGAGGAAATTGCGGAAATTCTATAAACCCCATCATTTAATACACTTCTTAGTATTTTAATTGGTTTTAGATTAATATTATCTAAAGCAAAAATTAATACTGAAATTAAAATTAATACAAAAAGAGAAAACTTTTGTTTGGCTCCTCTTTGTAACAGAGCCGATCGAATTGCTATACCAAAATCATCTCTGCTTGTAGACATTTTTCAACAGTCAAATTCTAATATTCTGTTAGCATTGATGAAAATAGTTCCTCTTGCTCTAGTGCTTTTCCTGTACCAACCGCAACACAAGATAAAGGATCATCAGCTATTTGCACTGGCAAACCTGTTTCTCTGGAAATTAGTTTGTCAATATTTTTTAGAAGTGCACCACCTCCAGTAAGAATTAAACCCATATCTACTAAATCTGCAGATAGTTCAGGCGGAGTATTTTCCAAAGCATTTTTTATACCATTCATCATGACATCTAAAACTGGTTTTAATGCTTCAGCAGTATCTTCCTCTTTAAGATTAATTTCCCTCGGTGTTCCTGATCTAATATCTCGCCCTTTCATAAGGTAGGTATTTCCAGAAGTTGCAATAGCTGTACCGATTTCTTTTTTAATTTTTTCTGCACTAGCTTCACCAATTAACAGATTAAACTTTGATCTCATATAGCTGATAATGGCTTGATCCATGGCATCTCCTGCTACCCTTAAAGATCTTGAATAAACTACTCCACCTAAAGACATTACGGCTATCTCAGTTGTTCCACCACCTATGTCAACAACCATAGATCCAGTTGCTTCTGATATTGGAAGACCTGCGCCAATAGCAGCTGCAATTGGTTCTTCAATTAATTGAACTTTTCTAGCTCCCGCAGCTAAAGCTGAGTCTTGAATTGCTTTTCTTTCAACTGGTGTTGATCCAGTAGGAACACAAACAAGTATTCTAGGATTTGCAAATGCATTTTTTTTGTGAACTTTTTTAATAAAGTGCTTTATCATCTCTTCTGTAACCACAAAATCTGCTATAACTCCATCTTTCAAAGGTCTAACTGCAGAAATGTTTCCGGGTGTTCTTCCAAGCATGGTTTTAGCTTCATCCCCAACTGCTAAAACAGATTTTTTTCCTTTTTCATCAATAATAGCAACAACTGATGGTTCGTTAAGCACTACTCCTTTTCCTTTCACAACTACAAGGGTATTTGCTGTTCCAAGGTCTATGGCCATATCTTGTGACCACATTTTAGAAAGTTTATTTAGTCCAAACATTTTATATTCCTCTCACTTTGTTTTGCTCATACTCTTCTGGAGCTGTTTTTTCTCTTTTAATAATCATCTTATTTAATGCATTTAAATAAGCGTTGGCAGAAGCAACTAGAGTATCAGTGTCAGCGGCTTGGCCAACAGTTGTTTTGCCCTTTTCTTCAATTCTAACACTAACTGTAGCTTGTGCATCAGTTCCTTCTGTTACCGCATGTACTTGATACAATTGAAGTTTTACTTCATGTGGGTATAATTTCTTAATACATTTAAATATAGCATCTACTGGGCCATCTCCTGTCTCACTGGCTTTTTTTAAATCTCCGTAAACTTCTAAAGTCATATCTGCTTTTTGTGGTTCGCCTGTTCCAGCATATACTTTTAGTGATTTTAAATTAATAACGTTACTTTCTTTTATTAAACTATCATCAACTAAAGCAATGATGTCTTCGTCATAAACATGTTTCTTTTTATCAGCTAAAATTTTAAATTTTCCAAATGCAGTTTGAATTACATCATCTGTAACACCTGCATAACCAAGATCACTTAATTTGTCTTTAAATGCATGTCTTCCGGAATGTTTTCCCATAACTAATGATGTCTTCTTAACTCCAACGCTCTCAGGCGTCATAATCTCATAAGTATTTCTATTTTTAAGCATTCCATCTTGATGAATACCCGATTCATGTGCGAATGCATTTTTTCCAACAATTGCTTTATTAAATTGCACTGGGAAACCAGTAGCATTAGAGACAGTTTTGGAAGCTTTACTTATTAATTTCGTATTAATTCCAGTTTTAAATGGCATTAAGTCACTTCTGGTTTTCATTGCCATAACAATTTCCTCTAAAGCAGCATTTCCTGCTCTTTCACCAATTCCATTTATTGTACACTCTACTTGTCTTGCTCCAGCAGAAACACCTGCTAATGAGTTTGCTACTGCTAGACCTAAATCATTATGACAATGTACAGATAATATTGCTTTATCAATATTGGGAACTTTATTTTTTAAAGTTTCTATAATCTTTTTAAATTCAGATGGGACTGTGTAACCAACCGTATCTGGAATATTTATTGTTTTTGCTCCACATTTTATAGCAAGCTCGACTGTCTTACACATAAAATCCATGTCGGTTCTTGTTCCATCTTCACATGACCACTCCACATCGTCGGTAAATTTTCTGGCATACGTGACATGTTCTTTTATCGACTCAATAACCTGCTCAGGAGTCTTATTCAATTTATGCTTCATATGTAAAGAACTAGTAGAGATGAAAGTATGTATTCTAAATTTTTTTGCAGATCTTAATGCTTCATAGCATGCATCTATATCTTTTTTTGTATGTCTGGCTAAACCTGCGGGTATTGATTTTTTTAAGATTTTACTTATAGCGGTAACCGATTCAAAATCACCTGGTGAAGCAATTGGAAACCCTGCTTCGACAATATCAATTCCTAATTCATCAAATACTCTTGATATTTGAATCTTTTCTTCAAGACTCATGGATGCGCCTGGAGACTGTTCTCCATCCCGCATAGTTGTATCAAATATTATTATTCTGTTTTTATCTTCCATTATCTTTTAAATTTAGGTATCTCGTATAATACAATTTATACGTTAATTTGCAAAATATTTTTTGAAAATTAATTAAATTTACTTCCAGATTGGGTTAATTCTTCGATTTATCTACCAATTTATTCTTACCAATCCAGGGCATCAGATCTCTAAGTTTTTTACCCACTTTTTCGATTGGATGTTTTGCTAATTCTTCTCTCATTTTAAGAAAATTCTTTTGACCTCCCTTACATTCGTCCATCCATTGTTTTGTAAACTTACCAGATTGAATATCCTTTAGAACCTCTTTCATTCTTTCTTTGGTTTTTGGGTCAACAATTTTTTTTCCAGATACATATTCACCGTATTCAGCAGTATTTGAGATTGAATAATTCATATTTGCAATTCCCCCTTCATAAATCAAATCTACAATTAGTTTTACTTCGTGAAGTGTTTCGAAATATGCCATCTCCGGCGGGTAACCTGCTTCGGTTAGTGTTTCGAAACCATTTTTAATAAGTTCAACTAATCCTCCACATAAAACTGTTTGTTCACCAAACAAATCAGTTTCGCACTCATCCTTGAAAGTTGTCTCTATAATCCCAGATCTACCGCCACCTACTGCACATGCATAGGACATCGCTAGATCCCTAGCTTTGCCAGAACTATCCTTATGAACTGCCATTAAGCATGGAACTCCTCCTCCTCTTTGGTATTCGCTCCTAACTAAATGCCCTGGTCCTTTTGGTGCTACCATAAAAACATCTAAATCCTTTCTGGATTTAATTAAATTAAAATGAATATTTAATCCATGTGCAAATGCTAAACTTGTTCCTTCTCTCATTCTTTGTTCTATATGATTTTTATAAATTGAAGCTTGAAGTTCGTCTGGAGTTAAAACCATTACCACGTCTGCCCAAGCAGCTGCATCTGATAAAGACATAACTTTTAGCCCTTCACTCTCAGCTTTTTTTATACTTGATGAGCCTTCTCTAAGCGCCACTACAACATCTTTTACTCCGCTATCTTTTAAATTAAGAGCATGGGCATGTCCTTGACTTCCATATCCAAAAATTGCAACTTTTTTATCTTTTATTAAATTAACATTCGCATCTTTTTCATAAAACATTTTCATTTTTAAATCCTTTTTATTTAAAAACATCTGAACCCCTAGTCATAGCAACAGCACCTGTTCTTGATGCGCTAACTAAACCAAGTGGGCCTAGAGTGTCTATTAATTTGTCTATATCTCTTCTTAAAGCAGTTACCTGAATAACAAAAGAATTTTTTGATTTATCGAGAACTAAAGAATTGTACTTTTTACATACTTTTCTTGCTTTTTCTCTGTTTTTCTTTGAAGAGACCACTTTAAATAAAGCAAGCTCTTTGAACAGTATATTTGGGTCGTTTCTTTTAAAATCAGCAACTTTATGGACAGGAATTAATTTTGTTAGTTGAAGTTTAATTTGCTCTATAACCTGTGGTGTTCCTGAAGTTACAATTGTTATTCTTGAAATATGTTTTTTTTTATCGACTTCTGCGACCGCCAATGACTCTATGTTATATCCTCTTCCAGAAAATAAACCAGCTACTCTTGCTAAAACACCTGCTTCGTTATCAACCCAAACAACAATAATATGATGTTCGGATTTTCCAATTTTTCCTGGTTCACTATAAGCTGATTTAGATTTTCCCATTATACTAAAGTCTTTCCTTCATCTGAAACCTCTTCTTTTTCATCTTCAGGACCTAATAACATTTGATTATGAGGTTTTCCAGAAGGTATCATTGGAAAACAATTTTCCATAGGGTCAACTAAACAGTCAAAAATTACAGGCTTATTAATACTTATCATTTCATTTATTTTTTCATCTAATTCATCTGGTTTTTTTGCTTGTATTCCTACACATCCATAAGCTTCTGCAAGTTTAACAAAATTTGGTAATGCAGCTGTATAACTTTCAGAATAATTTTTTTCATGTAAAAGTTCCTGCCATTGTCTAACCATGCCCATATACTGGTTATTTAAAATAAATATTTTTATTGGTAAGTTGTATTGAACAGCAGTAGACATTTCTTGCATTGTCATTAATACGGATGCTTCTCCAGCGATATCAATTACTAATTTATCAGGATTTGCTACCTGAACACCAACAGCAGCTGGAAGCCCGTACCCCATAGTGCCCAAACCTCCAGATGTCATCCATCTATTCGGTTTATTAAATTTATAATGTTGAGCAGCCCACATCTGATGTTGTCCAACCTCAGTTGTTATATATGTGTCTCTTTGTTTAGAAAGCTCATAAAGCCTTTGAACAGCATACTGTGGTTTTATTACTTCTTTACTGTTTTTAAAATTCAATGATTTCTTTTGTCTCCACTTATCAATATTTTTCCACCAATTAGATATATTTGCTTTATTTGAGTTTAAAAAATCTTTATTTTTTTCTTTAAACCGTTTGTTCAAAGATTTTAAAAAAGTTTCAACATCACTTACTATAGGTAAGTCAACCTTTATATTTTTTCCTATTGAGGAAGGATCAATGTCAACATGAATTTTTTTTGACTTAGGAGAAAACTCATCAACTTTTCCCGTTATTCTATCATCAAATCTAGCGCCAATGTTAATCATAAGATCACAATTATACATTGCATTGTTTGCTTCGTATGTCCCGTGCATTCCTAACATTCCAAGAAAAGAAGGATCGTCTCCTGGGTACGCTCCTAAACCTTGAAGAGTAGATGTAATTGGAAAACCAGTTAAAGAAACTAATTCTCTTAATAATTTGCTTGCTTCAGGTCCAGAATTAATTACACCGCCTCCTGTATAAAAAATCGGTTTAGATGATTTTTTTATCATAGATATAACTTTATCTATCTCTATATTGTTAACTTTACCGTTTAGTTTTCCATTAGATTGTTTCTTTTTTTTATTTTTAAAAAAAAATTCAGTTTTTTTAAATTGAATATCTTTTGGTATATCGACTAAAACTGGTCCAGGTCTACCCGTAGTGGCAATTTCAAATGCACGGTTCATTACATCTGCTAAATCTTTAACATCTTTTACTAACCAATTATGTTTTGTACACGGTCTTGTAATTCCAGTTGTATCACATTCTTGAAATGCATCAGTTCCGATAAGGTGTGTAGGAACTTGTCCACTAATACAAACTATAGGAACTGAGTCCATGTAGGCGTCGGTTAAGGCAGTCACAGCATTTGTTGCGCCTGGGCCTGACGTAACTAACATAACACCAGGTCTACCAGAGGATCGTGCGTAACCCTCCGCGGCATGGCCAGCACCTTGTTCATGTCGTGCCAAAATATGTTTTATAGTTTTATGGTTTTTTAATTCATCATAGATAGGCAACACTGCTCCACCAGGATAACCAAATATATGTTCTACTTTGTGGTGTTCTAAAACCTTAAATACAATTTCTGCACCTGAAAATAATTTACCCATAAATGTAATCTATCTTA
>CETH01027270.1_pt1 | contig 14529 bp, 14 predicted proteins | sample 361461 | NCBI WGS metagenome assembly CETH01 (sample SAMEA2622695, study PRJEB7988) | marine metagenome | isolation source: saline water (ENVO:00002010), including
GTTTGATTATCAATCTTGCCTTTGTTATTTACAAGAAAAATTTTTATGAACCAACTAAATTTATTTATTGATCTAACAAGACTAAAAAAACCAATAGGTTATATGCTGTTATTTTGGCCATGTGTGTGGGGGCTAACACTAGGTTATGATTTTTCTAGTGATAAAAATAATTATTTTTTTTATTTAATTTTATTTTTTTTGGGAGCAGTTCTGATGAGATCAGCAGGATGTATAGTAAACGATATTGTAGATAGAAATTTCGACAAAAAAGTATTTAGAACAAAACATAGACCTATTGCCTCAGGAAATGTTTCTGTTCAACTTGGATTTTTTTACTCCATTCTTTTGTGTTTTTTAGCATTATTAGTTTTAATAAATTTTAACTTATTTACAATTTTACTAGCATTAGGTTCTATGCCTTTGGCTTTTACCTATCCTTTGATGAAACGATTTACATATTGGCCTCAGCTTTTTTTGGGAATTACTTTTAATTATGGTCTAATTTTAGGTTGGACCTCAGTAAACAACGAAGTAAACCTTGTACCAATAATTTTTTACTTAGGAGCCATATTTTGGACACTAGGTTATGACACCATTTATGGATACCAAGACATTAAAGATGACGAAATAATAGGAGTTAAATCAACATCAATAAAATTTAAAGAAAATCCAAAAAAATTTTTATACATGGTTTATTCAATTTTTATTATTGCATTAATATCAGTGGGCACTTTGATGAAATTTAATTTTCTATATTTTATTTTTTTAGCATTAATTTCTTATCAATTATTTTTTTTTCAAATTAAAAAATTTAATAAAGAAATTCCTGACACTTGTTTAAAAATATTTAAAAGTAATAATTTTTTAGGTTTTGCCGTATACATAAATATTTTATTAGGGAAATTAATATGATGAATAATAAATATGAAACAATGAAACGATTATTCAATGATTATACAAGAAAACATATAAAAAAAATTTTCCTTGCAGTTTTTTTTTCAATTTTAGTAGCCGGAAGCACTTCTGGTATTGCTTATTTGCTAGACCCTGCGATTGAAAAAATTTTTATCAATCAAGACGAGACATTAATGTATGTAATTCCTTTTGTAATAGTTGTGGCCTTTTTTACCAAAGGGATATCTTTATATCTTGCAAAAATTTTGATGATTAGAGTATCTCAAGAACTTAAAGCAGATGTCCAAAAAGATATGATGAAAACACTTATATCGACTGATACTAAATTTATAGATAGTGCTCATACTGGAAAGTTTATTTCGAACTTAACTTTAGATACAACTTTATTGGTTAACCTTATTAGCACAGCTTTACTCAATCTTTTTAAAGATAGTTTAAGTTTAATTGGACTTTTAGCGGTAATGTTCTTTCAAAATTGGAAACTTTCTCTAATTGCGATAATTATGATACCTTTAGCTACTATAGTTGCAAGATCTCTCGGAAAAAGAGTTAATAAAGCTACCCGGCAAACTATGGACACATCTGCACTATTTACAAAGAGATTAGTAGAAATTTTTAAAAACCACAGAATAATTAAAAGCTTTCAAGCGGAAAATTTTGAGCAAGAAAGATCTTCAAGAGACATAAGTGACTTAAAAGAAAAAGCAATTAAAATGACAGAAATTTTTACAAGAAACACACCAATAATGGAGTGTTTAACAGGAATCATGATTGCATTATTAATATTTTATTCTGGAGTATTAATTAAAAATGGTGAATTAGGAATTAATAATTTTTTCTCTTTTTTAGCAGCAATGATGTTAGCTTACCAACCTGTGCGCTCACTAGCTGGTTTAAATATTGCAGTGAACCAAGGATTAAGTGCTGCAAGCAGAGTGTTGCCAATTGTTGATAGAAAGTCAGATATTACAGACAATAAACAATTACCAAACCTAAAGATAAATAAAGCAGGTATTCATTTTAATAATGTAAATTTTTCTTATGACAATAAAGATAAAACAGCATTAAAAGAAGCAAGTCTCACAATGGATGGTGGAAAGATGACTGCGTTAATAGGTTTAAGTGGTGCTGGAAAATCTACCATATTAAACCTTATACCAAGATTTTACGATAGAGAAACTGGTGATATTTCAATAGATGACCAATCTATTTATCAAGTTAATCTTTTTTCATTAAGAGAAAATATTTCATTAGTAAGCCAAGATACTACTCTCTTCGATGATACAATTAAAAATAATATAAAATATGCAAATTTACTTGCAGATGACGAAGAAATTTATATTGCAGCAAAAAACTCTTATGCTCATGACTTTATTCAAGATCTGCCAGATAAATATAATACTTTGATTGGGGAAAACGGAGTAAGACTTTCTGGTGGAGAAAAACAAAGAATATCAATTGCTAGAGCAATGTTAAAAAAAAGTCCAATAATACTTTTGGATGAAGCTACATCATCATTAGATGCAGATACTGAAAACAAAATTCAAAAAGCTATTAATGAATTGACAAAAAATAAAACCACAATTGTAATTGCTCACAGATTATCAACTATATTAAATGCTAATAAAATTTATGTCATTGAGAGTGGAAAAATTTTAGAACATGGAACCCATGATGATCTTTTAAAAAATTCTCAAACTTATAAAAATTTTTATGAAAAACAATTAAGAAAAGACTAATGATTTATATTTATAGATTAATAATAAATATAATATTAATATTCTCACCATTAATAATTTTACTAAGACTAATTAATAAAAAAGAAGATATAAAAAGATTTAAAGAAAAATTTTCTTTTTCTTCAAAAGAAAGAAAAAAAGGAAAATTAATTTGGTTTCATGCAGCAAGTGTAGGTGAATTTTTAAGTATTGTTTCTTTAATTAAAAAATTAGAATCAAATAAAAAAATTTCCCAAATATTATTGACCACATCAACCTTAACATCATCAAAACTTTTTGCAAAATTTAAATTTAAAAAAACAATACATCAATTTTTTCCAATAGATGCAAATATTGTTTCTAGAAGATTTTTAAATTTTTGGAAACCTGATTTAGCAATATTTGTTGACTCTGAAATTTGGCCTAATACACTTTTAAATTTAAAAAAACGTTCTATAAAACGAATCTTATTAAATGCAAGAATTTCAAAAAGATCTTTTAAAAAATGGAAAAAGTTAGGAAAATTTTCAAAATCAATATTTCAAATTTTTAATTATACTTATCCTCAAAATTCAGAGTCAAAAGATCATCTTCAAAAGATTGGTGTAAATAATATTAAAAATCTTGGCAATTTAAAGTTTTCTCAAAATAATTTTAATACTTATAAATCAAACAAAAATTTTAATAAATTAATTAAATCAAAAAAGATATGGTGTGCTGCTAGCACTCACCCTGGAGAAGAGGAACTTTGTTTAGAAATTCATTTAAAACTAATTAAAAGATATCCTAATTTGTTACTTATATTAATTCCAAGACACGTTGAAAGAATTAATGATTTGAAAAGAGATCTTATCAAATATAACTTAAAATATCATATTCATAGTGATAACAGATCTATCAACAAAGAAACAAAATTATATATAGTTGATACTTACGGGGAAACTGGCCTTTTTTTTAAAAAATGTAAAATTGTTTTTTTAGGAAAATCTCTAACTGTTGAAGGTGGTCAAAATCCTTTGGAACCAGCAAGAGATAACTGCTTGATAATTCATGGACCCAAAGTATCAAATTTCAAAGAAATTTATTATAATTTGAATAAAAGCAAAATAGCTTTCAAAATTAGTAACTCTAATCAGTTATACAAAAAAATTGAAGACTTACTGAGAAATACAAAAAAAAATTCTAAAGCTAAAAAACAAATTAATCTTTTAGGATCTAAAATTTTGAATAATAATTTTAATGAAATAAGGCAATATCTATAAAATGTTTTTTAAAAAACCAAAATTTTGGGACGAAAAAAAAGTAAATTTGATAAGTTTTTTTTTACTACCATTTACAATCGTAATTTATTTTTCGAATATAATTAAAAATTTTTATAAAGAGAAAAAATTTCATATAAAAACAATTTGTGTAGGAAATATATACTTGGGAGGAACTGGAAAAACACCATTATCAATAGAAATATTCAATATTTTAAAAAAATTAAAATTCAAAGTAGTATTTATTAAAAAATTTCATTCAAACTTTAAGGATGAAATAAGATTATTATCTAAAATTGGTCCTGTAATTAGTCTCAGCTCAAGGCAAAAATCATTAGAAATTGCTGAGTCAAAAAAATATGATTTTGCAATTATTGATGATGGACTACAAGACAAAACAATAAATTATGATCTTAAAATTGTTTGCTTTGATAAAGAAAATTTTATTGGTAATGGAAAGTTAATTCCTGCTGGACCATTAAGAGAAGGCTTAAGTAATATCAAAAATTTTGATGTAGTTTTTTTAAATGGTCCTAATAAATGTAAAAAGGAAATCAAATTTCTTCTAAAAAGAATAAATAATAATATTAAAATTTTTGAGACTAACCCTAAAATATTAAAAAATACAAAGATTAATAGACAAAATAATTATTTAATTTTTTCAGGAATTGGTAACCCGCAAAATTTTGAATTTCTCCTAAGAAAAAATAAATTCAAAATTCTTAAAAAATTTGAATTTCCAGATCATTATGATTTTAATGATAAAGAAATAAAAGAAATAAAATATGCAGCAAAAAAAAATAAACTTAAAATACTGACAACGGAAAAGGACTTTTTAAGGCTTAAAAAAAATCAAAAAAAAAATGTTCAAAAAATTTGTATCAAACTAAAAATTGATGATAGCAAAAAATTTGTTAAAATCTTAAAAAGAATATGAAAAATTTAAAATATTTTTTTCAATTTATTATAATTTATATATTTTTTTTATTCTGTAAAATTTTGGGATATAAAAGATCATCAGACTTTGGATCATTTATTGGAAAATTTTTTGGACCTTTGTTTAGATCAAAAAAAATAATAACAAAAAATCTAAAATTAGCTTATCCAAAAATTTTAAATAATGAGATTGATATCATCACAAATGATATGTGGAAAAATTATGGAAGAATTCTATCTGATTACGTATTTATAAAAGATTTCAGAAAGTTAAATTTAGACAATTATATTAAATTAGAAAATGATGAAATCATAAAAAAAATCAAATCATTTGATAAACCTGTTGTTTTTATTTCTGGCCATTTCAATAACTTTGAATTACTTGCAATGAAAATTGAAATGTTAGGTATTAATCTCTCTGCAATTTATAGACCATTAAATAATTTTTTTTTAAATAAAATTATGATGAATATAAGAACTAAATATATTTGCAAATCTCAAATTCCTAAAGGCTTATCTGGATTAAAAAAATCATTAAACCTTTTTAAAAATGGATCATCTCTTGCTTTAATGATTGATCAAAGAGTAAGTGAAGGTGAGTCTGTCAATTTTTTTAATCATAAAGCCTTAACTACGACTATACCTGCTCAATTTGTAAAAAAATTTAAGTGTTTAATTGTTCCAGTTTATATTGAAAGAGTAGATAAATATTATTTTAAACTCAAAATAGATGAACCTTTAAAATTTGATGAAAAATTATCGGTAAATCAAATTACTCAAGAATTAAATAATTGGCTTGAAAAAAAAATAAGTCATAATCCAAGTCAATGGATCTGGACACATAATCGATGGAAATAATTATTTTTTCTCCAGTAAATCTCTTTTGAGTTGTGCTTCAACAGGAGAATAATAAGCTTCTTGAAGTTCAACATTCCAATAATTTAATTTTTCTAAAGGTATTTTTTTTTGACTTATTGCACACTCAACATGATCTCCATCTTCAACAACTTGAAAATTATTAGGTAAATATTTTAATTTTGCTAATTTTTTAAACATTTTTAGTTTATATATAAATATATATGAAAGTAGCAATTATTGGTAGTGGAGGAAGAGAGCATGCAATCTGTAAAATTCTCAATCGTTCTAAAAAATTAGAAAAAATATTCTGTATACCAGGAAATGCTGGCACTTCATCAATCGCAGAAAATATTAACTTAAATTTAGAAAATTTTGATGAAATTAAAAACTTTGTACTAAATAATAAAATTGAACTAGTTGTAGTAGGACCTGAAAAGCCTCTAGTGGAAGGTATTGTAGATTATCTAGAAAAATATGGAATAAAAGTTTTTGGACCTAATAAATTAGCTTCAAAACTAGAGGGCTCAAAAATTTTTACTAAAAAAATTTGTCAAAAATTTAATATACCTACAGCTAAATTTGGAATTTTTGAAAATGAAAAAGATGCATTGGAATTTTTAAAAGAATCAAACCATCCAATTGTAATAAAGGCGGATAATTTAGCATCAGGAAAAGGAGTTTATATTTGTGAAAATATTGAAGAGTCGAAATTAGCTGTTATTGAAATATTTAATGGAAAATTTGGACAAGCTAAGAATGTTTTAATCGAGGAATTTCTAAGAGGTGAAGAAATGAGTTTTTTCGTAATAAGTGATGGTGTCTCTATAAAAAATTTTGGTACGGCTCAAGATCATAAACGTGTACTTGATGGAGATAAAGGTAAAAATACTGGAGGTATGGGTGCTTATTCACCATCAAGACTTATGTCTAATGAATTGGAAAACAAGGTGATAAAAAAAATTATTCAACCTACTCTTAAAGCATTATTAGATTTGAATACTAAATATAAGGGTTTTTTATACGCTGGACTAATGATTGTAAATGATGAACCATTTCTAATTGAGTATAACGTTCGTATGGGTGATCCCGAATGTCAGACGATTCTTCCAAAATTAAAAACTGATTTATTAGAAATTTTTTTAGCTTGTTGTAATAAAAGCCTGAGTAAAACTAATATTGAATGGCAAAATAAAAAAAGTATGTGTGTAGTGTTATGTTCAAAGGGGTATCCTGAAAAATTTAAAAAAAATATTGAAATTAAAAATTTAGATAAAATTCAGTTAGATGAAAATAATTTTTTATTTCATGCAGGTACTATCAATAAAAATGATAAAGTTTTTTCATCTGGTGGGAGGGTTTTAAATTTTGTATCAATTTCTGATACTTTTGAAGATACTAAAAAAAAGGTATATTCTAGGCTTGATGAACTTAATTGGACTGGTGGATTTTGCAGAAGAGACATAGGTTATAAAGTCATAAATTAATGAGAATTATATCAGGCAATTTTAAAGGTAAAAAAATTCTTAAACCAAAAAATTTAATTACTAGACCTCTAAAAGATTTAACAAAGGAGTCGATATTTAATATCATTAATCACTCAAATAAGTTTTCCATAGATCTTCAAAAATCAACTGTGCTTGATTTATTTTCAGGGGTTGGTTCTTTTGGTATAGAATGCTTATCTCGAGGAGCAAAATACGTAACTTTCGTTGATAATTACAGTGGTGTTACCGAAGTTTTAAAAAAAAATCTTGGGAGTCTAAGCAATATAAATAATTATGAAATTTTGCAAAAAGATATAATTCAGGATTTGCAATTTATAAATTTTAAAAAAAAATTTGATATAATTTTTTTAGATCCACCATATAAATTAAAAGAGCTGTCAAAAATATTAAAAAATATTTATGAGCAAAAATGTTTAAAGTCAGACGGTATCTTAATTATTCACAGGCATAAAAAAGAGGTTGATCTACACCCAAAAAAATTCAAAATTCTAGAGGAAAAAAAATATGGTATTTCAAAAATTATTTTTGGTTTATTTATTGACTAGATAGTTTTTAGTTTCTTTTTTAATTAATTCTACTGCTGGCTGATCATATGGGTTAATTTTTAAAGCCTTCGCAACTAAAATTGTTTCTAAAATAAAAAAAGTGAATAACTGTCCAAGAGTTTCCTCATTTTTGTTTGAAATTTGGAAGCTTCTGAACGGTATATTTTTTTTTTTGAAAACTTTTTCTGTTGCTTTTTTCTGAAATAACAAAATATCATTTGTATTTATATTCTTTAAATATTTATGACTATTTAATAAAAATTTATCATTTAATTTTGTTGAATCTTTATTAATAAAATTAAAAAAAGTGTAAAAACTTTTTTTTGGTCCATCTAAATATAATTGCATCAAGCTATGATTATCTTTTGGCATTAAAGATATATTTGGATATATCCCAGTATTATTTTTACCTAAACTTTCAGCAACTAATTGTTGATACCACTCAAATAATTCTTGTGAGTCTTTATCATAATTAACAATTATCGAATTATATTTTTTATTCTTAATATAAAATATTATATTTGCAGCGTTTCTTATAAGCGAATTAACAAAATTTTTATTTTTAATTAAATTGTTAAATTGTTTGAATTTTTTTTCTTTTAAACCAAACAGACTGGCGGGTAACATACCCACTTCTGATAAAACAGAATATCTTCCACCAATAAAATTGTTATGATCTATAATTTCAGATTTAAGTTTTTTTGCAAGAGCTCTTAAATAATTTTCATCATTTTGTGTGATAAATAAATTTTTATCACCTTTTTTTAATAAAAGATTTACATTAGAAATTGTTTCAAGAGTGTTACCTGACTTAGAAACAATTATATTAAAAAAATTTTTAGAATTAGTATTCTTTTTATAAGACTCTAGATTATCTACAAAATATACCTTTTTTTTTATTTTATGTTTTAAAAATTTATATATTGCTTTTGTTCCAAGTATCGAGCCTCCAATTCCTATTATTCTACAATTAAGTTTATTTTTTATTTTTTTTACAAAATTATTAGAATAAGAATAATTATAATTTGGTTTAAGTGAATTCAAAACTTCATTTTTATTTTTAATTATTTCATAAAAATTTTTTTTTAAAATATTAGATTTTTTATTCCTATTGAAATTTATAAAAAAAATATTTTTTGTTAAATTCATTTTTTTTCAATTTTATCAAAAATTGATTTCTCTAAATTATCTTTTGGAATAATATTTTTATCAGTTTCAGTCTCACTTAATATCTTAGATAGATCTATAGACTCTTTTTCTTTTTTGATTTTATTCTTTTCTTTTCTAGGTACCGGTAGTTCAGAATAATCAGGTGGTAATACTAGAGGATTTTTTTTCTCAATTAAAAATTCGTCAGTAGTAGCTTTTTTTTTCATACTTAATGTTTCCTTAACCCCTGAACAAGCTGAAATTAAAAGAAGAGACAATATTGGTAAAAAAATTTTAATTATTTTCATAATTCTTGATCCATAGTTCTTTTATTATTAAAAGCACAACTCCTGATGTGATGAATATATCTGCAACATTGAATATAAACCAATGAAAATTTCCAACATGAAAATCTATAAAATCTGGAACCGCTTTGTAATAAAGTCTATCGAATAAATTTCCAAATGCACCTCCAATAATTAATATAAATGCAAATTTTTCGTTAAAATTCTCAGATTTAAGCATATAAATTATTAATACAAAAATAACTAATATTATAATTAAGGTAATAATTTGATAAATATTTGAGCTACCAAATGAAAACAAGCCAAAAGCAATACCTTCATTCCATATTAAATGAAAATTTATAAAATTTGAGGAAAAAATTTCAAGTTGATCAAGTTCTTTGGACTTGTTGATAATTAATATTTTGGAAATTCTATCTATCAAGAAAATAAAGGATATTGATAAAAAGATAAAAATATTTTTTTTGAAATAATTAAGCATTTTGCGGATGTCTAGTACAAGGATCTGGACTTATTTTCCAACACACAGGACACTTATCACCTTTAGCTTTTTTACTGTTTACCACAATATCTACTTTATCATCATAAATTATTTCCGCTTTAGATGTTATACATAATTCAGATAAATCAACATTAGTAACAATTTTTTTATAATTGTTATTTAATTGAATGCTAATTTCAGCTTCTAAACTTGAACCAATTTCTTTATTGGCCCTCTTTTCCTCAATACTTATATTACAGATATTTCTAATTTTAATTAACTCTGTCCATTTTTTTTCTAAATCTTCATTTTTAAATTTTTTAGGATAATTCATAAATTTTTCCATATGAATACTTTTGTTTTGTTTTGAAATTAACTGATATATTTCTTCAGTGGTAAAAGAAAGAATAGGTGCAAACCATTTAAGTAGAGAATCTAACAATATTTTTAAAATAATGATACATGACTTTCTTTTGCTTGAATTTAAAGAGTCACAATAAAGAGTGTCTTTTCTAATATCAAAATAAAATGCTGATAAGTCTACAGTACAAAAATTTAATAATTCTTTATAAAGATTATGAAAATCATAGTTTTTGAAATATTTAATAAATTTTTCATTTAAAGAATAAACTCTATTTAATATAAATTTTTCTAACTCAGGTAAACTTGCTAAGTCTAAGCTTTCTAAATCGATATCATCAAATTTATCATTTAGATTTCCTAATAAATATCTAAAAGTATTTCTTATTTTTCTATAAGAGTCTGAATGTTGATCTAATATAGAGTAATCTATTCTTAAATCTTCAGCATAATTAGACGAAGCTACCCAAATTCTAAGGATATCTGCTCCATATTTTTTTAAAATATCCTCTGGAGCTATTACGTTGCCAAGAGATTTTGACATTTTTAAACCTTTACCGTCAACTACAAATCCATGAGATAAAATTGACTCGAATGGTGCCTTGCCCCTGGTGCCACAAGACTGTAATAATGACGAATGAAACCATCCCCTATGCTGATCTGATCCTTCAAGATACATCGATGCGGGCCATTTCAGATCATCTCTTTTTTCCAAAACAAATGAGTGTGTAGAACCACTATCAAACCATACTTCAACAATATCACTTAATTTATGGTAATCACTTGCTTTATATTTACTTCCTAAAAATTTTTGAGGATCATCAGAAAACCAACAATCAGATCCTTCCTTTTCATAAATTTTTGCAATATTTTCAAATACATCATCATCTACTAAAATTTTGTTATCTTTTTTATTTACAAAGATAGGCAGTGGAACTCCCCAAACTCTCTGTCTAGAAACACACCAATCAGGTCTCGTTTCAATCATTGATTTTAATCTTTCCTTACCTTTACTTGGATAAAAAATTGTATCATTAATTGCCTTTAAAGCTTTGCTTCTCAATTTGTGACTTTCCATTGAAATAAACCATTGTGGAGTTGCTCTATGAACTAAGGGCGCTTTTGATCGCCAGGAATGTGGGTAAGAATGTACTAGCTCACCACTAGCAAGAAGTTTTTTTTGATTTTTGAGTTTTTCAATTACTATAGGATTAGCCTTAAAAATATGAGTCCCTTCAAATAAAATTACATTTTTTGTATACTTTCCATCTCCATCAACTGTCTCAACAGCTTTAATACCATTTTTTAAACAAAGATTAAAATCATCAGGACCATGACTTGGAGCACAATGCACTATACCTGTTCCTTGCTCCGTAGTTACAAAACCTGCATCTAAAAGGGGTATATTATAATCATAACCTAGCTCGAAAAACGGATGTTTACAAATTGTACCTTTTAATTCTTTTCCCTTAAATTTTTTTAAAGTTTCATAATTTTTTATACTGCAATCTTCAATAACAGATTCTAATAAAGCTTCTGCAATAACAATTTTTTTATTCTTGAAGTGATTTTCATCAGTAATTTTGACAACTAAATAATCCAAATTTTCGTTATATGCCAGAGCTTTATTAGCAGGTATTGTCCAGGGAGTGGTGGTCCAAATAACTATCTCGCTATTATCTAATTCTTTAAGCTTTGATGTTAATACCTCAAACAATGCATAAATAGTATCAGATTTATGATCTTGATATTCAACTTCTGCATCAGCTAATGCAGTTTTTTCTACCGTAGACCAAAGAACTGGTTTGTATCCTCTGTAAAGACTTCCTTCATTTAAAAATTTTCCCAGTTCTCTTACAATTTGAGCTTCAGCATCATAACTCATTGTGGAATAATAATTCTCCCAATCACCAACAACTCCTAATCTTTTAAATTGGTCTTTGTGTACCTCTATCCATTTTTCTGCAAAAGCTCTACATTCTTTTCTAAATTCAACTATGGGCACGTCATTTTTATTTTTTTTATTTTTTTTATATTGTTCCTCAATTTTCCATTCTATGGGCAATCCATGACAATCCCAGCCAGGGACATATACAGAATCCTTACCATCCATTTGATGGAATTTTACAATTATATCTTTTAAAATTTTATTAAGTGCTGTCCCCATGTGTATGTTGCCATTTGCATAAGGTGGGCCGTCATGTAGAACAAACTTTTCTTTACCCTTCCTCGAATTTCTCAGCTCTTGATAAAGGTTAATCTTTTCCCAAAATTTCAAAAATTCAGGTTCCCTTATCGGTAAATTTGCTTTCATAGGAAAAGCAGTTTTAGGTAAATTAATCTCAAATTTGCTCATTATATTTTCTTTGCTTTCAATAAATCAATTCTAATTTGTTTTTTTAATTGATTTATATTTTTAAATTTTTTTTCTTTTCTTATAAATTTAAGAAAATTAATTGTTAAATACTTATTATATAAATTTCCAGAAAAATTAAATAGATGAACTTCCAATAATATTTTTTTTTGATTAAAAGTAGGTCTATATCCTAAATTTGCTATTCCCTTTATAAATTTTTTATCATTTTGTTTTTTCACTTTAACTGCATAAACTCCAGGCTTTGCCAAAATATAATCCTCAATATCTATATTTGCAGTTGGGAAACCTATTTTTTTCCCTAATTGCCTACCTTTCTGAACTTTACCCTCAATAGACCATTCTCTATCTAAAAATTTATTTGCTTGATTTAATTTGCCATTTTGAAGTAAACGACGAATTAAGGATGATGATATAATTTTTTTATATTTATATAGAGGCTTTGGTTTAATAATTTTGTATTTATATAAATGTTCATATCTTATTAATTGCTTTAGGTTACCTTCCCTTTTATTCCCAAATCTAAAATTATTACTAACAAATATAAACTTTGCATTTAATTTTGAACTTAGAACATTTTTAATAAAGCTAGTTGATTTTGTTTTTGAAAATTTTTTATCAAATTTTTTAATAACAACAAAATCAACTTCAAATCTTTGTAGGAGACTGATTTTTTGTTTTTGATTTGATATTCTAAAGTTTTTAAGATCCTTATTAAAAAACATTTTAGGCATTGGTTCAAAAGTTAAAACGCCAACTTTTAAAGCAAATTTTTTCTTAAAATTTTTTGCTAGTTTAAATAATTTTTGATGTCCTAAATGCAATCCATCAAAATTACCTATAAGAATTATTGAACCTCTATGAGTCCTACTAACATTAAAATTTTTATAAATTTTTATTGAATTTACCATTTAAGCTCTGATTGAATAAAATTACAAATTACTTCATAAGATTTAGCAGTTTCTTCAATTCCATTTTTTTCTATCTCAAATTTATGTATTCCATTTGATATAATCAATGAGTCGTAGTTTAGCAAATTTGCTCCTTTAATGTCAGTATTTAAGTTATCACCTATCGAGAGTACTTTTTTTTCCTTATTATTAATCGATTGATTATAAACTTCAGGGTAAGGTTTTCCAAAATAGAGAACATCTCCTCCCATTTTTTCAAAAACCATTGCCACTGAGCCAGCACAAAATTCTCTTAAATTACCTCTATCGACAATTAAATCAGGATTTGTGCAAATCATTTTTTTTTTTAAATGAGGAACTAATAAATCTTTATAATATTTCAAATCTTTATCGTGATCATCAAATAATCCAGTACATAATATGTAATCACTCCCATTAATATTGCTTGACTTGTTTTTTTCTAAATCCTTAAATAAGTCGAAATCTCTTGGTGGGCCAATATGAAAAAAAAAATTATTTAAAAAATTTTTTTTCAAGTAATTTAATGCAGCCTCACCTGAGGTGAAAACATGATCTCTAATTTCCTTTTCCATTCCCATTTTTTTCAAAAAGTTTTTTACTGAGCTATTTGGTCTAGGCGCGTTCGTAAGAAGAACATAATCCTTTCTTTTTTTTGATATTTGCTTTAAAGCATTAATGGCCTCATTATGTAAATTTATTCCATTATGGACAACTCCCCATAAGTCTATATAAAATAACTGATAGTTATCAGCTATAGAGCTGAGCCCTTCTTTATCCAAATTTTTAGTCATTAAAATAATCTATAACCCAAAAAATCCACAAATTCCTTTATTTTTTAGTAAACATATTTCTAACTATATCTTGAAAAACTTTTATCAATCTCTATATGAAGCTCATATTTATAAAGGAGTATTTATGAAATTTAGACCGTTACACGATCGTGTCCTAATAGAAGTTTTAGATAGTAGTGAAAAAACTGCTGGAGGAATAATCATACCAGATACAGCTCAAGAAAAACCTCAAGAAGGTAAAGTAGTAGCTGTTGGAGGTGGTGCAAAAACAGATGATGGGAAAAAAATTCCAATGGACGTAAAAGTTGGTGACAAAGTCTTATTTGGCAAATGGTCAGGAACTGAAGTCAAGATTGATGGAAAAGAATATAGCATAATGAAAGAGTCTGACATTATGGGTA
>CETH01161942.1_pt1 | contig 14527 bp, 15 predicted proteins | sample 361461 | NCBI WGS metagenome assembly CETH01 (sample SAMEA2622695, study PRJEB7988) | marine metagenome | isolation source: saline water (ENVO:00002010), including
GTGGTTCAGGTCAGCATGCAAATACATGGGCGCATTCGCTAATTTCATCGGGAATGGCTGAAATAGTTATCGTTTGCGGTGTTGAATCAATGTCACACGTACCAATGGCATCTCAAATTCCTGTAGATGAAAACGGGGAAGCATATCTTGGAGAGCGTTACACCGATGAATACAAAGAACTGTATGACCCAACTAACCAGCTTGAAGGTGCAGAACGTATAGCTGAAAAATGGGGGCTTACTCGTGAAGAACTAGATCATTATGGGGCTAGATCACAGCAGCTAGCAGCCCAAGCTTGGGAAGAAGGAAGGTTCGATGGTCAAATAGTCCCGTTTGTCATCTCAGAAGATGGTTCCGAAATTCACGACCGTGATGAAGGTCTCCGAGAGACTACTTTTGAAGGCCTCTCGAAACTTTCAACGATCTCTGGGGCTAGTTACTTTGATGAAGCGGCGAAGTACCACACGGCGGGTACCGCATCGCAACTAGCTGATGCCGCTTCAGCACTTTTAGTGATGAGTGCATCAAAAGCAGATGAATTGGGTCTAACACCAATGGCCCGAGTAGTCAGTTCCTGCCTTGTGGGAAGTGACCCAGAATTGATGCTCACAGGACCTATAGCGGCGACCCAAAAATTACTTCAGGATAGTGGATACACCATAGATGATATAGATATATTCGAAATTAATGAGGCATTTGCCTCTGTGGTTCTTGCTTGGGCAAAAGAATTAGAAATAAAAGTCGATGATAGGGTGAACCCTAACGGGGGAGCGATTGCTATAGGCCATGCTTTAGGGTCTACTGGCCCTTTATTAATTACGAAAACGGTTCATGAACTTCAACGCTCTGGCGGTCGATTAGGACTTATAAGCATGTGTTGTGGCGGCGGTCTAGGAACAGGGACTTTAGTAGAGCGGTTATAGACCGATCGGGGTTTTGATATTAAGGCCTTAACTCATGAAAAAAACTGAACAAATAAAACAAATCTCAAAACTCATCAATCAAATTGACACGAATACTAACGTGGACGCTGGTTGCATTTATGAAAATCCAACTAGTAGCTACACTGATCAGGGCTTGGCGCAAAGAGAATGGGATACGTTCTTTTGCAACTCCCCTCAACTAGTTGGGCTAAGTGGTGACCTACCCAACCCCTACTCCTTTTTTACTGTGAAAGAATTAGGGACCCCAATATTGGCGGTTCGAGATAGCGAAGGAGATTTTCGAGCTTTCGTAAACTCTTGCCGCCACCGAGGGGTGGTTGTCGAAGAAGAAGATCGAGGGACCTCCAAACGGTTCACCTGCCAGTTTCACCGCTGGACATATGACTCGAACGGTACCCTTGTTGGCTTACCCAAAGCAGAACACTTTGGAGAGCTTGAAAGTGAACGAAAAGCCCTTATCGAACTCCCATCAGAAGAGCGTCATGGACTTCTTTGGGTCCATCCGGATCCGAATGGGGTAATTGATATAGGCGAAATGCTTACCGACAACCTAATAGAGGAACTTGAAAGTTGGGACCTTCATGAACTAGAGCATCTCGGGAATGATTCGTACGACGTAGCGTGCAACTGGAAACTTGCTATGGATACTTTTGGTGAAACATACCATTTCAGTAGCTTGCATGAAATGACGCTATATAACGCATTTCATGGAAATGTGCAATGCTACGATACCTTTGGGAATAACCATCGTATGCTGCTTTGCCGAAGAGATATCGATGAAATGCGGAAGCTACCAGAAAGCGATTGGGATATCACAACTGCGGCTTTACCCGTATATTGGCTGTTCCCCAATGTTCAATTAATGCCATCCAAAGAGGGCTTATACCTAGTTCGAGCTTATCCCAACCCTGAAGACTCAGGACAACATCGATCACTTATCAGTTTTTACCTACGTCCTGATTTCTCTGCGGATACCGAAATGATAGAAGTTTTTAAAGTGATTTCACAAGGCTTCGCACAAATAATCCGGGATGAGGACTACGCGGTAGGAGAAAGTCAGCAAATAACTGCAAATAGTAAAGCATTGAAATCTGTGATCTTCGGACGAAATGAACCAGCCCTTCATCATTACCACTCAACCTATGAACGTGTTCTGAACGAAATGGGAGCTTAAGCAAACCGAAGTTTAACTATCAGTTAAAGCAACGATAGCTTCTCCTTCAAGTAGGCGCTCCCCGTCGCGTTCTAACCAAATCTCGCACTCCGCGAGGAGTTCCTCATTGATATTATCGAGCGAAGTTACTTTTCCGTGGGCAGATAGGGTATCTCCGTCGAGAACCCAGCCGGTAAATCTAACTTGAAGTCTTCGGATGCAATCCTGACCTTGCCAATTCATTAACATGTTCACGACATAGGACAAATTTAGAGGACCTTGATTAACTACCTTTCCCTTTATACCCATCATTTCATTGCCATCGGCATCCCAGTGAATGGGATATGGATCCCTAAGAAGCGCAGCCATTGTTTTCATTCGTTGGGGATCTACAGATGGGATACCTAGTGATGGGATTTCGTCATTCACTTTAATGGTCAATTTTCCCCCTTCGCAGCCTCCAAAAGCTTGTTGCTCTTGCAACGAGCTGACTTTTTTGATCAGATAGCTCGATTGCAAAAACAAATCGATCGTATATGTGCCCACTATTAGTTTGCAGTCTCTCTACTTCGAGGATTTCGCCTTCACAACGGTATTCGACACCTTCGTGAAGAGGTTGAAAGTACTCCCAATCATAGCCATCAAGGCCTACAGAGCCTGCTCCCTCAACTCGCCCAATCTCAAATAACTCTGCAATTGATGTTTGGACACCCTGAATGGGTATGTGAAAAAGCGCAATTGGATGGACCAGTCCATCTTCTAGCTGAGGTGAGGTTGTGCAATCAGTGAGAAGGTAGTTTTCCCAGCGGTCAATAGTTCTGTTACCGCCTGGAAATCTATGTCCAACTAAGCCAAGCATGTAATCTTCGGAAGGAATCATCGAAGTACTCTAGCGCATTGCCTTCTCCGCCGATAATAGGGCAGGGAGGTTATGGCTTACTGTTGATTCAACTTGCAGCTGCATCATATGCCTGTCAGGAGCTTGAAACGTTGCTAGTTCCCGTTTTATTCGTTCTTCAGTAGGTCGAGTTCCGCCGAAAGCTCGTGTAAGAAAGGCTTCAGTATATCGTTCGAGTATCTCGTCACTTCTGAAGATCTCAATGCTCCCTCGTAAAGTAATCTGGCGTCCTATATTTGTGGGATCCCATATACAGAAAGAAGTTGCAGGGTTTCTCATCCACGCATGGTACTTCGCTCTGTTGGTAGTTGAAGTTACAGTAATTTTTCCGTCAAGAACCGTATACAACATGACTGCGGTAACCGGTTCATTAGATTTCGTGACCCAAGAAACTACTGCGTGACTCGCAGTATTGATAATCTCGTCTACTTCTTTATCGGTAAGTGAGAATGATTTAATCTCGCGGCGTAATTTCCATGGTTCTTCTGGTTCAGAATTCGAGGTAACCATGTTTCTAAGACCTTTCATCATTGGCGTACCGTATTGATATCAAATGAAGATTGATTAAGCGAATTTAGTGTAAAACTATAAGTATGGAATCTCAAGAGTATTCTTCACTAGATCGCCTTTTAGCCAAAGAGTCGATCCGTGATCTGGTACTTGACTATTCTTCAGCTATTGCTGATAAAAATACTGAATTTATGTCTTCGCTTTTCACTGATGATGCAGATTTTGGACGATACGGAAAAGGGCCTGAAGCACTGAAACGACTGATGGAAACAACGATGGGTGAATTAGAAATGGGGATTATTCTTGTGGCTAATCACAGAATAAATTTTACTAATGACGAAAATGCGAAAGGTGAAGTCTGGGCAAGATGTTTTGCTCAGAATGCAACCGAAGGTTATTACGAGCAGGTGATCAAGTACGTTGATGCGTATCGTCGAACTTCTGTTGACAGTTCAGGCATAGGGGTGTGGAAATTTGAGAAACGGAGGCACCTTCTTTGGTTTGGAGAAGGAAAAGAATCTCCTTTAATTCAGGATCAAGCTAATTGGCCTTCTAGCAATATAGGAATTGGGCGTATTCCACTCGCTGATCCCGATGTACAAGAATTTAGAAAAAATATCAGTTAGTGAATTTCTCTATCGGATAACGCCTTTATTTCGCAGTTGGTCTATTTCGTTAGAAGACATCTGAAGTTCTGAACTGAGGACATCATTCGTGTTTTCACCAAGTGAGGGTGGGGGAGTGTCTGCCCCATCCTGAACACCAGCTATCTTTATTGGATTTCCAGCTGCTAGTGCTGGGCCTCCATCTTTAGTGGGCATTTGGACGAGCATATTTCGAGATTTGACATGGGGGTCACTGATAATATCTTGAGCTGTAAAAACTGGAGCTGCAGCAATCCCAGCACTTGCAAGGCGGCTGCAGACTTCGATTGGCTCATGATTCTCAGCCCATTGATGCACTGTCGAACGTAGTAGCTCTATGTTTCGAACCCATCCATCTCGGTTTGAGAAGCGAGGGTCATTAAGCCAATCTTCCTTCCCGAGGAGCTCAGCGAATTGTTTGAATTGATGTTCCCTTCCTATCTGTATAACAATCTCGCCTTTGGCAATTTTGAAACTGTGGTTAATGAGTGAGCTTGGAGTGCGCGGGTCGCGTCCCATTGAAAAATAGTTTGGGACTATATCAGCGAAAGCAATCATCGAATCAAACATTGCGAGGTCAATATATTGCCCTATCCCTGTAGTTTCTCTGTGTCGGAGAGCAGCTAAGATTGCGATTACAGCGAAAAGACCAGTTCCTGTATCTCCAAGAGCTCCAGCAGGAGACACTTTTAGTTCTTCATCGTCTGCACGATTAAACGTGTAGAGGCCTGACATTGCTTCCGCAATTGGGGCAAATGCTGGCCAATCCCTGTAAGGGCTATTCGAATCATGACCGAAACCTGAGATAGAAAGGTAAATCAGCGACTCATCAAGCGCTGAAAGGGAGGAGTAATCAAGGCCAAAAGTTCCCATCGTTCCCGCTTTAAAATTTTCTGCTACAACATCAAACTTTGGAACGAGCTGTTTAAATAGTTTTTGCCCAGACTCGTGCTTAAGGTCGATGCCAATACTTTTCTTTGCAAAGTTATTTCGGATGAAAGTAGCACCAATTTGATTACCAGATGAGTCAGTAACCGCAGGAAGGGAACTGCGCCCTAAATCGCCTCGACCGGGGTGCTCGACCTTGACTACCTCAGCACCCAATCGTGCTAGAAGCTGTGTTGCAAAGGGCAGCGATTGCATTTGTTCAACTGCTAGGATTCTGAGTCCATTTAATGGGCTACCTATGGAATCATTGTCTGTATCTGATGCAGCTTCCATCGGATCAAACTCCTCCTTTAACGACTATTGATCTTTAGCAGCTCTATTAATTGCACTAATGATAGCTCGCATGGATGCTGTAGTAATATCTGTATGCATACCACAGCCCCATAGTTCTACGCCTTCTATTGCCATTTCGATATATGCAACCGCTGTCGCATCTACTCCACTACCTTTAGAATGCTCGTGATAGTCCAAGACTCTAAGGTCGAGATCGAAAGCACAGCGTAAGCCTGTGACGAATGCATCGAGTGATCCAGTGCCTTCTCCTTGTACGACAAATTGTTCTCCTTCTTTAGAAATTCTGGCGGTTAGGAGAGTTCTATCTTTGCCTGCTGCGTTTTGGGCTGATTCATATCCGTGCAAAACATGAGGGAAGTCTAGATCCAGGTATTCCCCAGCAAACTCATTATAAATTTGTTGAGACGTGATCTCTTTGCCGGTTATATCAGTTATCCGCTGTATTTTTCGAGTGAACTCAATTTGCATCCTGCGTGGCAAGTCGAATTGGTTTTCTGTTTTAAGAAGGTAAGAAACTCCGCCCTTTCCTGATTGGCTATTGACTCTAACGACATCTTCATACGTTCGTCCAACGTCTTTAGGGTCAATTGGAATATAAGGAACTTCGAAGATGGCAGTTTCAGATTTCGCTAAGGCTTCGAATCCTTTTTTGATTGCATCCTGATGGGAGCCAGAAAATGCGGTGTAGACCAAATCCCCTACATACGGGTGGCGGGGATGAACAGGAAGTTGATTACAGTATTCGGCAACTCTTCGTAATTCGTTAATATCGCTAATATCGAGCATCGGATCAATACCTTGGCTGAACATGTTCATGGCAATGTTCACTAAATCGACGTTTCCGGTTCGCTCGCCATTTCCAAACAAGGTTCCTTCAACGCGGTCTGCTCCGGCCATAATGCCGAATTCTGCAGCTGCAACACCTGTACCACGATCATTATGCGGATGAAGACTGAGGATAATATCCTCACGCCTATTCAGATTTCTGTGCATCCACTCGATCATGTCGCCATATGTATTAGCAGTCGCCATTTCCACAGTAGCTGGTAAATTTATAATGAGCTTTTTGTCAGCATTGGGATCGATTACCTCAGTAACTGCATCACAAATCTCTTTCGCGTATGAGAGTTCGGTGCCAGTAAAGGATTCGGGAGAGTATTCATAACGTATCTTCGTATCCGGAAGTGACGTTTCTAGGTTTCGACATAATTCGGCAGCATCGGTTGCTATTTTCGTTATTCCAGATCTGTCCATTCCAAATACAACCTCGCGCTGCAACGTCGATGTCGAATTGTAGAAATGAATTATCGCTTGCTTGCTTCCTGCAATAGATTCAAACGTTCGGTTAATTAACTCCTCTCGACTTTGAACTAGAACTTGGATGGTTACGTCATCAGGGATAGCGTTTGCATCGATAATTTCCCGTACAAATTGGAAATCAGCTTCTGAGGCGGATGGAAAGCCGACCTCTATTTCCTTAAACCCAATTGATACAAGAGTTTCAAACATTCGCCATTTTCTTTCAGGGTCCATTGGCTCTATGAGGGCTTGATTTCCGTCACGAAGATCCACGGAGCACCACAAGGGAGCTTTAGAAATAACTTTTGACGGCCAAGAACGGTCTTGGATAGTTATAGGGTCGAATGATCTATATTTTTTATAAGGCATCGAGCTTGGCTGCTGGATGCTGTGTAAATTTTTATTTGTGCTCATATTTACTCCTTCTCAACTCAATTACGACTTCAGTAAGCCCCGATGGCCAGAACTGATTAGGCCACCGGGCGTATAAGTCGTAGATCGAGGAGTAGGTTATGCACTCTTAAATGCTAGCCAGAAACTTTACATATCCCACAGTTAATTATTTGTTACCGAGTTTGATGGTCAATGCGTTGCCCAGATTCAAATAATAATTGTCCTTCTGCCATTGCCTTCTTTGACATACCCGTACTCAATATTGATGGGGCTTGAGAAAGAGCATTAAGCCTACCCATGTCATTTGCAGCCCAAATCGCACGAAGACTGGCCTGCACAGCAACAGGAGGTTGGCTAGCAATTGCAGTTGAGATCCATGATGCACGTTCATTAAGGCCTGCTATGGGAACAACCTCACTAATAAGACCGATTTGTTTCGCTGTGTCAGCGGAAAGTCTTTCATGGTTCCCCAAAAGGGTCATTCTTAGTATTTCGCCAAGAGGCATGCGTTGGGTCATTTTCATAGGTTCGAAGACAGCTGGCATCCCGTACGTAACATGAGGGTCAAAAAAAGTGGCATGCTCTGCTGCAATAATAATGTCGCATTCTGCGAGAAAATAAAATGCTCCACCACAGCACATTCCATTAACAGCACAAATTACAGGCTTCCACAGGTCACATGATTTAGGGCCTAAGTCATTTCCGGGGTCGTCATACATGTAGTTATTAGATGTGCCATACAGATTCTCGTTATCTTCGAGGGCAGACATGTCACCATCACGGTCAATCCCAACGGAAAATGACTTTTCTCCAGCGCCGGTGAGCACGATGGCATGAACATCATCCATTTCTCTAAATGCCAGCCAAGTAGTTCGTATCTCGGCTTGCATTTGATCGTTAAATGCGTTGAGAACTTCTGGACGGTTTAGAGTGACCCAGGCAACATTGCCATCGGAACTAACTGTAATTGTTTCAAAATTATTTGGATTGAAGTTATTTCCCATATTTCTAGTTTGGCATGTAAATATAAGAACACCACTAAACAACCATAATTTGGTGACTAAATACGCTTAAGTATCAAAATATGACAGCTAGCGTGGCTTACTTTCACGTATAAGAGTGTTGCCCTTTGACCACTTGATAGTGATTTTTCTCTCAGTAATTCTCCATCCATTATCTGTAAAGATAAGCTGATCATCATAAACTCCACCTATTTCGTGAAGATCTCCGCCTGGAGTATCTACTAGGTGCTGGATCACATGGAGGTAACACCCGGCAGTAGCGTTAACGCCGTGGATTGATGCCCAATGGTTGCCATTGAGATGCTGAACTGAAGTTAAGTAATCCCAGCCATAAACATAGCCTTTTGATCTCTTCGATACCGATGTAAGGGCGGCCATAAATACCTACAGCGTCAGGAGTGAAGATATTGTCGAGGATGTCGTAGTCGCCAGAATCAATAGCAACCGAATAACGAATTTGAAGTTCTTGTATGGCTGCTTTATCCGTATATTCACTATCAAAACTCGTCATGCCGTCTCCAGGAGATGTTATTTGTATCTATTTAATTACCAATTCGCATGTTTCATGTCAATATGTACATATGAATTGGAACTTTGAAGGCAAAGTGGCAGTTGTAACCGGAGCTAGTAGGGGAATTGGCGAAGCGACTGCTCGTCAGCTTGACGACGGTGGAGCAAATGTTGTTCTTGTTTCTCGGAGCACGGACAAACTGAATGACATTGCAGCTGAACTAAACAATGATTCTTTGGTTGTCGATTGCGACCTAAGTGCTGATCTCTCCATCGATTTGATTAGGGAAAGGACGATAGAGAGATTTCAAAAGATTGACATTCTTGTCAACAACGCGGCTATTGAACGAAATGAGCCAGCACATAGCGCAACCGCAGCAGCGATCGATGAAACCCTTCTTGTGAATTTACGTCAGGTTTTCATGTTGTGTTCAATATTTGCAAAAGATCTCTTTGCCACTCAAGGGAATATTGTCAACGTTAGTTCAACAGCAGCCGCTGGAGCTGGGGGAACTCAGGGAGCCTACGCAGCATCAAAGGGCGGCCTTAACACACTCTCGAAGAATCTCAGCAATGAATGGGCGAATAAGGGAGTTCGAGTAAATGCTGTATCTCCGGGTTTGACTCTTACCGAGATGTGGGAACCGACCTTTGAACTTTTGGGTGAAGAGAATGTCCTCGAGAGTTTTGTTAAGCGTGTCCCTCTGGGCAAATGGGCTACACCCGAGGAGATAGCAAATGTAATTTGCTTTCTTGCATCTGACCTTGCTTCCTATGTGACGGGTCAAGTGATCAGGGTCGATGGCGGTATGTTGAACCTATAATGAAAGAATTGTAGATTGAATTACTTGAACCCCTCGAATAAAAAGATTTAGAATAGCTCGATTATGGCAACAAATGAAACAGAAGAGCGACTATCGGCTCTAATTGACCGTGAGCAAGATGCAATAGGGTGCCCGTATCCTATCTTCTCAGCTTTACGAGATGAAAGCCCTATCCATTTCAGCGACAAACTCGGAACATGGGTATGTACAAAATATGAGTACATTATGGAAATATTGCATGATACGGACCGTTTCTCTTCGCTGATGCCTACTGGTCCACGAGATGGACGATCAGGATTTGCGACAGCTATGGAAGAGTTAGCTACTGATCCAAGCATGGCGGATTATTTTCAAACGTTCTTAGCTAACGCAGCGAATGCAGCAGTTCTTCTAAATGCAGATCCACCTGAACACCGACGTCAACGCAAAGCAGTCAATAGGGCATTTAGACCATCAAGGCTCCGTAGTATGGAGCCCCTGATCGAAAAAGTAACAAGTGAACTCCTCGACGAAATTATAAACAATGGTGAGTCTGAATTCGTTGCAGAATTTGCAGTCGGTCTCCCTATGACAATTATCGCTGTAGCGCTTGGGGTCGAAACAGACAATCTTGCAACATTTAAGAAGTGGTCTGATGATCTAGTAATGCCAGTAGGTAATCCAGATCCGACCACTGACAAAGTTCGTGACTACCTGATTTCTTTGTCTGAATTTAATGAGTTTTTCGGTAATTTGCTCCAATTGAGAAGGGAAGAGGCTCAAGAAGATATCATTTCTGACGTCGCAAACGCAGAAGTAAACGATGAAATGTTGAACGAAGCCGAAATGCTCTCCATGCTTCAACAATTTCTAGTAGCTGGAAATGAAACAACAACAAAATTATTAACGAACCTGATGCATCATCTAGCTGTGGAAGCCGGACTAGAAGAACAACTTAGGAACGATCCAAGCCTGATCGATAATTTTATTGAAGAAGGACTCCGATTTGAAGCTCCGGTAGGTGGCCTTTTCAGAATGGCGAAAGAAGATACCACGGTCGGTAATACTCAGCTGTGTGAAGGTGATCACATATGGCTAATCTTTGCAGCAGCAAACAGAGACCCTCAGATGTTTAGTCAACCAGATACCTTCTCCGTTGATCGAGAAAACTCACGTGATCACTTGGCTTTCGGACACGGTGAACATTTCTGCATAGGTGCTATGCTCGCAAGACTTGAAGCCAGAATTGCAGTCGAGCAAATACTCGAAAGAATGGAGAATATTCGACTTGTTGATGACAAAAATAGCTTTGAGTATGAAGACACATTTGTTCTTCGCGGTTTGAAAGAACTTCATATTGTTTTTGACGCACGCCAATGAATACGACCTGCGTATGAAAGGGTAGATCTGTGTCTCAATGCCCTGGAAACCCACAAACAATTGACGATGTGGATGTATTTGCACCTGAAACAATAGAGAATTGGTATCCGACTTATGATCTACTTCGTAAAGAAGCCCCGATTTACCATGTTCCAGATACAAAAACGTATTTTCTGACACGTTATGAAGATATTTATCATGTCCTTCGAAAAACTGACATATTTCGTCGGGGTGCAGGCACATCAAGACCTTTAATTTCAGATCCAGAAGCGTTAGAGACATTCAAAGAGGGATGGCCGAAAAGAACTATTTTAGGCTCCAATCCTCCTGATCACCGCAGGTACCGCGACATGGTAGACCACTTTTTCTCGGTGATAGGTGCTGAGAAGCAAACAGATCTGATTACTGGAATAGTCAATAACCTTATCGATAATTGGATTGATAACGGGGAGGTGGAATACGTAAAGAGTTTCGCCGAGCCCCTACCTTCAATGGTGATTACGGTCATGATGGGGTTCCCACTTGAGGATCTAGAGAACTTGAAAGTGTGGAGCGAAGCTTGGGTAGCTCCATTTTCCCTCCAACTTACACCCGAAGAAGAGCGTCAGGCAGCACGTCACATGGTCGAATTTCAACATTATATTCACGGCCATATAGAGCAAAGAAGAGAAAGCCCTGGAGAAGATGTCATCACATATTTAGTGCAAAATCCAGTCAAACTTAATTCAGAAACGAGGATGCTGACCGACACAGAGATCATTAACATGATCGACCATCTCTATATAGGAGGAAATGAGACTACCACTTTTGCTTTGACTTCGGGAATGTGGCTACTGATTCAAAACCCGAAGCTGCAAAATGAACTTCGGGATGATCCTAAAAAAGCTAGATCGTTCGTGGAAGAGATCCTTCGATTAGAGTCTCCAACGCAGGGGATGGATCGACATGCCGCAGAGGATACGGAAATTGCTGGCGTAAAGATTCCGAAAGGTTCACATATACATATAAGGTACGCTGCTGCAAATAGAGATGAAAGGCAGTTTAGTTGCCCAGTAGACATCGATATAGAGCGAAAAAATGCTCATAGGCACCTAGCGTTTTCACTTGGTGAGACACATTGTCCAGGTGCGGGTCTAACCCGGTTAGAGCAGAAAATCGCTGTACAAACTATTCTAAAAAGAATGAAGAATTTCTCATTCTCGCCAGATAAGAACAGTTTTCAACATCATCTAAATTTCACTCTTCGATCCTTTACGGATCTTCATTTCACATTCGATAAAATCTAGGTCAGAAATGGTACGGAAAATTATCCCAATTAGGTTCACGCTTTTCTAAAAATGCGTCTCGTCCTTCTTCAGCCTCGTCAGTCATATATGCGAGTCGAGTAGCTTCTCCAGCGAATACTTGCTGTCCAATAAGCCCGTCATCGACAAGGTTCATAGCAAATTTTGCCATCCGGTTAGCCATTGGTGATTTTCGGTTAATCAACGATGCCCAACGCAATGCCTCATCCTCTAACGAATCATGTGGAACGACTGCGTTTACCATACCCATTCGATAAGCTTCCTTAGCAGAATATTGATTTCCTAGAAAGAAGATTTCTCTTGCAAACTTTTGACCGATGTGCTTCGCGAGATATGCAGATCCAAAACCGCCATCAAAACTCGCAACATCTGTGTCAGTTTGCATGAAAAGAGCGTGTTCTTCACTGGCTATAGTCAAGTCGCACACTACGTGAAGACTATGCCCCCCACCAACTGCCCAACCTGGAACTACAGCAATAACAGGCTTCGGAATGCTACGTATTAAACGTTGAACCTCGAGAATGTGAAGACGACCTACTCGTGAAGGATCAATCGTTTCGGAGGTCTCGCCTTCGGCGTATCTATAGCCGTCTTTCCCTCGTATACGTTGGTCGCCTCCGGAACAGAATGCCCAACCACCATCTTTAATCGAAGGCCCATTGCCTGTTAGCAGCACGCATCCGATATCAGTGCTCATTCTTGCATGATCCAAAACTCTATAAAGTTCATCAACAGTCTTTGGCCTGAATGCGTTTCGAACTTCTGGACGGTTGAATGCAATGCGAACCGTTCCGTGTTCTTTTGCTCGATGATAGGTAATATCTTCAAAGTCAAAATCGCTGACTTCATCCCAGTGATTGGGTTCAAATATCTCTGAAACGGTATACCCCATAGCGTCATCCTAGAAGGAGTTAGCACCTCTCATACATCTTGAGGGCCAAAACTCTTTATATAACAATGAAGCTCAAAAGCCTATGAGTCGCCAGCTCTCAGAGGCAGCCACCATTCGGGAGTTGTTTCACTGTGATTTCTCACATATTGGTTCCAGCGGTCGTCATGAGCAGAGTCAACAGTTCCCTCTGTTTCAGATTCCACTAATGGCGATGCGCCCTTTATAGGATCAAGCCATTCAAGCCTAAACTCTTCAAAACAGTCCATAAAATCAACGTTATGGTGGTAATCAGCAACCTGATGTGTCATGAAACCATCAAAATTCTCAAATGATAATAATACGTAGTAAGTTCGCTCATCAGTTCCGCGAAAATATTCATACCTTATTACTGCTGATTCGTTATCGTGAGTAGATCGAAAGACTTTTCGAGCAATATCTTCGAAAAAATCTTCAAATTCTGGCTTTAATTTGGCTTTAGCAAGGAGTGTTGACATTTCTCGAGTATGCCAGACTTCTAAAGTATGTCAAAGTCTAGGTATCGTCCACTCTTCGGCTTTCCTCGAGAAGATTGATTTCCCAAAGCACCTGATCCAGACGGTCAGCAGCGGTTATAGGGGCAAACTTTTGAGGGTTTTCTTGAGAGACGCAGCTTGGTAGTGGGCTCAGAATGGTCCACGGAGCAGGATGGCAGAATTGAACTACTGATAACCTGTCACCGATTTGATCACAGTCTGCGACGACTCTATGAATTCCAGTAGGGATAATTCCATTGCTTAAATGCTCAAGCATAATTCCAGTATTAATGATGAGATGATCGTCTGGTGGCGACGCATCGATCCAGCCATCTTTCGTCTTGATTTGAAGCCCTTTCGCTGTCGAACGAGGCAAAGCCGTAATCAAATTGATATCACCATGTTCATCAGCCCACACGTGCGAGTCACTTGGAGCCAAAGTCATCTCAGGATAATGTATCGCTCGAGATAGTGTTGCCCCGCCCGGAACACATGAATCAAAGAAGTTCTCATGGCACCCCAGCCCAAGAGCGATAATTCTTAGAAATCTCAACTGTAATCTCAATAATTCACCGTGAAATTTCTCAAGGGTTTTGGAAATGCCAGGAACTAGATCTTCAGGAAAGACGTTATCGAAAAACCTATGAGGGTATTTTTTCCTTAGTGGGTGCCCTTCTGGAGTATTCATTCCCCAGTTCAGCATTTCCTTCCAGTCAGGTATATCAGATACAGCAGCTGTCTCAACTAGAAGTCCGGTATAGCCTCTCTGACCATTTGCCCCTTCGGCGACAGCGGTTTTCTTTAAATCAGGGGCAAGAGCAAAAAATTCGTCGAGCTTCCCATACACGTCGTCCAAGAAATTGTAAGAAATGTCGTGAGCACTGTAAACAAACCCAGTTTCTAGGCTCCTCATAACACCGTCTACAATACTTTTCCTCTCAACATCATTTCCGCGCTCAAATGCTAACAGATCTACATCAAATACTTGGCTACCCATCTATTCACCTTATCGGGACAAAAC